>Ga0209434_1001653_pt1 | contig 10034 bp, 22 predicted proteins | sample ETNvirnome_2_300_FD_184068 | JGI IMG/M metagenome (GOLD analysis project Ga0209434, IMG submission 184068) | Marine viral communities from the Pacific Ocean - ETNP_2_300 (SPAdes) (version 2) | ecosystem: Environmental > Aquatic > Marine > Oceanic | place: Pacific Ocean | collected 2013-06-22 | reverse complement strand
AAGTATAGGTTTTTATTAGTTAAATAGACTAAGAAGAAGAAGAAATTCGCGTATATAAATTAAGACTATTTGCCCGACTCACCACATAGGGCATTCCTTTTTGTCGCAAGCTAATTGTGGTCGGAATAGAAAGAGCAAATGGAGCCGTTCTATTTAAATAACTCATGGTTTGTCCACTGGAGGATTTATAATCTAAAGATCCAGAACTGAGGGTAGTAATAATATAATCAGCACTATTGGACACAAACCTAAATAGTATATTATTCTTTTATGTTCCTAAAGGAACAATGAATACCGCGAAAGGCTTTGCGGTCAATTTGTAATTGAACACCCGAATCTAGAAAACGATAATCTAAAATAGCTGGGGCGCATCGATCTATAATTTTAGTAGCATCGGCTTTGTTACTATAAACCCACACAAAACCTTCTTTTTTATCTGCATTGCAATCTAAAATATGAGATTCGGATTCGGGACCACCACCTTTACCTTTAAAATGGGCTGCAATTTCCGTCAGGGTAGGTTTTTCCTTCAACAATTTACCTTTAATAGTCATATTAATTATACCTCTTTTTTAAACTTATTTATTAGTGTTTCAAGTGCTGTAGCTGTACCAAAAGCATCATAATATGCAGTGTGTCGTTGTGTATCACTTAATTTCACATCGGCGGCTTCAAATAAAACATCGGCAGAAGCTCGATAACCTTTGGCTTGGCCTGTTAGCAATATAAACTCTAATATGGAAGCAGAATCAATTGTTCGACTATAAAAATCATCATGAATAGACAAACCTGCTAAATTATAAAGCCTTTCCAGAAAACCATAATCAAAAGAAGAATTATGGGCCACAATTTTTACTGGTTTACGGTTTTGGCCCAGCTCTTTATTTAAAGCTTTTTTAATTAATATGACGGTTTCTCTCGGGGAGAGTCCCTTCTCTTGAACGTCATCTAAGCTAATCTTATTTATTTGTAAAGCTTTAGGAATTGTTCGGATTTCTTCTTCTTTAACATAGGTATTAAATAAAGGTTTTATTTCTTTATATGGTCGCCAAAGAAAAGCACTAATTTCCAAAAGACTATGAATACCAGAGTTTAAACCACCTGTTTCAGTGTCCAAAACTACATATACTTGATTATCACTAAACATAACTCTATTTTAGCAGCAAATGAGGCAAAAGTCAAGAGAAAAAAGATGAATTATTCTAAGAAGTTAACTTTAATTCCTTATTAATAATCTTAATTTAGATTATTTCCTTCGTCTTTTTTTGTGTTCGAATTGTGTTGGACCGCCTCGATATGGTTCGGGTTTAGGATGTTTTTTCTCCCATGACTTCTTGCTTATTGAATGAGCACCGTAACTAAGTAATAATCCTATTGCAACAGGAAGTGCGAACCCTGCAAGTCCAACCCCCAAGCTCGCAAGCATTGGGCCAACGGCTGCGACCAAAGCTTTTCCAGCAGCAGTGCCCAAAAGCGCCGTATTCAAAGCTGCGACCTTCCCAGCAGCAGCCGCGCCCGTTCCCACACCAATCATTGTGCCCGTCATGGGGAGTTCTCCACCCATTTCGCCAGGATATTCTTTGGCCGCTTCTGCTTCGTTTAATTCAACAGCAGCCAGTACATCTTTCAAAGCATCTTTCACTCTTGGATCTTTTTCTAATTCAGCAAAAATGCTTTGACCAACTTTACTCTTGGCCAATTTTTGACCTTTTTTAATGTCTTCAGGTTTAATTTGAGGTATTTCTTCTTCTAAAGAAATTTTTTCTAATTCTTCCTTGATAATTTGTTGTAATCTTGATTTGGTTAGTTTCACTCATTAACTCCTACAACCATAAATAGTTTTCTTCACAACTAAAAGAACAAACAAAAAAAAGGGGGCATAAAGCCCCCAAAAAAAGATTATTTTTTTTTAATTATATTCCGACGCCAAGGCCAAGGCCCAAGACATGAGTATGGGTCGTAGCCCCTTCAAGTGCTGTATTTAACAAATAATATGCCATAACACTGAAAGTATCATCAATACCCTTTGTCACACCAACAGAAAGACGATTTCCGGTTACACCAGATTCGTCCACAAAAACCTCATCCGTCAACCAGGGAGTTACACCTGCCACCGATGCACTTGCAGTTAAGTCAGTACGTCCGCGTAAAGTATCCCAATCGCGAAGTTCAAGTCGAGTAACGCTATTTACACTCAAATCTCCAGTCAATAGTGAGAAACCAACACCAACATAAGGTCGATGTTCACCGGTACTCGTATTGCGATAGCCAACTTGCGTAGTAAGAACATCAAAGTCTACACCCAAATTAAGATCGGTGTGTTGTCTTGCCAAAGATGGATCCGTGGCATCTGCGAAGCGTAATTCTTCTTCAACCGTAATGGTCGTCGATTCACTAATATTCCCTGACACACTCAAAGTTGTCCAAATAGCAGAATCAGCTGCAAAAGCGGCGTTGGCTGCGACCAAACCTACCGTAACCAAACCACCAATCATCAGTGATTTTTTCATATCAATTTTCATTTCTTTTTACTCCTTATAATAAAAAGGCTAACATTAGCCCAAATGATGCAATCAATATTGCAAGACTGAAATAATCAGTCATTTTTAATTTTTTAGACATATTGTCTCCTTGTTTGTTACTTGCGTGAACGCAAATAGAAAAATGCCCCAATGAGCCCGACGACTACAAGAGCGCCAATCATTTCTACAGTCATGTTTCCTCCTTTATAAAATACTGCTCACAGAGGGATTTGAACCCCCACGCTTAATATCAGCAAAAGATTTTAAATCTTTCGTGTCTTCCATTTCCACCATGCAAGCTTCTTTGCAATAATCTCTTCTGCACGGTTCGTTACATATACTAAAACACTTTCCAAATTCCCCAGGCCGTTGAATTGTTTTTTCACAAATTTCACTACATTCAGAAGCACAGGTATAAAATTCATCATAGCATGTGATTGGGAATATAGGTTTATTACAATGGTTAAAACTTACCATTAAAAAAGCTATCATAATAATATTTTTCACTGAGTGGCCCATTTACAACCAAATTTATTTAAACAAATTTTAGAACATTTTTTTAAACAAGATTTTGGACCAAAAGAAAAAAAACAACTGTTTTCTGACCAGCATTTTTCTACACAAGATTCAATATTTTGGGTGGTACATTGTACAGGGACCGTGGGGCATTTGCGGCCTGTGATACAGACGGGACAAATACCGGCATCAAGCACAATTACTGGCTTGATTTCCCCACACGAAAGTCCCCATAAGAGAGATAATAATAAAATAGTCTTCTTCATATTACTTTTATCAAACCTTTTATATGGACTATCATATCAAAGGCGAAAAGGGATGTCAACAAAAAAATTAAAACTTTCTTCTTAAAAAATTAATCTTATCTACTAAAACCATACAATATGCTATAAGAAATATCGATACAGCTAAAGGTAAAGCCAATAACCACGCTATAATATTTATAGATTTATCCTTTGTCGGCCTCATTAATTATATTACTTGAATTGTTCTTCTTCTGTTGAATTAGCCAATGCAAGAGTGGAAGAATTACCACCAGAAATAATTTGTGAAACCTTATCGAAATAACCTGTTCCTACTTCTCGTTGATGTTTCACGGCTGTATATCCATATTGTTCAGCGTCAAATTCTCGTTGCTGTAAATTAGTGTAAGCCGACATGTGAGAAATGTTATAGTTGTGCGCTAAATTATACATGCTATAATTAAGAGAATGAAACCCGGCTAATGTTATAAATTGAAATTTATATCCCATTTCTCCTAATTTAGTTTGAAATTTAGAAATAGTTTCATCATCCAAATGTTGCTTCCAATTAAAAGAGGGTGAACAATTATAAACCAAAAGTTTACCGGGAAATTTTTTATGAATTGCGGAGGCGAATTCTTCAGCTTCTTTTAAATCAGGTGTGGAAGTTTCAAGCCACAACATATCAGCATAAGGCGCATAAGCAAGCCCACGAGCAATCCCCATTTCAATTCCACCCGTTACGCGATAAAAACCCTCCAATGAGCGTTCTTCACCAGTAAAAAATTTATGATCTTGCTCATCAATATCCGAAGTCAGAAGTCGGGCTGAGTTAGCATCAGTGCGAGCAATAATGATTGTAGGAACCTCTAAAACATCAGCTGCAAGGCGGGCGGCTGTTAATGTTTTGATAAATTGTTTAGTTGGCACCAGCACTTTCCCACCCAAGTGCCCACATTTTTTTTCGCTCGAAAGTTGATCTTCAAAATGAACACCCGCTGCACCCGCTTCGATCATGTTTTTCATCATTTCATAGGCATTCAGAGGTCCACCGAAGCCAGCTTCAGCATCAGCCACAATAGGAACAAACCAATCACGCCCTGCGCTCTCCATCCATTCAACTTGATCAGCCCTTTGAAGCGATTTATTGATTTTTTTAACTAGTTTAGGAACTGAATTGGCCGGATAAAGGGATTGATCAGGATATGTATTCCCCGATTCATTATTATCGGCTGCAACCTGCCAACCTGAAACGTAAATGCTCTTTAGACCGGCTCTAACCTGTTGAACTGCTTGATTGCCAGTGACGGCCCCAAGTGCGCGAACGGGCTCTTTTTGATTAATCCAATCCCACAATTTCTCAGCACCTTTTGTTGCCAAAGTATAATCAATTTTATAGTTAGGATTCCCTTGTAACTCTTTTACATTTTGTTCTGTATAGGGTCTAACAATACCGTTCCATCTGTTAAATTGCATTAAAATTCCTTATTAAGACTAACTCAATATATTATAACATTCGACAGTAAGAAAATCAACTAAATTTTCTGACAAACATATATCTTGAATTATTTCTAGAGTTTTATCATGATGTGGATATTTTGTAAGTGAAATGATTTCTTCACGAAGAACTTGATTAAAATAAGCCTTATTAAGGATTATTCTATTATCTAGTTTAACTTCATGGTGAAGCCATTGCCAGATCTGAGTTCGGCTGATTTCTGCTGTTGCTGCATCTTCCATCAAGTGGTTAATAGGGACGCAGCCGTTTCCGTTAAGCCATGCACTAATATATCGAAACAAAATAATAATGTTCTCTCTTAACATTTTTTCAGTACAATAACCAACAGGAGCAATCAATAAATCTTGCGCAGTAATAGATCGGCTCAAGGTAGGTTGATAATTAATTTGATTAGGACCATCCATATATTCATCAAACACTTTTTTTGCCACAGGAACCAAAGACGGATGAGCTACCCATGTACCATCGTGGCCATCTTGTACTTCTCGAATTTTATCTTCTCTAACTTTTTTAAGGGCTTTAGAATTTTGTTCAGGATCATTTTTAATAGGAATTTGAGCAGCCATCCCCCCCATGGCATGGACTCCACGTTTGTGGCACGTATTAATCAGCAATTGAGAATAACTTCTCATAAAATGAGAATTCATTGTAATATGAGATCGATCTGGCAATATACACTCTGGCTGCTCTTTAAAGCATTTAATGTAACTAAAAATATAATCCCAACGACCGCAATTCAAACCTACTGAATATTCTTTCAGGGCATAAATAATCTCCTCCATCTGGAAGACGGCTGGAATGGTTTCTATAAGCACAGTGGCCTTTATGGTTCCGTTAGGTAAATTAAATTGTTGTTCGGTAAAACGAAAAATATTTGCCCATAGGTGTGCTTCTTCAGAATGTTCTAATTTCGGTAAATAAAAATAAGGAGCGGTTCCATTTTTTAAAAGTTCCTGATAGTTATGAAAGAAATAGAGGCCAAAATCAAAAAGACATGCTCGGATTAACTCATCACCAATTAAGTAATTCTTCTCTTGAAGATGTAAACCTCTTGGTCTTACAAAAAGAACAGCAGTTTGATTTTGGAGCTTATACTCCTTTGAGTTATTGGGGTCTTTATAAGTTATGGTCTTTCGTACTGCGTCGTAAAGATTAGCTTGTCCTTCAATACAATTCTTCCAGGTAGGAGCATTAGAATCTTCAAAATCTGCCATAAAAACATTGGCTCCGGAATTAAGAGCATTAATAATCATTTTGCGAACAGGTGGACCTGTAATTTCTACACGACGATCCAAAAGGTCATCGGGACATCGATTGGCCTTCCACGATGAATCTTTGATAGTAAGCGCCTCCGCAGATTGTGAGAAATCGGGAGAAAAATCATTCGCAAAAGCTTCATAGTATTGTTTTCTGTTTTCCACTAAGTCGGAAATAGGGGTTGAAAATTTGGTATGTAAAGAATTTAAAAAGACCCGCGCCTCGGGGGTGAGTAAATATTGAACTATATCTTTCACTTAATACCTTTTTTGAGTTTTATTTCATAATACTGTAGTTGGATAGCATGATTTTTGCACAAAGTTTTATATTCACTCCAATTATTCCATCTACCAGCAGCATATAATTTTCCTTCGCTTCCGCAAAGTTCGCATACAGTATAGCTTAAAATTTCTGTAAAATCAACAATTTCTTTGATTAAATCATCTCCCCCGGTATAATCGATCATTAAGACTCCATACTTTTCTTTCATAGAGTGGATAATAAATGTTTCATAAGGACCGTTAGAAACAATTAAATTGGCAGCAGCACAAAAATCTTCCAAAAGCTTTTGCCACCCGTAGTGGCACACAATAACTGTCTCGTTGCTAAAAAAAAGAGAATATTTTTTCTTCAATTGTTCAAAGGCCAACATATTAACTTCCTATATTAAATATAGGCAAAAAAAAAGGAGGCACTTAGCCTCCTTGAATCATGACGATTTATTTTTTTTTATTTTTTTTATTTTTTTAAGGGCTAACCTGAAATTTTGGTCGATGGGAAGCGACCACGAATATTTCGATTAAAGAATTGACCCTTTGATTGTGCCGATGTAAGTTCATTGGCAAGTTTTTGCGGAACACCCGTATAAGTGTATGTATTGTTATTGTTACGCATAGAAACAGAAAGTTTTTCCGTTAGTGCGTTGTAATCAATGCTCTTGATGAGAGATGAATTGGTTTTAGTCATATTAATTTGCTCCTTATTATCGCTAATGCGATGTTTTTTCAATTGTGATACCATTGTACTATATAAATTTTTTATTGTCAAGTGTTTTTACCTTTTTCTTTCTTCTAATTAATTTTGTCCAAGATTGAACGTTTTTTATTAAATTTGTTACTATATTTAACGCATTCAGACACAGGAACATGGTAGCATCATTAAATCACATTGTCAACATTTTTTTGTATATTAAGCGAAAAATAAACAGCTAGATGACCCCTCTCATTATGCGCCGCGCTGCGCCGGTAAATTTTTTATGATTGGGCTACCAATTTAAGATCATTCTCGCGCCAAACTTCATATGAACCATCAATAAACCGTATTTTCCACGATTCAGTCCATAAATTCACTTGAGTATCTTCATATGTCGAGTGCTCCTCCACAATTACTCCATATTTGCCCAAGGAATTTCTGCTCGGTTCACCATCCCACCCATATTCCGAAGAATGATAGGGACTGTCCATAACAATTTTTACTAAATCGCCCTTTTTCACCTAATTCATTGCCTTCACAAGTTCAATTTCGGTAAGAGCGAAGAAAAGAGGCTCCAAATTAGGAAATTTAACTTTATATCCACTCAAACCGCCAATATTTTCCTTTAAATCAGAAACTATTAAGCCAAGCGACGTTACATTGGCAGAACATCCCGTCATTTTTACCAAATGACCTCTAACATAGTGGCCATATTCAGAAAACCTTACTAAATCACCAATATTATAATATTTTTCATCCATTGTATTCACATATCCTTATCATTACATCGGGAATGGTGCCTTTTTGATATTTTTAAACGCAAATTTTGTAATATATTAATATTGTGTTGCCGTTTATGGCTTTTTTGACGGTGTTGGACACGAATTAAGCGGACTAATTGCTCATAAAGAGCAAAATCTAGCATTAATACTTCTTCATCCGTCAATATATTTAAATTAATTTGCGACATGACGTGTACGAATGTCTTTCAAAACTCCTTTCGTATCAAATATTGCTTCCACATATCCATCATCCCACGTCATCATATATGTATTCCATTCCTCAAACTCTATATTTGCCTTTTTAAGCAATTCAATTAATCTTTCTTTGTCTGTTTTCTTTTCTTCCATAAGAAACTCTCTTTCATCCTCCAATAAATCCATTTGCATTTGTCCCCAGAACCAGATCATTACCGCAGCAAAAATTAATAAAATACCAACTATCCCCATTATTTGGTTAGTGGTCATAAGATGCCTTGTTATAAATGATTTGGGATATTTTTAGCACATTTCGTGTAATCCTTTAATAACTATACACTTTAAATCTCTTTTACCACTTCAAATTCTTCTTCTTCCCACATTACCCCATTCATATGTTCATCTATATACAGTACATAAGCCGGTTTTTCTCTATCATAAGCCACATCAATATTTCTTAAGCCATCTTTAATAATGCCCGATATAAATGCAAGCTTTCCTTGATAATATGAGGGAACAGTATCTACATGTTTCAATCTTACTAAATCTCCCACCTTATAAGACACATAATTAATTACTACAACAGGAGGCCAGAAGTGTTAACTGATCAAAGCGATACCACGAACGCGGAGTCGTATTCCGCCAATTCCAATGCACATTATACACCCATTCCAAGTCATCAGGATTGTTAATATTTAAATTTTCCTCTTTATACACAACAATTCCAATATTTCGGTGTTTATTATTGGTCGGAATTTCTCCCCACGACCTATTATATTCGACTAAATCTCCAATATTAAATAATTTTTCCATTAATTACCTCAAACTCGTGAGCATTGGCTAGGCGAAGGGGGCCGCGAGCAAATCTTATTTGATAAAGATATCTTCCACGCCATGAAGAACTCGTAGGGGTCCTAACTCCTTTAACAGCGCACTCTTTCAGTTCCTTTAACTGCACAATAACGCCCATATCGCCAGGTTTCACCCAACTCCAGGTAGGATTTATTATTTTTACTAAATCGCCAACTTTGGGTTGTATCATTGTGCCCTCGCAACAATTTTATATAGTGGACGTACTTCAAAATCAACAACAGACCATTGAGGAGTATTATACCCAGTCCACTTAACGAGCATATCATATTCCCCTAGCACTTCTAAACGCATATCCACCACAACTCCGTACATTCCGTCACCATAACTTGTTGTATCTTGAACTAAATCGCCAATTTGATGCTTCAGATTATCTTCCCAGGTTTTCATGATTTAATCTTCGCCATTAATTCTAAGGCGTGGTCCAGTTCCCAAGCGGTTACGCCACTAGCATACTTTATTTTATAAGCCCAACATTGTATTTCATCCTCAATTGCACGATCTGATTTATCAAGCACCACTCCAACAGATCCATAAACAGGAAGGTCCGGGTGAGGAATATTAATAAATTTTACTAAATCGCCAACATTAAACATTTGCTAACCAATCTGTCCAAAGCCAAATTTCTCGACCGTCCATTAAATGCACAAGCCATTCCTCGTTAGTAATTCCTAGCTCACGTTCGGCAGGAAGTTCGCCTTGTTTAATAACAATACCTAAATCTCCGTCCATCGGTGGATAAGTTATTAAAATTAAATCACCAACATTAAATTTAAGATTCTTTTCCATTTTGCCCTCGCGCAACTAAAACAAGTTGAGATGCTCTAACCCATTCTTCCGAACCATCCATCCACAAACAATGATATTGTTTAGGCATGGTGCCCATAATAATCCCATATTGGCGTTTATCTTTATATGAACTATGGCGGACAAGATCCCCTTTACGAAATTTTTGCTTCACATTTTTACCCTTATAATCGTATGATCGTATTCCGAACTCACATTACCATCGACCCAGCGGACCACAAAACAATCTTTATAAACAGGATAACGATAAGGTTGATCTTTCAATATTTTAATAACAACCCCTCTTGAAAACGGGCTTTTTGGCAAATTTGATTTTACTAAATCGCCCATGTTAAATACTTTAGACATTTAA
>Ga0209434_1001652_pt1 | contig 10035 bp, 12 predicted proteins | sample ETNvirnome_2_300_FD_184068 | JGI IMG/M metagenome (GOLD analysis project Ga0209434, IMG submission 184068) | Marine viral communities from the Pacific Ocean - ETNP_2_300 (SPAdes) (version 2) | ecosystem: Environmental > Aquatic > Marine > Oceanic | place: Pacific Ocean | collected 2013-06-22 | reverse complement strand
CTTTTTTTATATTCGTATAAGACATATTTTTTAATTCCTTGATCCAGCGAAGTATAATCTAAATCGCCGATATGTTCTTTAAAGTTAGTTATATCTGCTTCTGTATGATCTTGGTATTGCTTTTCGTAGGGGTTATCTATCCACTTTACAGCTTGTGTATCATCTACTTTATCTTTAATGCTTTCATAAATTTCAATAAAATTGTGTGGCTGTCCTGTTCCACAATTAAATACGCCTGCCACTCCATTTAACAAAGCTTTTGAAGCCATAATATTGGCCTCTACCACATCATCAATATATATCCAATCTCTATATTGTTCGCCGTGCTTGAACAAAGTTATTGCTTCACCGTCTAATGCCTGGCTAATTTTTTGACCAATTACAGACTGCATATGGCCTTTGTGTTCTTCGCCAGGACCATACACATTAAAATATTTTAAACCAATTATTGGATATTCGATTGCGGTCATAGCATCTATATCATTTATTTTTTTTGTCCATGCATATGGATTTAATGGCTCTTGAATGCTCTTTTCAGAACATACACCTGATTTTTTTCCATATGTTGAAGCGGACGAAGCATACACTAAGCCTCCTTTTGCCCACTGTTTTCCAAAAGTAATTATATTGCGAAAACCTTCTACATTAGTATGAAATAATTTTTTTATATCTGTTTCAAGAGTATTAGAAATCGCAGCTTGATGAAAAATTACGTTATACTCATATCGTGTTAATTTACTTATATCTTGATCGTTTCCTATGTCACCACAATATATTGGAATGTTTAAATCGGCAAGATTTTGCCACGTTTCATCGGAAAGAAAACTATCAAAAGCAACAACTGTATGTCCTCTTTTAGTTAATTCTTTACAAAGATTAGCGCCTATAAAGCCGGCAGCGCCCGTTACTAAACATCTCACAGTTCAAAATCCTCTGCTTCTTGTAACGTCTCTAATTCATCTTTTACATCAATAACAAGAGACTCTTCTACTTTAGATTTTGCCCATTCGTATAGACCTTCAGTTTTTGTTAAAAGTGATTTCCAATTTTTACTTTGAAACTTAATTTCTTCACCTTCATACATAAACTTATACCAAGCGCCTGCGCGTTGAACAATGCCTCCTGCTTCTAACACTTTTATCCACGCTGTTTCGTCATCAATACCTTTACCAAAAATCACATCAAATTCAACCTGGCGAAGTGGAGGCCCAAGCTTATTCTTTATAGTTTTTGCTTTAACGCCAACACCTTGAATTGTTTTACCTGATTTAAGTTCCCCATTTCGATATAACCTCAGCCTAGTAGACGCATGATAGGGTATGGCTTTTCCGCCTGGAGTGGTCATTGGATCCCCAAACATTACTCCAATCTTTACCTTCATTTGATTACAAAAAATCAAGCATACATTCATTTTTCCAATAAATTGTGTAATTTTACGTAATCCTTGTGCTATCAAACGTGCTGCTAGGCCTATGGTATAATCTCCGTATTCTCCCTCTACTTCTGCCTTTGTAGAAGTGGCTGCCACTGAATCCCACACAATCGTTACTAACCTCTTATCGCCTTTTTCACGAATTCTTTTAATTATTCGTTCCATTGCTTCAAATACTTCTTCAACTGTCCCGAGTTGCATGTACATCATTTTACTAACGTCAATACCAATATTTTTCAATAGATCGACCGAGGTGGCATTTTCTGTATCGATTAAAATAGCAACGCCGCCTTGCTTTTGTGTGTTTTTTAATGCATGCAGGGCTATTAAGGATTTACCAGTTGCTTCTTCACCAACTATTTCGCTAATACGACCTACAGGAAAACCCCCGTTCCGCCTATTAGCTAAAATTGTATCTAATAAAACAGAACCAGAAGATACAAATGTATGGACTTCAGTAGGAGAGGTGCCACCGGCAAGGTTATATGCAACCTCTCCTAATTGTTTGTTTAAATCGGAGATGAGTCCATCAACAAACTCATCTCCGACAGGAGTAGCCTTAGCCATGTCTTCTAATAACTCCAATTAGCTCTTAAAAATATCGTCAAACTGCGAATCTAAATTCTTAAGAGATTCTTCACCTTTTGCAGGAGTTGATGCTACTGCAGGTGTTGTAACAGTTGTTGCGGTATTATTAAAGTCTTTTTCGGTACCTAAGGTTTTATTTGGTTCTTCAGGATTTTCATTTTCATTTAAAAATGCTTGCCACACTTTTTCAACATCTTCGTAAGATTTTTCTTCAAAAATCTCATTAATATGCGGTACTGATTCAATTAATTTTTTTGCTTCGTCCACAGATTCCATCAAAGGTGTTTGATTGGGCTTAGGGCGTATTTCGGTAGAACCGTACGTATTCGCGCTGTTAGGCGCCGTATACTTGATAGTAATGTCGCGTCCTTTTGTAGCATGAGATAAGTCACCATAATCAGCATCTAAAAAATAATTTAACATTGTCTGATATACAGTTTTACCAAAGCCATAAAACTTTACACCTTCGCTCTCTTTTCCACGAACTACGACAGGTGCATAAATTCTTAGCTTGGGTGAAATCTTACGAGCTAATTCAAAATCTTCTTTATTTCCTGTAGCTCTTAAATTTGTAGTGGCTTCATTAATTGGACAATCTTTACCAAAAGTTACAGGTGATAAAATTGTACGTACTTTGCCAATATTATAGCAAAAGTATAATTCTACAAAAGGATCATTACCATGCTGATATGGAACAAGCCTAACCATAGACTCTCCTGGTGAAGGTTTCCATAGTATATTTTGTCGGGTGGTTGTTTTTTCGAGTTTGTTTAATTTGGATCTAATTGCATCGAGATCGAGTGCCATTTTTTGTTTCTCCTAACTTATTATTGTTAATCGTTAATCTTTAATTAGAAATTGCTTCCTAATATATATAGTTATATTACTGAATTTATTTCAGATTCTAATTAATTTTTGGGAAATAAATTTCCGGAAACTACATCACTCCACTCATAACCTTCGGGGGAATAAAATGTATTACTATCTTTATCTTGAATTGCTTTCCAATAGGCACGGTATTTCATAACAGTAGATGAAAATCCGTGATTACGAGGAATGTATATAACTTTATCTAAATGATCTGGTATATCTTCGCCTGTTAGTGGGCTTGCTTTGTGGTCTTCTCCAACAAAACGTATATGATAACTTAATGTTTGTAAAAGCTTATATAATTCTTTTTCTCCTGAATATACAAAAGTTTCATCTACGACCTCCAAAGCCTCTACCATCATCACTCGTTCTTTTAATAATTGAATTGGCTTCTGTTTCCATGCGTCTAAATTAGTTGCATCATTAATTCCTACAATTAAATAATCACACTGCTTATGACACTCTTGAAACATCATAATATGTCCCGGGTGTAAATAATCAAAAACCCCTACGGTTAATCCTACTTTTTCAAAATATTCAGTTGGTGGCATGTCTAAACCTTTACTCATGCTGAATACTCTGCCTTTCCAATAATCATATCACAAATGCACAGTAACCAAAAATGATGGACCATTTCAATTAAATTATAAGCTCTGGAATTTACCCATAAATTTAAATCGCTGTCTGTATAAGCGCCTTTATCATTTTGAGACTTTAATGGGTTACGTTTGTCCATTCCTGTTACAGTGACTAGGGTTAAAAAATTTTGATTACAGTACTTAGCTGCATTAATCATATTATCTGATTTTCCTGAGGAAGAGATTAAAACAACTACGTCTCCTTTATCAGCATACAACTTTAAAGCTTCCGTCACCCAATTTTCAAAGCCCCTATCATTGGCCAAACAAGTAATTAGATCTGCTTCATTAAAATTAATAGACCGAATTCCAGCATTCTTAGATAAGTCTACAGCACAGTGGGATGCCATTGCTGCTGATCCTCCATTGCCTACAAAAATAATTTTATTTCCTGATTTATGGGTAGATTCAAACAACGCTTTAAGCGTCTGTAATCGATCACTAATCTCTAAATTACAGGCTGTTAATTTTTGAAATTCTTTAAAATAATTATTGACAAACTGTTTCATGTTCCTCTACTCCATCTTTATAATATAAAATTTTTAATTTATTTGGCGAAATAGCCTTTTTCGTCGCTGGGAAAGTCGTGTTATAATAGCCTCCCAGGCTTCCTAATACTGTTATTTCTTTTACTGGCAGGCCTGCTGCGTATGCCAAAGAGGCTAGTGTAAAAAATGTATCTCCTGCACCTACGGTATCAATAATAGTTCCATTTTTAAAACAATCGGCTTTATGTTCAGAATTGCCTCCCATAGAAAAAGCACCATTTACACCCATCGTAAGGGTCCCTATATCAAATTTTAAAAAATCCCATAAATGATATAAATAATTCTGTTTGGGGTCTTTTACTTGTAATATTAAACCCAGCTCTTTTTGATCTAGACATACATAGCCAGCAGAATGATACTTTGGAGATAAATTATTATATCCATAATTAGAACTATTTGTTTGACACATAAGACACATATGCTCAGCATAATTATCGCTTAAATAATTTGCAACTTTTTTATCAATCAAATTATGACCGAAATCAGCCACAATAATTACATCACACTCCTCTAATTTAGCTACCATAGAATCACAATCTAAAGGAGTATTATCATCACTTTTTAATTCTAAATATTTTGTATTAAATGATTCTTCAACATATCTAGTTTTCACTATAGAGTCGCCTGTTATAAACACAACATCATTACAAAATTTCTCTGCGATGCGTTTAATGTATGCAGCGCCGCCTTGATAGGATTCTGATTTTAAAATTTTACCTGATGGGCATTTTGACTTGGGCGATGAGCCCATAAGTTCGATCCAATGATATTCATCGACAATTGTTTCTCCTATAATACCGACTTTTAAATCTTTTATAGATTCTGTAAACTTATCAATCAAGTGGTTCATTTTTAAACCATTCATAATGTTTTGCTAGTCCTTCTTCGAGCGAAATTACTGGTGCCCAGCCTAAGTTTGTTAATTTTGAAATATCTGCATGAGTAGTTGTTGTTGGGTCTGGCCACAGGTCGCCTTCACTCAAATTATATTTCGTTGTTGTATTATTAGTAACTTTTTGACAAATTTTAAATAAATTAAATATAGAAATTTTCTGTCCTGTCCCAATATTAATGATATCGTAATTTAAGTTAGAAATATTATCGATAAGAATATTGATTGCACGATTATTATCATTTACATAAATGTAATCTCGTTGTTTTTTTCCTTGTAAAAATAGCACACTTTCTTGCTGTTGAATAAGATTTTTTAAAAATATTGAAATAACTGGGGGAATGTCTCGCTTATAGTCCTGCGCGGGGCCATAGGTAGAAAAAAATCTTGCATGTATTGCTGGGAGCTCCGTTTTTTTATGAAACCATTCTACCATTTTTCCTCCCACTGCTTTGCTTATTGCATAGGGAGAATCAGGACAACATTCACTTTCAGGTGTTGGGAATCTTACAGTTAATTCATATTCAGCACTTGTTCCTGCAAAAATTATTGGACAAGTATTTGCTTCACAATACCTTAACACTTCTGCAGTACCATATACATTAACATCATATGTTTCTTTAGGATGTTTAAATGAATAAGGCAATGAATTAATTGCTGCAAGATGAATAACCAAATCAGGTGTAAAAGCAATAGTAACATCATTCATGTTTCGAATATCACATGCAATGCCAGAAAAAGATTTTACATTTTCTGGAGAGCCTGCTGAAAAATTATCCAAAATAAATATTTCATGTTTATCTTTTAAATAATGAGCTAAATTACTCCCAATAAATCCAGCACCACCTGTAATTAAAATATTCATAGCTGATTGTTCCTTAATTTAACTATAATAGGTAAAAACTCTCGGGGTGCCCAATTATCTAACACAATCATATTTGCATAAGCTTCATCATCTAAATACCGTACTTTTTTTTCTTTAAAGTCATGATTTGGTGGATTGTTTTTAACTACCATTTTTGTATTAAAAGACATTGCAGCTACTAAATTAAAACCTTCAAAACCTATATTTAACTTAGCATGTTTAATAATATTAAGTTGTTCAATAATATTCTTTTCTGATTCATTTATAATTTTTTTATTATTAAAAGGAGGAAGCAACATTACCCTACCAATTAAAATAACACTTAGGCCTGTTTTAGTAGCTATTCCTTCCACCACAGATTGTAACTCACCATAATTCCACCTTCTATTAGCATTATGAACAAAATCATCGGGCATAGTCCAATCACCTGCTCCTGTATTAATAGTGACGTATTCGGCTTCATATGGATTAACCCAATCAGGCAATTGGAGCTCTTTTGTATTAGAAATATTAGTCAATGTAGAACTTAAAATAGATACCTTATCATATTTTGATTCTAATTCTTTTTTTAAATTATTAAGATATTTGTCTGTTTGTTCTATTCGTAGAGCATCAAATTTTTTAATTTCAGGTTGACTCTCACATAGCATTTGAATATCTTTAAGATGGGTAGCTGCAACATCGCGATAATAAATATCACATGAGGTAAGTTCTAAATTTTTAATTTTTAATAATGCTATATAAACATCTCCTAATCCGCCATGACATATAAACGCTCTTTTATTATGCATATAATTCCTTTCTTCTTAAACTTGCATTGGTAATAAATGTGGACTGCTCTTTCACAAGCGCCAATAAAATTAAAATGGGTAATAAATTATTATATTTATAATCATCTACAACATACATATTTTTATATGCAAGTTCATCTAAATAATAAATATCTTTCTGTCTAAAATCAAATAAAGGCGGATTATTTTTTACTATTGTTAATTTTTGAAATGAAACAGAAGCTTTAAGAGTAAACCCTTCAAAAACTATATTTAATGCAGCGTGCTTTATAAAATTAAGTTGGTCTATAATATTTTTATCCCTTGCATCAACTACCTGCTGGCGCTGTGCATTAAAAAGGCTTTTAGTTACTGAATTGCTTTTTCCCAAAAGAACAATATAAAACCCTAACTTAGTTAAATTATCTATAAGTTTATCTTGTGACTCTTGTGGCCATCTTCTATTAACATTGTGTGCGGCGGCTTCTGGTAAATTAAAATTTCCGGCGCCTGTATTAATAGTAATAAATTTCTTTTTCCACTTAAAATTAGGTAATTGAATTTTTGATTTAGCTGTTGAAATATTAGTAATCTTTGAGTCAAGAATTATAACTTCCGAATAATGTTGTAACATTTTTGTTTTTTGCTGTTCTAAAAAGTCAGGAGTATGCTTAACATGTTTAAAATAAATGTTTTTAATTTCTGATTGACTTTTATATAAAGCTGTAATATCTTTAGCATGTGCGCCGAGTTCATCACAGTAATAAACATCACACGTCTCGGATTCCAAATCTTTGATCTGAAGCAATTGAACGTATAGATCTCCTAGGCCTCCATGGCATATAAATGCGCGATTATCTTTCATAAGTTTTAAAATTTATATTATTTTCAAATACAATTAAAGATCTATGCAAAGATAAAAATCTGCGTTTATACATCAAATATTCGTGTACCGCATTACTTAGGCCTTTAAACTTAAAATTAGAGGCTGCATTTATCCAATAATCGTGTAGTACTATAAGGCCATTTTTAATAACATACTGTAAGGCCAATTTAATATCATTAACAACCGCCTCATAAGAATGATCACCATCAATAAAGACAATATCAAAGGTTTGATTTAATAAATCGTCATGTATACTTGGATTATTGGAGTATTTTTTTATTAACCTAATTTGATCACAATATTGTTTAGTATTATTTAAGAAATCCTGTTCTGTACTAACGCCCGTAAGTTCTGGTACCTCTGGTGGGCCGCAAAAAGGCTCAATGGCCACTATACGAGAAGAACAAGCTTGTAGCCAGGCGACAGTACTCTTGCCTTTATACGAACCAATTTCTAATATATCTAACGTATCACATTTTTTACGATATGTTTCTTGTGCATATTGTTTCATTGCTTGATACTCTGAAAAATATAAAAACCCGTCTATTGATTCTATATTAATCATCTTTTATTTCTTCAAAATTATTATAATCAACACAATATTTTTTATCCCACTCTGGATTAACTGTTAGTGTTTTTTCTAAAGGGTCCCGCAATTTACGATATGTTTTAATTCCTGCTGATAAAGGTAGGAGACTGCTAAAGCCCTCAAATCCAATCACAAACTTTTTAGCGGATAAGATTGTGTTATATTGATCTAAAAAAGGCTTATCTAGATGCATCGATACAATTTTAGAAAATTTTGATAAATCATGTTTTGTACGCCCGAAAAGATGAATTTTATTTACCTTGTAATTTAACTCTTTTAGCAGTCGAAGTAACTGACCTTCTCCTACAAAACTACATAATTCTTTTGTTGGGTTTTCTTCAGCAAAACGAACATGAACAGCTATATCCACATCAGGTACTGTTTTATATTTCCAATCAATAATACTATTGGGTACAATTTGCAATTCATTTGGCCTATGACCAACATGTAACTGTCTGGCCTCTTCCCAAACCTTTACTTCATAGTTCATATTAGAACCAAAAACCATATCATAATTATTAGATTCAGCTTCTTTTCTTTGATCTGCTAATATCGATTTAAATTTAAAATCATTAACTATGGTAAGATCTTTTATAAAATCTTTATAAACCATATCACGAATCGCTACTAAATTATTTTTTAAATTTGTTTCCGTAATTTGTTGATCATGGATATCACTACAATATGTGACCAATATACTATCATGTGTAATATTTTCTTTTTTACAATAATAAATTAATTTTGCTAATTGATTAACACTATCTCCAAGCCCGCCAGATATTAAAACTTTCATAATTAAAAACCTCCATAGTAAATTAAAACTTCTTTAAACTTTTTAATTCCTTTACTACAATTCTCTTTCCAATCATTAGCTGACTTCTTATTAACATTATCTGTTATATATTTATAACTTATAAAGTCAATACCAGTCTTATTACATACCTTAGCTAATGCATATGCTTCCATATCAAATACATCTATATGGTCTATCTCATTATCAATGTTATCAACAAAGTTATCACCACTACCACATACATAACCTTTACTTATTGGATTATTGATATTGGAGAAATCCATAATCAACTCATCCTCAAATGGTGTTTGACCTTTAAAAAATCCCAATTCAGTAGCATTCATATCTCTCTGTATGAATTGGTTACAATCAACTAATGTATGTATGGGTATCTCTCTGCTACCCGCTGTTCCAAAATTGATTACAAGCTTAGGTATAAAAACAGAATTTATTTCTTTAGTTAATTCATAAGTAGCATTAACCTTACCACACCCGGTATAGATAATATTCCAATCATCTAACTCACCATCAATTTCTTGTTCAAGAGCACATACTATTAATATATCTTCTCTATTCATAATGAATTATACTTTTGTATGGTACACTTAATAACGGGTTAAGAAAATCTAATTCCACCAAAAATAATGCCCCTATTGGAGTATATCCTGCCTTAGTTAAACACTCAATAGAGGCTTTAGCCGTACCACCAGTAGCTAATACATCATCGAATATTAATACTTTGCCGCTGCCCTCTTGTACTTGAATCATCGATTCTCCGTACTCTAACGTATGTTTCACTGTATGTGTCTTGCCGGGTAATCTATCTTTTTTACTACGTAATAAAACAATGCCTTTTTGTAATTCATGTGCCAATATTGAACCAACCAAAAAACCTCTGGACTCTACTACGCCTATGTAATCAAAATCTTTTCCTATATATACATCTCTAAATTCACTTGTAATAGTATCACGACAATCATTCACAAGAAGTCTACGTATATTATGATCTGCATAAATTGGATTTAAATCAAGGTAGTTAATACCCTTAATAGGAAAGTCTTTATATTCTACTATATATTCTTTATATAAAACCATTATAAAACTTATTTATTATTAATTTCTAAACCGAGCAGCCTCCGGTGGCACAACCACCTGCAGGCACTT
>Ga0209434_1001651_pt1 | contig 10040 bp, 8 predicted proteins | sample ETNvirnome_2_300_FD_184068 | JGI IMG/M metagenome (GOLD analysis project Ga0209434, IMG submission 184068) | Marine viral communities from the Pacific Ocean - ETNP_2_300 (SPAdes) (version 2) | ecosystem: Environmental > Aquatic > Marine > Oceanic | place: Pacific Ocean | collected 2013-06-22 | reverse complement strand
GACTTCCTCCGCGCTGAATAGACCCTCCTCAACGCGGAAGCCCAGTTCTTCCAGATCTTCGCGGACGACAATGGCGGCAGGCCGTCCATCGGCAGCGTAGGTTGTGACAATCCCGGGGACGTTCTCGAGGAAGACGTACTCCGGGTCGACCTCGCGGGTGATGCGGAGTACGTGCGGCCAGAGGTGTCGGGGGTCGTCTTCTCCCCGTTTGTTACCTGCGTTGCTGAACGGTTGGCAGGGGAATCCCGCAGAGATGAGATCCACGACTCCACGCCACGGCTTGCCGTCGAGGGATCGGAGATCGTCCCATATAGGAGCGACATCCAATTTCTCTCCAAAGTTCGAGACGAGCGTGGCGGCGGCGCGTTTGTCCCACTCGCACCAGAGAACGGTGCGGTGGTTTTCAACGAGTGCAAGGGCCCTTTCGAGGCCCCCGACTCCGGCACATAAAGCCATCCCATTCATTCGATCCCCTCGGTGTTGTAGGGCCAGTAGGTAGGCGCGGCCACCGCTACGGTCGGATCGCCCGCGAAAGGCATAAGTGCGAGCGGGTGTGGGTCGTCATGGGGTGGTCCGGTCATTGGTCTACCCAGTGTAGATGCTCGAAAGCCAGAGAAGATCGCGATACCGTCCGGTCTGAGTTGTTATAGGACGTACTCCATCTTCCCACTCCACGGCGTCTTTCCAAGCTCCGACGATGTAGTCGAGATCCTCGTTCTCGTTGATCGGGAGCTTCAGGTATTCGTCGTTGACGGTGTACCCCTCGACTGGGCTGTTGTAGATGTCGAATTCTTCGCTGATAACCCATAGGGCTGGTTGGCCGTTACGGTGGCTCAATAGCACCGCTCTCTCTCCGTGGAAGGTTAGGTCGTTTACGGTTGTCATCGTTGGATCCTTTCTGTCTCCTCCTCAAGTTCGTCTAACATCAACGGGCCAATCTGCTCCTCGTGTCGAAGGATACAGGGAAGGCACATTGGCTGGCTGAAGACTGGCGATGATGCCCGTGCAACAGCTTTCCTCTTCTGACACTTTCTACACTTCATCTCAACCTCCATCTTTCCGTAGACACAAGGTAGCACTACCCGTACTACCTTGTCTACTTAGGTAAAGACGAGTTACCGGGTAGACGTTCCGTGAATAGGGGAGTACGTTCGCAAAACGGAACGCAAAGAGGAGGCACCCCATGTACAAGAAGAACCCAGCGCCAGCCGGTGCGCTACTGCTCTCGCGCGGCGAGGTGCGGGAGCTTACCGGCCTGGGAGCCGGGACACTCGATCAGCTTCTTCGAGCCGGTGAAATTGACGTAGTGCGGGTCGGGCGCACGTTAAGAATTCCAAAGCGTTCAGTTCTGCAGTGGATCGACAAGAAGGCCGGCCCCTGGCCCGAGGGAGACGCCTAGCTGCTGGCCCCGCATAGTCGAACGCCGCCCGACGGAGGGCGGCGCGACGGCTAGGGACTGGCACGGCGCGTACTCGCCATGCAACAACCAAATGTTACCACCCGACCCGAGCCGCCAGTCGGCCTGATTCCACCGCTGCCGCCGTGTGTTCACCGTTGGAGATGCGAGTCGCCGAACGGGCCGGTGTCGCGTTCGGAGTGTCGTCTCTGCGGGCTGGTGCGGTACTTCCAAAACGCGTTCGAGGGTTGCGACTCGTCCTGGAAGATCGATATCACGAGAGGGTGGAGCGGATGACGGGACTGCTCGCAACAACAGCTCTACAACTCAGCCTTGTTGGTTTCGGGCTTTGGGGCCTTTGGAAAACATGGAGGGAGGGTTGGATTGACTGAAGCTAAATCAGCCGAGACTCTTCGGCGTTTCTCCCACTCCCTTATAGACACGTATCTCGGGTGTCCACGCAAAGCTGGTTACCGCTACGTGGATGAGCTGCCATCGCCAACAGGGGTCGCACTCATCAAGGGAACGGCGATGGACATGGCTGCAAACCATGACCTCAAGTCCTACATCGAAACGGGCAAGCACGCCAAGCCCAGCGAGGTGCTGGACGCTGCCGAGGATGGTTTCGCTGAGGCGGTCGATCGCGCTGGTGGGACTGAGGAGGTCGACTGGGGCGATGATCCAGAAGATGACGCCTTCGACTCCACCATCAGGCTCACGCGTACCTGGAGACGTGAGCTAGCACCAGACATCGAACCCACTGCCGTCCAAGTCGAGCTTCACCACGAGCTCCCGTCCGGTCGCGACTTCATTGGGTTCTTGGACTGGGAGGGCTCTGTCGATGGTCGCGAGCCCGTGATCGGCGACAACAAAACCGGCAAGCGGAAGATGAATCGAGACCAGCCCTCTAAGGCTCTCCAGCCATACGCATACGCATGGCTGAAGAACGAGCCCATCGAATTCGTTTTTGCTCGGTCCATCGACACGGGCAAGGGCACGAACAGCGAGTTTTGTTGGACCAAGCGCTCCTCTGACGATGTCGCTTGGTATGGCGAGCTTGTAACCGATGTCGAACGAGCTTTTGAGACGGGAATCTTCCCTCCTAATCCCACCTCGTTCCTTTGTAGCGAACGTTGGTGCCCGTATTTCGCGACGTGCCAGCCGCATAGATCAACACACGCAGGAGTAGAAACACGATGACCGCAACAGCCTATGGAACCGCCCAAAAGGGCACCGCACCACCGCCAATTGAGCTTAACGACGACCTTTACCCCGCACACATCCAAGACGTAGTAGACGCCGAAGGCACCTACCAAGACCAAAACTATGACCAATACAGAATCACGTGGGAACTCGATGGACTCGAACGCGATGACGGAAGTCCCCTCACCTTACTTAGCTGGATCAGGATCCCTGACGGGCTAATAAACGACGGAGTAGTCAACGAGAAAAGCAAACTCTACGAATTCTTGAGAGCACTCGGATATGACGACGACGGCTTGGTCGTAGACCCCGCCGAATGGCAGGGGCAAGACTGTCGCGTCGTCGTTGAAAACAGAGAGATCAAGACCGGTGATAACGCTGGGCAAGTTCGCCCTCGAATCACCGGGTACAAACCCACCAAGAAGTCCAAGCCCACTCCCAAGGTAGCCGCTCGACGGCGGCGCGTTGAAGAGGACGAGGATGAGGAGTTCTAGATGGCGTTGCCTACTTGCAGCGCTCGCGTATGCCAATCGTGATTGGGCCATTTTCCCATTGCACACGCCGCGGGAGGATGGTTCGTGCGACTGCAACCGCGATGACTGCCGGAACATTGGCAAGCACCCCCGGACCATGAACGGCTTCAAGGATGCAACGACGGATGAGGCGCAGATCCGCAAATGGTGGGGGAGTTGGCCTAAATCTAATGTGGGTGTTGCGTGTGGTGCGTCCGGCCTGGTCGTGCTCGATGTCGATCCCCGAAATGGTGGTGACGAATCACTCGCCGATCTCCGTGAGAAGCATGGCGAGGATTGGCTGAACACCGTGGTTAGCCTCACTGGTGGCGGGGGCTCCCACTACTACTACCAAATGCCTACCGGCCAACGTATAAGGGGATCCAAAGACGCACTCGGTCCCGGGCTCGATATCAAGGGTGACGACGGATACGTCGTGGCCCCTCCGTCGCTGCACGAGAGCGGCAATATCTACGCTTGGGAACGGCCGGCATCAAAGCACAACATCCTGGAGTTCCCCGACGTAATGGCCCCTCGAGAGCGCCGTGGGTCCGCGCCCATGGTCGGGAACATCATTCCGGAGGGCTCCCGCGATACCGTTCTGACGTCGCTCGCTGGCTCAATGCGCCATCGGGGCATGTCGGAGGCCGGCATCCTGGCGGCTCTCCGAGAAGAGAACGCCGCTCGTTGTAGCCCACCACTCCCAGACGCCGAGTTGGGTCGCATCGCTCGGAGCATTGTTCGTTACGAGCCGGGGAGAGACATCCCCGTGAAGGCCACTGGGATCACTTCCTATGCCCGTCTTCGGAAGATCGATATGGTCCCCCCGGTCTACGTCATCGAGGTATGCGGGCGGGACGTTCGCGTACCACCCGCATACCTCGCAAACCATCGCGCGCTAAAGGTCGCTGTGATGGCCCAGGCAGATGTGATTGTACCGCCGATGAAGGCTGGCGAATGGGATGCGACTCTCGACCATCTGGTCAACACACAAGAGGTCTTGCCCGCCCCTGAGGACGCTTCTGAGGGTGGCATTATCTGGTCACTCATCCAGCAGGCGCTTCTGAGGGCCTCAGATGATCCCGAGCACTTCTTCCGAGGCAAACCTCTCCAGAGCGAGACCCATGTATACACGACTGGTAGCCAGCTCCGTCAAGCGATGCGCGCCCATAACCTTTCCGTCGAGCAACGAAAGCTCTGGGCCGCGGTGGAAGCCCATGGCGGCATCCAGCGCAACGCATCAATTAATAACAAACAGCAATGGGTCTGGGCGGTGCCAAATGAGGCTGTAACCCTAGACAACCCTAGGAATACTCCCCCTGATTCTAGGGCTGTTGAGGAGGCCCTAGAATGAGCACCCCTATTCCTAGGGTTTCAGATTCAACCCTAGACGTCTCAGAACAAAATTCGGTGAATTTCAAAATCCCGTCTAGGTCTAGGGTTGGGGCTCCAGTTATACCGTTCTGTCATGACAATGCCACCAAACTCTTTGGCCCGCCCGGCGCCGGAAAGACCAGGACGTTAGTCGAGTGGCTTCGTGAGGATGTTGATGCCGGCGAGCTCAAGCTGTCGGAATCAATCATCTGCTCGTTCACCAAAACGGCAGCCCAGGATATCGCCCGTCGCGTCAATCGCGACCGAAAACCAGGACGCTATCACACCACCCTTCATGCTGTCGCGAAACGGTACCACTCTCTTGATTGGCCACTCGCTGAGCCTCACCTGGGGGAGTTCTTTGGGTCCATCGGGGTGGAGTACCAGCAGGGAAGGGCCGACCCCGATCTGTGGGTCGACACCGGCACCGCTGAGGGGAACTTGCTTATCGCGTACTGGGGCCGATGTCGCAATCGGTTACAGACCCCAGTCGAAGGGCTTGATTATGAAGACGCACCGTTCGACTTGATCCAGCTTTGGGATCCCAAGGTGATGGATGGGCTCTGGCGCCAGTACGAAGAGTGGAAAGAGTCCGAGGGCTATATCGACTTTACGGACATGCTGGAGATCGCCGCCGAGAGCCCGCCGGCGGGCATTCAGTGGTCGTTGTTCGTTCTGGACGAGGCCCAAGACTGTACACCGCTCCAGTGGAAGGTAGCTCAAGGATTCGCCTCCGCCTCGGAATGCTGCTACCTCTCGGGTGACGACGATCAGTGCCTCTACTCGTTCACTGCCGCTCGTCCCGATGAGCTCTTAGCTGCTGATGTCCCTGAGGACATTCTCCGAATCAATCATCGGAGCGGGCGCGCCATTGTAGAGATGGCCGAGACGTTCATTCAGCGCAACCAGAACCGCCGACAGAAGGACATGACCTCCGCTCGCGGGGGCGGAGAGATTGATGATACCTACTATCTGCCGGAACTGAACGTTGAGGAGTCGACGTTCGTCATGGCTCGCGCTCACTACCTAATGAGCGAGTGGATTAATGAGCTCACCGATCGAGCGTTTCCCTTCTATGACCGTCGCAAAGCATCGGGAGTAAACGGTGTTGCTGCCGTTGCATATCGACGCTTTCGGGCTCTGAGCCATGGCAAACGCATTCCTCTCGAAGACTGGTCAAAGCTCGCGCGGTCGGCCATCCCCTCACGAGGCCCATGGCTTGTGCGCGGGAGCAAGGACTGGCTCCGAAAGACGGACGAGCACACGTTGATGCGGACATACGTCCGTGTTGATGACATTGAACAGTGGGGAGCCACGACTGAGCTCGCCAACACAATCCGTGCCAACTCGATCGAACCGTTGGCCCAGCTCAACCAGGATCGCCTAGGCTACCTTTGCAGGGTGGCTGACCGATGGGGTGAGGAGTACCTGGACGAAGCGAAGGCCGCTTCAGTCTGCCAGGTCGGCCCCATCCACCAGTTCAAAGGGCTCGAGGCAGACCACGTGGTTCTGCACTCGGGCCTTAGCCCAGCCGCGACGCGCGACGCGCTGAGCGATATCGAGGCAGAGCGAAGAGTGATCTACGTCGCTCTTACGCGTGCGCGTGCGCGAATCACCAATGTCATCGGGCGAGCAGCGAGTCAATGGAGGGACGTCCTCTAGTGGCTATTAGGGCGAAGCGGTTAGGGGGGGCGGTTGCCGAGAAGGCTCCTCCCTCACAAGAAGAGGAACAGAAGTCCCTCGAGGAAGCGCGCGCTGAGCGCCTGGCTGAGGGGGTTTCCCAACTTGCGAAGCTCCGCCAGGAGCATATTGAGATTACGGCTCGGTTCGCTCGAGGTTGGCTGAAGTACCAGAAGGCGAACTGGGAGTGGCCCGAGGGGTTCGTCTTGGACGACTGGAATACCGATCCGGAGACCTGGCCGCCGCTCGTCAAGTTGGCCTGGCTCTATGACCGGCTTCATGGACTGCATGCTCAAATCAACTGGCTCAGACACTTCCCAGATCGACCGAATTGGTGCTCTGACTGTCATGAGGGGAAACGGCTCGAGGGCTGGCGAGCAACGATTTGCGTTGACCACTTGCCGCGCACTGGAGTGCTGACGGTCGCGAAGGATTGGGGGGTGATGGGGTGATCCTGATGCTCGCTGAAATTGCCGCCGAAAGGCGGCTCTGGACTGCTGCAGACACCCTGCGGGCCAACTCCAACCACGCCAGCAACGAGTACTTCCTCCCGGTCATGGGCCTGGTCTTCCTCTGGCACGCCTACAGCCGATACCTCGCCGTGAAGGACAACATCGAGGCCAACCTCCCGACCCGCGGGGGCAAGGCCCGTCCGCTGACGAAGGAGGACTTCTCGCAGAAGAGCGCCATCTTCCTTCGCCCCGAGGCCCAGTTCGACCACCTCGTGGCGCTGCCCGACAGTGCGGACCGTGCGAAAGCAGTCATCTCGGCCATGGAGTCCATCGAGGCGGACTACGAGAACCTCCGGGGTGTCCTCCCGAAAAGCGATTACCAGGAACTCGAAAACGACGTCCTAGGACAACTCCTGCGCACCCTCAACCCCGACGAGCTGAAGCAGGTGTCCGGCGACGTCTTCGGGCGGATTTACGAGTACTTCCTCACGCAGTTCGCCGACCAGAAGGCCCACGACGGCGGTGAGTTCTTCACTCCCGTTTCCCTTGTCTCGCTCATCGCCCACGTCCTGGACCCGGAGCGCGGAACCGTGCTGGACCCGGCCTGCGGCTCGGGCGGCATGTTCGTTCAGAGCGCGCGGACCGTCGAGGAGCACGGGGGAAACCCGGCGGATCGGTTGACCTTCCGCGGCCTTGAAAAGAACGCCACGACGATCCGCCTGGCAAAGATGAACTTGGCGGTCCACGGCCTCGAAGGCGATATCCAGCGGGCCATCACGTATTACGAGGACCCGCATGAGCTGGTTGGCAAAGCCGACTACGTTATGGCCAATCCCCCGTTCAACGTGGACGAGATCGACGCCGACAAGGTCAAGGCCGACCCGCGGCTGCCCTTCGGCCTTCCCGGCGTGAACAAGAACGATAAGGTCAGCAACGGTAACTACGTCTGGATCAGCTACTTCTACAGCTACCTGAACGAAATGGGCCGTGCCGGATTCGTGATGTCCTCCCAGGCATCCAGCGCGGGCGGGGGTGAGGCGAAGGTTAGGCAGAAGTTGGTAGAAACCGGCGACGTCGATGCGATGATCGCGATTCGGTCCAATTTCTTCTACACGCGGACGGTCCCCTGCGAGCTGTGGTTCCTCAACCGGAACAAGCCTGCCGAGCATCACGACAAGGTGCTGATGATCGACGCGCGGAACGTATACCGGAAGGTGACGCGGAAGATCTACGACTTCAGCCCCGAGCAGCAGCAGAATCTGCACGCTATCGTCTGGCTCCACCGGGGTGAGACCGACCGCTACCTGGACCTCGTCCGCGGGTACTGCTCCCGGACGCTTGATGAGGCTGCGGCTTGCTTCGGCGAGGGTCCCTTGGGTGGCCCCTCGGATCTTCTTCAGGAACTCACCGCGTCTCTGGCCAACGTCCGGGCCACGATTGAGCCCTTCGTCCGGACGCTCGGCGATGAAGCGCCTCACGCCGAAACCGCTCAGGAACTGATCGAAGCCACGGACGCGTTCGAACGGGATGTCGTCACGTTTCAACAGGAATTCTCATCCCAGCATTCGATTTGGGACAGCGGCCCGCACAACACGAACGCCGCCCTGGTGGAGTCGATTGACCGGCTTGCTGCTCTCGCCGAATCGAGTCGGGACCTCGCCCGCCAAGCAGAACTTGTCCACAAGATCGCGGGCAGGCTGATCGACATCCACAAGAGCGACCTCGCCGCCACCGCGAACGGCAATCTGGGCAGCCGAGACGTAGCTCGGGCGCAGAAGGCCGCAGATGAAGCGAGGCAACGGGCGACGGAGCAACTCAGGCAGGTTCGTTACTTCTGGCGTCAGGCCCACTGGCTCACCGCTCGGTTCCCGGACGCGGAGCTGCGCGACGTCGAGGGCCTTGTGAAGCTGGTCCATCGAGATGAGATCGAAGCCAACAACTGGAGTCTTAGCCCCGGCAGGTACGTCGGGGTGGCGCCCGAGGAGGAGGACGAAAACTTCGATTTTGAGGAAGTTCTACGCGGGATTCACGTGGAGCTACAAGAACTCAACACCGAGTCGCGCACACTTGCGGCGAACATTGAGAAGAACTTCGAGGCCCTCAGCTCGTGAATTGGACGCAAGTAACACTCGAAGAACTTGCGGCGGAGCAAAAGGGGGCCATAGTCTCGGGACCATTCGGCTCCAGTATTAGCGCGAAGTTTTTTGTGGATAGTGGAATACCTGTTATTCGCGGGAATAATCTAACCAAAGGAGATCGGAAATTCATAGACGAAGGCTTCGCGTTCCTCACCGACTCTAAGGCGGCGGAATTTTCTAACTGTATCGCGACAGAGGGCGACGTCATCTTCACCGCCGCCGGCTCCATAGGCCAAGTCGGCATAATTCCAGAAGAACGGAGGTTCCCTTACTACATCATTTCCAACAAGCAGCTAAGGGCTCGCATCGATCGAGAGAAGGCCAATCCACTATTCGTGTATTACTGGCTATCGTCCCGGCGAATGATCCGGTGGCTCGAGGGAATGAACAATGGCGGCGCGGTGCCTCTCTTGAATCTCGGAATCATCAGGAAAGCCCCGATTCCATGCCCTCCGATCGAGGCTCAAGACAGAATCTGCGAGATCCTCTCCGCCTACGACGACCTCATCGAGAACAACCGGCGGCGGATCGAGCTGCTGGAGCAGGCGGCCCGGCTGCTCTACACGGAGTGGTTCATCCACCTCCGCTTCCCCGGCCACGAACACGTCGCGATCACCGACAGCGTGCCGGAGGGGTGGGAGAAGCGAACGTTGGGCGATGTCGTGGATACGAACGCAAGGAGCTACCGAGCCGGCCAGCTACCGGATGAACTCAACTATGTCGACATCTCCTCGGTGGCGACCGGGCGAATCACAAGCAAAACGACGATGGCATCCACGTCAGCGCCCGGGCGAGCGAGGAGGATCGCCAACAGTGGGGACGTGCTCTGGTCGAACGTCCGACCGAACCTGCGCGCTTACGCATTGGTGATGAGCCCTGCTGACAACGATGTGTTCTCGACTGGTTTCACGATTCTCTCACCGCGCCATGTTCCGTATTCCTTTCTGTATCAGGCAGTCACCACGGATGAGTTCGTTGGCCACCTGGTGAACCATACGACTGGGGCAAGCTACCCCGCGGTCAGGCCAAACGACTTTGAGCGGTACTCGATCCTTCTTCCCCCCGAATCGCTTCTCAAGTTGTTTCACGAGCAGGTCGATCCCAGTTTCCGTCTGATTCCCGTACTTGAACGGCAGTCTGACCTCCTGGCGAAGGGACGAGACCTGCTCCTGCGGAAGATGCCCAGCGCCAGCGAAGTCGCCCGGGCTCGCGAGCGAGTCCGCGAGCGCTTAGTTGCTCGATCTTGTCAACGTGGAGTACAGGCCCCTTTGTTGCCGGACACCTG
>Ga0209434_1001648_pt1 | contig 10043 bp, 13 predicted proteins | sample ETNvirnome_2_300_FD_184068 | JGI IMG/M metagenome (GOLD analysis project Ga0209434, IMG submission 184068) | Marine viral communities from the Pacific Ocean - ETNP_2_300 (SPAdes) (version 2) | ecosystem: Environmental > Aquatic > Marine > Oceanic | place: Pacific Ocean | collected 2013-06-22 | reverse complement strand
GAGAAGCTAGCCACACAGGCCGAGCGACTCGTTAAGAACGAAGGGCGCAAAGCCCTTGGCGACCTCGCGCACAAACTCGACCCGAAGCACCGCGCCGCCCTTATGGCGGAACTGTTAGCACTCGACGACACCGAAGAGAGCAGTTAATCAGGATGCACGACGCGAACGAAACCAGCAGCCGCCCGAACTCACACCCCGAGCGGACACCGAGCGCAGCAGCACCCACGGCAGGGAGCACCACCGACGCCGCGCCACCACCCACCCAAAGCGCACCGACGCAAGCCCGCCACGGTAGCCCCGGCGCTCGCCACGCGGGGGCAACATCAGCCCCAACGCCCCGCCCTTTTTTAGAGCAGGCGAGCACCACCTGGTCACGCACTCCAGCGGCTTTAATCTCGCCGCCTGGAAAATCTCACCGCGCGAAATAGACCCCCCGTCTAAACTCACTTATCTTTTTTTTTATCGAGCGGACCCCACCCCTTGAAACAAATCGGGGAAATTTTGGGCATATATTATGCGTTAATCCGAGCGTTACCCATCTCTGTTCTTTCTTTATCCAGTTCAGAGCCGAAGTAATTAGCTTTCAATTTTTTACAGCACACACCAAATATGCCGCTGCCCGCGAAACCATCCCAAACATTATCGCCCTCACTAATAAGCCACTCAAAAATGGGCATTACAAGCTTTTCTGGCTTTTCCCAGATACCTAAAGTGTTTGTAGTTCTTCGGGGTACCCCAATTACACTATTCAAAATCTTGCGTTTACGCGGTATGTAGTACCTTTCAGCCAAATTTTTATCTCGCCCAATACTTCCTCTGCCTTTTTTTTGTGGAGTGAAGTCCCAATTGTATGCGCCCGTATAAGCTTCATTTTTTAACTCACCGTATATCAAAATATGCTCGTGAGTATGTCTGGGCATCTTATGACTAACCCATCTACCATCCTTAAAATACCATATCATTTCAAATCGCGGCACCCCAAACAAGGCATCCACAAAATGTCGATTCTGGAAATTAGTAAAACAAATATAAGTTTTAGCTTCAGGAATATAATCTATTTCTTCCCAAATATCAAAAGGAGGGTCAAAAACAGCAACATCAAAGGTGCCAGTATTTTCGCGGTAGCTTATATTTCGTATCGAAAATTCGGGCATAAGTTAATCCTTATTTGGGCGAGCGTGCCAATGAAGATGATTAGGTACAGCGCGTTGTTGTCTATCAATATAAAATTTCTGGGCATCGAAAACTTTAATCCCAATAGCCTCTAATACGGTAATCATTTTAATTTCCATTCTCTTTGTTAATTTCATTGTGTGCTTTCGCCAAACAATCATAGGGACTAAGCACGATGCGCAATCCAGAACAATCAAATCATTATCTTCAAAATACACATTATTCTTTACTTTAAGTATGCACAACTCACAGCTCATTTTCCCACTTCTTTATCCTAGAATTATATATACGAATGCAGCTATTATAGTCGCATAGCAGAAAAATTCTATAGTCTTCCCGTTAGAAAAACACATCTCATCCAATTTCATTTCTTTTTCCTCTTCTTCCTGCCCTTCTTTAGCGTCGCACGATTGGTTTTTTTATTATATTTATAGTGAGATGGCTTACGACCCTTACTTTTTTTGGCAGCCCGCGATTTTGCGCGCCCAGCTGGGCCTAAAGCTTGCCGTTTTTTACCTTTCGCAGTAAGTTTAAGTGTTCCCTTTTTAATTATTCCAGCACGTTGCAGCTGGCTTACGGCAACAGCGTGTGCTTTGTTTTTACTTACGCCCTTTGCTTTCAATTGCCGCACCAGCCGTTCTAAGATGGCTGGCATTATTACGATTCGCCACGAGCTTTTGCTAAAGCAGCTCGAATATCAGAGCGAACCTGCTTCTTCAACGCATCGTCGTGTTGGTCATAAGCTGACAAAATTACATTACGAAGTACATCGTCCTGCATTTGTTTTTGTAGCTGTAAATCCAACTCTTCAAAAGCGTGCATCTGCAATTTTGTGAGATTGGCGTTTATAAGAGCGTCAATTTCAGCACCGTGCCTGTTTAGTAACTTGTTTACAAGAGTTCTTAACTGTACTACTGGTAGATAAGTATCTGCAAAGTCCCGCACTTGGGGAACTTTATAGTACGCCAAGGAAGCTATTGCAGTGATCACCCCTACAGCGAGTAATGCATCTTGGTTTGTGCCTAGCAAATCGAGCAATGTATCGGTAATAGTGTCCGTAGCTGTCGCATTACTAGTTGTGTTACTGGTTTGGTTTGTCGTATTATTCATTCTTTCGCCTCCGGATAACAGGGCTTATGATAAAAGGCGCACCATTCGCAAAGTTTTTGCGGTACCCTTTCATACTTATTCTTGTCTTCGCCCCTATTTATAAGTTCTGTATGCATATCTTTTATAATCTTCCGAGCCTCAGCTAATTCGTTACTAGAGATACGTACAAAGTATGTATCGTCGTAGCGCAACCAGTTAACGCCCGCAAACATCGGTACTACGCCAGTATCCTCGTAATACAAAAGTGCATATATAATCAATTGACGATAATAATCCTCGGGTAGATAGGCCTTATATCGTTTTGATGTTTTATAATCTATGATAGAGATGTTCTTTTCAAAGTCTTCAACGACAGCATCTACAATGCCCATAATTTTGAGCTCTTTGTTGTGCAACCGAACCTCTGAAAATTTCGGGCGTATATTATTAAACGCCATATCTTTCGAGCGATATATACCCCAATCCATTAATTCGCGCAGCTTACGTTCAACGTGGTAGCAGAAATTTACCAGCATTTGACGCGTTTCTAACCGAAATTGGGCTTCGTCGTACTCTTTGAAGAGCCACGGCTTTGTTTCTACCAGGGCAGCCCAACGTTCATCGAACTCTCTACCTACCCATTTAACAGCTCTACTTTTCTGCCACCCACTCGCATACTTGAAACGCTTGGTAAACATTTCCTCCAGAAGTTGATGTACCAGCGTGCCCCGAAAAAGATGGATAGTCAGCACATCGGGTAGCTTTTCTATATACTTGTGATAGAATTGACGCGGACATTTCAAAAATGTATTAATTTTTGACGGACTTAACCGCATTTTACCGGGTTTCCACGTATCTTCTGTGGTTTGACCTTCTACCAAATGTTCGTGGTAGAGAGCCTCTTCGTCTAGCGTTACGCTAAAGGACGCGCTGCTAGCGCCTTGTTTTTCAGTCATACCCTCCATATACTTTATAGATATATAAAGAGTAGGTTCAACAGCTCTATTAAGATTTAATAAAGAATAAGCAAGGTATGGTTTAGATATATAATATATACACCAAAGACCTTTCCAGAAAGTATTAATACAGGGGAATATCAAATGAGTATATGGATAGGACGCTTTGGAACTACATTGTGTCTTACATCCTGATATCAGGACTACTTTTCTATCTATTGAGGGGGTGGGTATGATGAAACACGACGCTATAAGGATGATATTGGGGGTGGCAGCATTTGTTGTCTTATTCGCAATGATAGGCCTTTTGTAAAAAGCTTTAAATAATAAATCAACCAAAGAATTACTATGCCTGAAGAAGATGAGGGTTTTTTCGAAACTGTAGGCCGTGCGGCTGACATAAGAGTGGAGGCACCTCAATAATGGAAGACATCTTCAACGCAATCGAAGATTATGGTTTACCAGTAGTCCTTCTTCTTGGAGCAATTTATGCCTTATATCGTTTTATGGTTTTTTCATTATATGAAGTAAAGAACGAATTTGGCGCTCGCCATAAAAAGAATGCAGAAGATATGCAAGAGGTAAAGATACTTCTCGCAGAAATTAAGCTACTAGTGGAGAGTAACAAATGACCGACAAAAAAGATGCGATGAATCTAGACGGTAATTTCGCTAACTTTATGATGGTAGTGGTGGCAGCTCCAGTAGTTCTAGCGTGGGTAGGATTATCAGTATTCTTAGTTACGATGGCATTCCGTCACCCCGAAATAGTAGAGGATATAGAATCGTACAAATCGGTTCTTTTAATTATAGGTTCCCCTGCACTAGTTATTATTTATAAAGTATTAGAATTATGGACTGCCCAGCAGAACAGTAATATTGAACAAATTAGAAAAGAAACATTTGAGAATGGAGATGAGCACGGTCACGACACTAAATAAAGGAGAATAAATATGACAGACGAAGAAGCACCCGAAGCCGAGGAAGAAGAAACTGTGGAAGAAGAGGCCGAAGAAGAGGCCACTGAAGAAGCCACTGAAGAAGCAGAAGAAGATGATAACGATGCCGAAGAAGAAGAAGCAGAAGCAGATGCGGAAGAAGAAGACGAATAACTTCAAAGACACAGCTGCCAATCGCAAAAAAAGATGGGGTAAGAAATCACCGTTAGCCCGAATAGGTAAAAAGAACGGCGCTTACAAACACGGTAATTCCCCCCATTCCTTTCGTCGTAAAGCGAACGCTGGGAAAGGGCAAGTTGTCCACCATAAAAATAAAAATAAAAAGGACAGCAAGAAATCTAATTTAAAAAAGACTACTAAAGCTGGACATAACAAACTACATCCCGAAAAGGGTCGTAAGGGACGCGCTGCTCAAAAAAGAAAGAAAACGAAGAAATATAAGAAACGCAAGAAATGAAGTATGACATTTGATAACCGAGCACATAGCATCAATTATAAACGTTGGCATAAATGTGATAGATGTAGAGTGTTTTCTCTTTTTGATGATAACCCCGAAAAGACAATGAATATATGCCCTGATTGCTGGAAGTTATGGAAGGACTTACCACAATATAGAGTTACCAAAAAATTTAAAAAACCACCCAAACAGTTTGAAACTGATGACTGGCCTATAGAACATATGCTGCTTTATTTATTATTTTGTTCTTCAACTCTTTTAATAATTAGCTATTATCTATGGATTCACTAAGGTCGCCGACGCTCACCAATTTGGGGCTGTGGCTACTGAAGATAATCAAACGATACTGGTAGTATATAAATGATAATGCGCGCGGTATATGCTATTGCTATAGCTTTATATATAATTCTTAGCACAGCTTTTATATATTAAAAATGGTTATTGTATACTATGAATGATTTCGAAGGCGAAAAAGTTTTAGCTGACGTCGCTACATTAAAAGAACAAGTAGAAGGAATACACGAAATACTTGAAGCTTTTTTAAGCGAAGAAAGCTCAGATTGTCGCGTAGAAGAGTAAATTTAAATGAAAGAAGCCGTGGAAGAATATGAAACACGCTTGCGAGAGCGAGTCGGAGAAGGAGAATTTGAGAGACACAGGGAGCTTGTCAGATTACTTGCCCGAAATCTTGCGCTTGAGGATGTTCTTTGGGGAGAAATAACTACTTATATCAGGGATTTGGAACTGCGTAACGAACTATTAAAGCAGCGAAATCAAATTGTGAAAGATATACACACCGAATTTCGAGCATTAAAAATTGAGGTTCCTACACTTGTCGAGAAAAAGACAGAAAAATTTATGGGTCTATTGGGGGATTTAGATGAAATCGGTGAAGAACGAGGGGAAGGGATTGAAAGCAGCCCTAACGGGGCGTAATGCTTTCGATTCTAGACAACTCGAAAAATTCTTTGAAAGAGTAAGATGTGATGAAACCAAGATGCGACAGCTTGTTGTGGCATTCTGTGATACTTACTTGGTTGATAATAAAAAAAGGCCGCTCCGTCTTCGACCCCTTCAAATAGAGATTATCACAAAGTCATTAACCTTCCCTGATGGCGATTCATCTAGGCCGCGAAAAATGGCTATTCTTGCCCCGCGCGGAAGCGGGAAATCGTGGGCGCTTTCTGTTGCAGTTGTAGTATATATGTTCTTCAAGCGCTTTCGTGACCTCGTTTTTGTTTTGGCACCTACTGAAGACCAGGCTGCCCTGATTTTTAATTATGTGCTTCGCCATTTTCAAGATAATTCCTTTTTAAGTTCTTTAGTAAATAATTATAAACTCCACAACAAACCGCATATTAAATTAAAAGGTGGTACAATATTGCGTCGTGCTCCAATAGCTCCTTCAAATCAAGGCCAGGCGATACGCGGACAACACCCAACCTTTCTAATTGTAGACGAGAGCCCACTTATCGCCGACGGTTTGTTCATTGATAATGTTGAGCCTTCTATCATAGCAAATAAAGCGGCCTTTATAAATTTGGGTACCCCTAAAACCAAGGAGAACCATATGCACCGCTATTTATACGACGAAAATTATGCTCAGTCGTTTACGCGCCTACATTACACCTGGAAAGATGCAGTTATAAAAGGGGATGCCTATGAGCCACCATATGACGAGGAAGAGATGCTTAATAAAATGCTGGAGTGGGGCCAAGACTCTTTATACTGGCGCACAGAATATGAGTGTGAATTTGTAGAGAGTGTATCAAATGTTTTTACTACCGAACAAATTCGGGATTGTTTTGATGACTATGAGCTCACCACACCCGAAGCCATTAGCGAAGGAGGAGAAGTGGGCGCTAATAATTGTGTCGGTATTGACATTGGTAAATCTGTTAATAGCACTGTTATCAGTGTCTGGCGTACCGAGAAGTCCGATACAGGAAATATTACACGACTTATATATCTGGAAGAAATTAGTCCTAAATCTGGTGGTCACGACATACCATACCAGCGCCTCCGTATTATGGAAGTGGCGAAAGTCTATAATGCTGTTCGCGTTGTCTTGGATGCTACGGGGATTGGTGGCGCGTTTGAGACAGAAATAAGAGCAGCGTGTATTCCGCTTTCAATTCATTTCATTCCTTTCATTTTTACGGGTGGGCCTAAAGGTAGCAAGATTCAAGTATATCGAGATATGGTTTCATTCATACAGCAAGGAAGTGTGAGAGTTCCTAACCCCGATAATTTACCACCTGAACAAGCAAAATTAGTTTGGAAATGGTATCGAGAGCACACACAATTAGAATATGTAATGGATATATCAAATAAGACGGAAAAAATTTCAGCTCCTAATGGAAAACACGATGATTATTGCGATAGTTCTGTTCTAGGCATTCACGGTTCCCTTTCTATGTTACCGGGTGAATCATCCTTCAGTTCTATATCAGTAAATAAAGGAGCCAGACGCCGCAGTCATTCACCTTACAATAGATTTATAACTACAAAAAGTGGGCAGAGACCTATAAAACTACCTAAGCATAGTCCCAGGGGCTTGTAGCGTAATCTTTAAATATGAATAAATCCGTTAATGTAAGAGGTAGTAATGGCAATTGCTGATTATTGGCCTTTTAAAAGGCGAGAATTTGCCACCGTAGGTAAAAATCCTCCGTTCCAGAAGGATGAGCCACACAGTTTTGGAGCAGGGGTAATTAGAAGAATTAAACTAGCTCAGAACGGGTTTGGTAGACAATTTGAGCCGCAAATTGGTGATAACCGGCGGTATATGAATATTTATCTTTCGGACCCCCTTATTAGAACTCTTATTGATTTACCTTGTTTTTATGCGGTCAAAGACGGTTTTGATATTGTTACAGATGATGAAAGCGACCGAGAAATGATTACTAAACTGTTTAATGATATAAATGTTGATTTGAGTATTTACAGCTGGTTACGGAACGCAAGAATTTTTGGCACCGGATATATGGAATGGACTGGAGATAATTTGGTGCTTCGGTCATCACAGAATATGTATGTACAGCGTGATGAGAATGGGCAGATTATGTATTATTATCAAGAGGTAGGACAAGAAAAGGAAGATGTTAGATTTGAAGAAAAGGAAATTATTGAGCTAAAAAATAATCCATTTGATGATTATGCATATGGTTTATCTGATATTCACACAGTTCAATATTTAGTTGATTTAAAAGATTATGCAGAGCGGGATGTAGGCGCCGCATTAAATAAATATGCAAACAGCAGATACGATGTGAGTTGTGGATTACCTGATATGCCTTATGGGCCTGACAAGATCAATGAGATTGTAAGTGCATTTAATGCTTTAGAGCCGGGAGAAGATATTATTCACGGTAATGACATTCAGATTACAGAGATGACAGGAACTAAGCGTGCTTTTGAGTATAGTAAATATATGGATGATATTTCTATGAAAATTCATATGGCTTTGAAAGTACCTGTTACAATGTGGTCAAATCCAGAACAAGCGCGACCAATTTTTGAACCTTACGTTAAATATCTTCAAAAGGCAGTTGAAGCATCTTTTAATGCTCAATTAATGCCTCAACTTGGTGAAAGTGTTAAATTTGTATTCCGCCAAATGAATGTTGATGATGCGTTCACTAAAGCGAAAACCGATATGATTTACTTGGCTGAAGGTGTACTTGCACCTGAAGAAGTAAGGGAAGAGCGTGGGCTTGACCCTCAGGGGATTGTAGAAACACAAGCTACCGAAAAAGAAGTGAATGTGTCCGGTGGTAAAGACCAAGATAAAAAAGAAGAGACTAAACGCACAGAAAATAGGGGGAGTACCACAAAGAAGGGCGATGTTCGTAAAACAGCACGTAAAGCCTACGAACCTGGTGCAAATCCTTCAGGGAGGCGTAAAGATGAGTAACTACGAAAAATGTCTAGCTGATGTAAGACCACGCTTGAAGAAACGGGGTTTCGATAACCCCGAACAAATGAGTCAAAACATATGTATAATGCGTTTTGCTGATGACGAAGACACACCCCGTCAATTTAGTGATGATATAGAAAATCGAATACTAAATACTGAGGTACATCGAAGCTTTGCTCTCGATTTAGAAATGGATTTAACAGACACTTTTCCAGAACAATTTGACGAAAATGCAGAAGTTTGGGAGTTCCCTGTACTTGCAATTACTTCTGGAGAGCATAAATATACCGAAAATGACAAAGAGGAAAAGGTTTATATAGAATCTAACATACTTAAAGATAATATAGAAGCTTTCAACGAGCTTCCAATATATGTAAATCATCAGCGAACACCTGATGATTTAATCGGGAAGGCTATAAATCCCGAGATAAAAGAAATGGAAAATGGGAAGATTGCTGTCAGAATGTTGGCACAACTTTCTAATAATGCAAAAGCATATGAAACGTTACAGAAAATGAAGGATGGCGATGTCACGAATGTCAGTATCGACTGGTTCTCCAAAGATATTGATGTGATGGGTGATACTTACGCCACTAACATTCGCCCAGTTGAGGTGTCATTTATTGACAACAAAATGGCTGAAGCGGTCTGTGATGAATGTACGATAGAAATGAAATATGATGAACACGGCGAAGAGGCGAAAGAGGAACATTGTTCTTGTTCGCACGGAAAACCGTGTGAGTGTAATGATAATGGAGAAACAAAACATAGCGAGGATGAAACTATGACTGACAACTCAAAAACCGATGCAGAAACAATTACGGAGAGAGAGTTTGCTACACTACGAAGTCAGCTTGAGGAACTTCAGACTACTCATACAGAGTTACAGAAGCAGTACGAGGAAGCCGAGGCCACCATTACTACCTTTAATGAGGCTGAGGAAAAACGTGCTCAAAAAGAAGCCGAGGCTCGGAAGGCTGCGTTCGTTAACGAGATTATTGATAAAGAACTGCTTCTCAGTACTTTGAAAGAGGATAACCGGGATACTCGTTTAACCGAGTTGAACGGCTGGGATGAAATCAAGCTTGCTGGTTTTAGTGAAGCAATTGGAAGTGTACCTGTACCCGATGATACCGAGCGTTCGTTTGGTAAGGGAAAGGCACACGAAGATAGCGACGCCCCTGTTGAGGCAGAGGCTGAAGTAGAGCGTATGTTCGCTCTGGATAAAGGCGGAAAAATTCGTCTAAATAAGGATTGGAAAAAAGAATAAGGTGATTAAATATGGCTACAGAAATTTTAATTAATGATGGTGGCGCACCTGCTCGTATTATACCTTTCACTGCGGGGTCAACTGTCGCCGCTGGACGGCTAGTCAACATCGCCACTGATGGCGAAGTGGATTATGCCGCATCCGGTACGACGACTCCGTTAGGGGTATCATATACAGCTGCAACTTCCGGCAACATCGCAAATGTTATTACAGGCCGCGGT
>Ga0209434_1001645_pt1 | contig 10052 bp, 21 predicted proteins | sample ETNvirnome_2_300_FD_184068 | JGI IMG/M metagenome (GOLD analysis project Ga0209434, IMG submission 184068) | Marine viral communities from the Pacific Ocean - ETNP_2_300 (SPAdes) (version 2) | ecosystem: Environmental > Aquatic > Marine > Oceanic | place: Pacific Ocean | collected 2013-06-22 | reverse complement strand
GCTACACCTTTCTGAGCACTTGCCGGAAGTCCGTAAGCACTATAAGGCTCTTTTACTACTCTCTTTTTATTCATATTCTATTGTCCTTGCTATACCAATTCCTACTGTAATGTAAGTCCCACAGGCATCGCTCACAATACACAGCGAGGTTATAAACCTTTCGGTTCTTACAGTTAAAGCACTTTTCTCTGCTCATCATTTTCTCTCTTTGTTGTGCGGCTACTCCGTCGGCGTGATGCTCTTAACTTATGGCTGCAACGGGGACACCGCCACATTGATTTGTCCCAAACGGTTGTGCAGCTACTACACCAATTATACATTGCGTATCCGCCCTTTTGATAAGACGGGCCTGTGCAACATTTCTCGCCATTCTCATAGCCTGTAAATTTTTCACTCATTTGCTCTATTTTCTCCAATGATCCTGACAGTAGAATTCTTTATAGGTGAAACCACCTTTATTTTTTTAAACATCTTGCACACAAAAAACTGAGCAATTTGTGGGGGAAGCAGCTGCTCAAAGAAGTAGTGGGAAAAACCATTAACCCATCACTTCTTAAAGGAGCAAACAACAACAACGGTTTGGACAAACGATTGTGAGCAACTACTTCCCTTTCCACTTGCTTAAGTCTTACCTCCATTAAAAAGTATGGTGCTTTTGATAGGATTTGAACCTATGTCTCCACCGCGAGATGGCGGAATGATGGACCGGACTACACCACAAAAGCACTTACTTTTACTGCTCAAATTCATCTGCTCCCATAGCTGCTACATTAGCTGCTATTTCGTTTATACATTGTTCGCACACACATTCATTCCCAATGTCCGCACGCGCACAAATCTCATTGCTCAAATTATTTTCATTAATCATACTATCGGCCTTTCCCCAAGTCCGACGCACTATATAATCTCATCGTTGAGCATTCCCTTATTCCTTCTTTTCTCATTTATATAGCCCCTTCTTTGCTCGATTTTTTTAAATTTGCCGGGTTAGAAGATTGCCCGGTAGGTGAAACCTTGTTTATTTTATTAAGCATATAAATACTCATCGTCGAGCGTAATATTATCGCTCGTGTGAACACACTAAGCGCTTTCTTTTCTTCTATACCAAACTTCATAACGCTCATATCCGTTATTTATATAGGCAAGTATTACTCGCGCATACCAGCCATTTCTCCGTAGGTTATATGCTCGCTTCTGGGCAGCTGGTTTATTCATAGCATACCAAGTCGTCGTGAACATTTCACCTTCTATCTTTCGCTCTTTCCAATGAAAGACAGGCGCTCCAAAATCTCTATCGCTTCTGCTCATTTATATTTTCTCTTATTTAAACTCTCTTAGCGTATAAGAATAATTATGTATTTCATTACTCCCTCTGCGCACAATAGGGCAACCGCGTGTGATATAACCGTAACATTTTGCACACACAAACATTCCTCTATGCGCTTCACTATCACACATTGTGCATTTGTTCGGTCTATCACAACCCCATCCCAAATCGCGGTCTTTCTTTGTGAGCGGTCCAAACGGAGGAGTGCTCATTTACAATCTTCTCCTTCGGGGCCATCCAATAAAATCCTTTGTGAGATATCCATAACATTTTTCACAGACTGTCTTTCCTGTAGCCCTTTCAGCACTACATTTTTCACAGGTGCTCATTCTTTTTCTCCTTCTTCTTCACAATGAACACAGATATGCTCACACGAAGAATTGCAGCCTTGAGCAGATGCCCGTAGCTGATTGAGCTGTTTTAATAACAGCGTTGCTTCAGATGCGATTGTAAATAATCCATACTCAATCTCATCCCACGGCTCACTTGTTGTCCACCCGTTTGAATGAAATTTCTCGTAGCAATCGCCACAACAATCTCCGACGGGGTGCGCATTATGAGTTTTTCCACAATGCTTACATTTTTTCATTTCTGTGTTCATTTCTCGCTCTCCAATTTTTTACTTTTTTCCGGTGGACTAAGGAGCTTCTCATCAAAAATGATTGGCTCAAATCCCACACCTTCTTCATCACTTTCAATTCTCATACCAACAATCTCAGGGCCATCAACATTATCGCGCATAAGGTCGCTCTCCATTAGGTCGGCCATTACCATTGCAAAGAGCAGTCCCTCCACATCATCGCGCATATCTCGGCTTCTCCGTCGGCTCATCCGAAAGGCGCTCCAAACTCACTTTCAATAAAACATTCACTTGAGCAGAAAGTGTCGGCACCATCCGACCACGAGCTCGAGCTCGCAGTAAATAGTTTATTACACCATTGACACGCGCGCTCACATTTAGTGAGTAATCTTTCAGGCTTCCAGCCCTTTGCGTGTATGTATCTATAACAACTTGCACAAAGGCTCATACTATATAGACGGTAGCCCGCAAAGGTATTGCTCATACATTTCTCACATACTTTGCTCATTGATCACTGCTCCGTATTCGCTCAAGTCGTTCATAAGCCCTTCGTCGGCGGTCAGGCCAACTGAGCGTAGGGCAATTACGCGTAATATACCTAAAGCAATCTCCACATACGGCCATACCGCGCTCTGTTTGATTGCTCTTACATTTATTGCATTGTTTGCTCACTCGTTCATCTCCTCAGTGCTCGGTCTATAATAACCACCGGGCTGGTGTAAGCTCGTAAGCGCGCGCCTTATATTCTCACTTAAATCATTATTTTCAGCTCGCTCTCCTTCACTTATCTGCTCGGCGGTGTTATCGGCGTGCGGCAGGTCGCTGCGCTCAAATACACCTAATCCTTCTCCGCGCTTAAATGCAAGATATCTCTGCACAAAATCGGGGTCATCGGTTGAAGCATAATTTTGCCTGAAAGAACGGTCAGATTGAACCCACGGTTTGAGCGGGAATATTGTATATCGTGTGCTCTGTAGTCTAATAACATCGTGCTCAATTTGATTATCCCCTAATGGTGTAAAGTAAGCGCGACCGTTTAAGTAATAGCATACACCCGCTCTGTGCTCAATATTAGAAACAATGGTGTCCCAAAGGATTGAATTGTAATAGCGCCGTAGTGTGTTAACCCAATATGCTCTCCTGAATAGTAAGCATAGCTCACTTGTATTTGTGAGGTTATCGACCAGATAATGGGACATTTTACCCGTTGTTTTCAGCCAATGCTTTAGCTCATTAGCCGACATCCTAGAAGCGAGATGACTATGCACCGGTGAGCTCGTAAAGTGATTTAAATGTTCTATCCATCCGCATAATCCTGTAATGAACCAACACTCAGTTTTTGTTCTGCGCGTTCGGACTAGCGGCCAAGCAATCCTTTCACTCGAACCGCGCGATTCAGTTTTGAATATTACTAAGTCGCCGCGTATCTCACCGCGCATATAGGCTTTCCATATAACATCCATCTCAGCAAGTAATAACTGCTGAAAACTATACCCAGATGTTCGAGCATCAGAAGTGTATACTCTCCTGATATATGGCGCACCGCTCATATGCTGTGCTAAAAAAGTGCACATATTAAAATCAGCAGTATTGCCGGCTTCATCGCTCGGTGAGCGTTGTATCGCATCGCGCAGGTCAAAATATCCTTTGCACTGAATACCAGCGGGGAATTGCTCAATGATATGGTCAGCGCTCGTATATTCTCTCTGCCACTCGCGCATAGCACGATTCTCATATGTCCGGACTATTTTCTTTATCCAGCGAGCATCTCGTATTATTATTTGGGTCATTTCTCTCTCAATTTCCTGAGCAAATTAATGTCTTTCTTTCTCAGCGCTCCAGCTCGCCTTATTTTGCGCGGTAATTTCATCGTCTTTCTCAGCGTATCTCTCTCTTCTCTCCGCTCCTGCCATCCTTCGCTGTAATGCACAAATATATCTTTTCCGGTTTGCTCGTCCCGAAAGACACCGAGCGAATACTCCTCGACGATAATCTCAGTTTCCCACCACTCTTTTGAGCACTCCTTGCACCAATAATAGTCTATATTCTCATTATATTTGCGCTTTTGCAGCGTTCCCTTTAGCTTACACTCCGGGCAGTATATCCGAGCGGTTTTGCGGGTGTCTTTGTTCCAACGATAGTCAGTCATATGCTCTAATAGGAGTAATCATATCCGTCTATACTAGAAAAACCTTTATTGCTCAAATGTCCTTTGACCATTTGGCCGGCTTTATAGCCCATTATCTGCTCAACAGGAATTATAGCGTCCCGAGCAGCGTTACTGCTCACAGTAAAATAATATTCGAGCGTTGCGACCGATGAAGGATAGAGCTCAAAGGCTCGTAATATTTTGAGCGACTTACCGCTGTGCGACAGCTCATAGTCAGCGTCAATAAAGTCATAATAAAGCAGGTTGCTTCCGAGCACATTATCAATGTCGTCAATGGCTTCTTCAAACGCATCCATTACGCTCGCTTCTGAGTGGCCCCCACTGCTCCTTTTGGTTCCGTATGGTTTGCCTGTTCCAGCGCTAGTATAAACAGCCTTACAGCCCCCAGAATAGTAAGCATTGTCATAAATACCATATGAGCTTTTGGGGTAAGTAATCCGCTGGAAATCAGTAAACTTAACGCTCTTTGGATTTTTCATAAAGTGAGCGTGCAGCTTCGGGAGTATCTCTTTTTGAAATTGATATGATTTGAGCAGTTCAGCCATTGAGGTATACTCGGTTCCCATATGAGCATTGTGATAGCCTGCGGAAAGATTAATTCCATTTATCTCCAAACGCTCGACAATATTTGATACATCGCTGATTGAGCCTTGCGTTGTTGTGAGCCCCCAGGGCTTGCCCCATTTGTTCAGTATATCAGTCATTTCATTTGAGCAAAGCGTGATATCAAAGTTTTCATTAATGATATCAGTATCACCGCGCCTATCAACCGTAATATTAAAGACGCAATCATCAAAATAGTCTGCGTGGTTATCCATCGCAAATTGTGAGCCGTTGCAGCCGCTCTCTTCGCTCACACAAATTAGTGCTGTTAAGGGCGTATCTATCTCAGGGTCAGTGAGCAAACGCAGGACGCACCAAACACCGTTCTTATCATCAGCACCGATAACTTGATTATTTGTGCTGCTCAAAATTGCATCCTTCTTTGTGCGCACTACTTTAATAATTGCTGGCGCACTTGCTACTGTATCCATATGAGCATTAATAATTATTCTCTTTGAGCCACGCACATCATTTTGAGCATATATATTGCCTTCACTATCCATTAACGGGGTAATTCCATTTGCTATAAGCCAATTTGTTATGAACACTGATATCGCGTGCTCACCACCGCTCGGACTGAAAATCTCATACATATCTCGGAGCAATCCGATACCGCGCCCATTTGTTTTCATCTCTCGAGCGTTCACAAATCTGCTCTTTGGCTCATTGATCACTGCTCCAACGGGCTTCTTTTCAGTGCTCGATACTTTCGCAGGTATCACCTTAAACACTTTACCTACTTTGCTCGCTACTTCTGTTATTAAGTCCATACTGTCGGTATTTTCTTCGCTCATTTGATTACCTTTATAACTCTTATATCGCTACGCATTGTTTCGCGCACTACAAAATCATTTACTCGGCTCTCTTTGCTCGTTGCTAGTTCGCTCTGTTGATATTCATCTGGATAGTAAGCCCAATACCCTTCGCCACCGCTCGGTAAAGAGTTCCAGATTGGATGATACCACTCAGATGCTATGCGCGGTCGAGTGATTCGATTAGAGAGCTTTAGCTTATCATCGTTTGCTTTGACCAGGTAATCCCATACGCTCTGTGAGTCGTGGCGAGTGCGCGTATATGCAGCAAGCACCGGCTCATTGTCCATACCAAACTTTTGAGCAATTAGAGGCGCCCACTCGCTCAGAACCTTAAACATCTCTGCGTAAAACTGAAACTTCATATGAGTAAAGTCAGAGAGATATAATCTGCTCGGCATTATGAATAGTTTGCGCTTACTGATTTTACCTGTTGTGCTCGAACGGGGATACCAGAAACGCACGACGCTGCGGCCAATTATTTGCTCTTTATGCACAGGGTGATAAAAGAGCAGATAGAGATGCGGGTTTACGCTCATTGATATGTGATTAAAACCGAGCCCTTCTTTATATTCCTCGCTCTGACACGACCCTATCTCACCGTTCCAAGCAACGACCTTCGAGTGAACACCCGCGTCAAATCCTATGCTCACACCACAGCGAGCACTTCCGGCGTTAGTCATATACTCACTCCAATTATTGCTAAAGGAGCCAAACTCGCCCCATACATATTCACTATTCCGAACGATTACTCTGTTCAGTTTCTTAATCAGAGCTGAGCCATCAGGGAATTTTCTATTGAGTATAATTTGCTTTAATTTTTTGCGGTCTACATAATCAACATAAGTGCTCAATTCTTTATCGCTCCCACGGTATAAAACAATGCCTTCTTTATTTGCTCGTTCTTTGTCGCTCGTATAGTAAGGATATCTCCACATTACCGAGCGCTCGCCTTCATAATCTTTGTTCGTTATCTGGAACACCATAACGCTCGCAAATAATTCTGCAAATGGCTGAACCTGACCGTGTATCTTATGCTTGACGAGATATTTTGATTTGAGCAGTCTAATTATGAACCGCTCGATGTCATCGCACACTTTAACAGTGACTTTAGCGCTCGAATTGTGCCAGCCCCAATCACCATAGCCGAGCGCTCCTTTGCGCAGATAGGATAGGTTGTGTTCGAACCCTTCTTCTCGCGCCCAATAGTAGAAATCATTAAAATGGTTAGTGAGCTTTTTCCACTCTGCTGCTTTGGACGTTGGTGCTTTCCCTGTTTCAGCATACGGGTTTGTCCTGTAGTGCTCAAGCAACGGTGTGTTGATTGAGTAAGCGTCTAAATAATCACTGATATGTGTCGATTCGCTCCTTCGCTCATAACAGGGATAACAGAACGACTGTTCAATCCAAGCTTCCATCTCATTATCGCAATACTCTGCTATGCTCACATAACTGCCACAGTTCTCGCACTCATAAGCGGTGCCGTCCCGAGCACAGTGTTCACATACTGTGTCCTCACACCACTCATAATAGCGCGAACGGCGCCGGTGAAGGTGAGCGTCACAATGACCGCATTTGCTCATTGCGCCATAACAGTCATCGCAATAATGCTTGCCGTCGAAACCGTTCAAATCATTTTCTTTGGTTCGAACAGTACAGAACGCGCACTTGGTTAAATTCTTATAGCACTTTTCACAATAGGTGGAGTTATCATATCCAAATATCGAAGCGAGCGGATTAGCATCATATGGTTTTGAGCATTCTGCACAATTCCTTTGGGGCGGTGTCGCGTCGCTAGATGTGCTCAACATATTTTATCATAATCTGAGCAGTGATCACTGCTCATAAGAAGCGTGGTGCTGTCGGCTGGATTTGAACCAGCGTCCGAGCGGCTAGGGTGCTCGATGATGGGCCGGACTACACTACGACAGCACGCGCGGTGGCCCATTTTTTTAATGCTCAAATAAATCTCAGATGATGTGCTCATATTCAAAAACGCCGTAAATGGGGTGGGTGCTACCCGAAGGCCGACGCAGTATATATACCTATCTGTGAGCAGTTTCTCATAGTATAAACGCTCATTTCTCAGTTTCTCAGAGTGCTCTTTTCTCAGTTTCTCTTTGCTCTTTTCTCGGTTTCTCATTGCTCTTTTCTCACTTTTCTAATGTGCAGAAGGTTTTGCTCAAACTGTTCTAATGTAAAAAACTCATTAGAGCAGTTCGAAGGCTATTGTTCTGCTCTGTTGTATAACTGACCCCGAGCAAATCACCGCTCAGAAATGTGCTCGAACATATTTACACAGTTCAAGCACATCTGAGTGAGCGGATTGTAAGTAGGTTCAACGCGCATACGCAATTTGCATAGTTCGCACAGTTCTCGCTGCTTCATCTGCTCTCTCACCTCCCAGGTTGTTTGTTCAGTTATTTTAGCAATCATATGCGCCTTTTCCACGCTGGTTTTATGCGGGTTTGTTCATCCGTTGATTCGCGCATTACTGCTGCTTGCTTAAGCATATTTTGATACTCCTCATCTGCTCGGTCGCGCTCAGAGGGCTCCGTCCAATCACAAATATCCCATTTGCGCATTTCGGCGTCGCTGGCTTCGTTCAATTCGGTTTCTGTTTTGTTGCTCATTTGTTTTCCTTTATATTGCTCAATCCCCATTTTTCTTTTGCCCACTTTAATAATTCTCCAGAGAGCCGATTAATATCATCCTCTTCGAGCAGAAAGGCGCCTGCAAAGGGAGCATTAATTTCTTCATCTGTTGGCTCTATAAACACCATCAATTCTGTGCTCAATGCTTCACCCCCATTCTGCGCATAAGTCTTTGTCTTTGACTGCGCACTCGGTATTCTTCGTGTGTGAGCACACGCTTGTATTGGTGGCGCTCACTATCGTTCGAGCAGGTGAAGTATGCCCCCTGTGTCCACATCGGGCTTCCACACTCCAAGCACTCGGGCGATTCTATCTCGCTCATTGCTGCGGCTCCTTTCTGCACCGTTTGCACTTGCTTGATTTGTGCGGATGGATTGCCCGCCGACAGCTCACACAATGCACAGATTGTTTGCTCATTCTATCGTATCTCCTTTGCTCCAACGGTTCTTTATTTCAATTGCTCGGTCGTAGTCAACCTTTTTGCGCTTTTCAATTTCTTTTAGTTTGCTCATTTTTCAAGTTCTCCTTTGCACTTTTCGCATATCAGCCACCCGCTCATTTGGCGGTTGCTAACACAGCGCAAACAGTAATAGTTTTTATTGAGCGGTCGCCCAGGCGGGCGTGCTCGCCACGGCTTCAGGGGTGTGCTCATTATATTTCTCCCTTTCGTGCTCGTATTCGGTTGCGAGCGCGTGCTTGATTGTTCAGTTTATCTATCGCTCGGTTGTGTTCCAGATAGTGCTCAAAGCACATATCAGAGAACCGAGCATTCTCCATCGCGGGTTTTCCGCACTTCAATTTACATAGTTTGCTCATATTTAATTGCTCTCCTTCGCAATATTCGCAGGTGTCGAATATACACAGACAAGGTGCTACATATTTGCTCATTTGTTTTCCTTTTTTGTGTCTATTATCTTTTCAACATATGCTCGGTAGCCCCAATCGGCGTGTGCTCGATAGGATAATTCAGTAGCGAACATTGAAATCTCATCATCTTTGAGCGGTTGGTCATCATCACTGCTCAATACTATAATTAGTTTTGTGCTCATTTTATTAAACCCCTTCTGCTCTTTTCTCATATTTTCTTTTACTCGAAGCTCGGCGTTCTTTGCGAGCGCTCCCCAATAGTCGTATTCGAGCATTAATTCCTCATCTCCAGGTGCTCGCTCTCGCCGCACAGATAGCACTTTTCAGTTTCTGTATATGCTCCGTTGCTGATTACGATTGGAGCAATCCAGCGCACACACTTCGAGCAGTAAAGTGCTTTAGTCATTTGAGCACCTCATCCAGCAGCCAACGAGCGGTGAACCGATACGCCTTTTGCACACACGGCAAAATTGGTCTGCGCATTGATCACTGCTCATTTGAATCTCCTTCCAAGTGCTCAAGTGGCGCCACTATCTCCAAGCAGAACCTGCACACATAAATGAGCGTTTTACGCTCCGCAGTAGTGCGCAGATGATATTCGTGCTTACCGCTCGAATGATTGTGCATACAAGTATCAGATAAAGCGTTCAGTTCACGCTCATACCAATCATCCCAAAAGTCACTCACAAATTCAGTGGCTTTGCTCGCTTTTATGTCGTCCCAAGAGCTCAAATCTCACTCCTTCCTTTCGAGCACCACTTGCACATCGAAAAGCTCATACCGTTAGTGGGGCTAACCCACTTACCGAACAGATGATATCCGCTCGGGCTGTCTTTGCATCTCTGCTCATTTGCCTTATCACGGCTTTTGAGCAGATGGCCTGTTGTTGTTGTGTTCATTTCTATCTCCTTTGTCTGCGTATATATCTCCTATCTAATGGGCTCAAATCACTGTCGTATCGGTTTTTACCTGTTATCGGTTTTGCTTCTGCGCTTTTGTAAGCGCTGCGGACTGCTCCAAGCAATTTGTATATGTGCGG
>Ga0209434_1001643_pt1 | contig 10056 bp, 17 predicted proteins | sample ETNvirnome_2_300_FD_184068 | JGI IMG/M metagenome (GOLD analysis project Ga0209434, IMG submission 184068) | Marine viral communities from the Pacific Ocean - ETNP_2_300 (SPAdes) (version 2) | ecosystem: Environmental > Aquatic > Marine > Oceanic | place: Pacific Ocean | collected 2013-06-22 | reverse complement strand
TTTTTATAGGAGATTTTATATCATGTTCAAGTCTGGGAATCCCCCTACCCCGGCGGGCCAATCCCTGAATGTAGTCAAGCTACAAGCCCTACGCGTGGGCAAAGCCACTGGCGAGGGGTTCGAGTACGCGTCGTTTAAACGCAAGAGGAAATTATAATGTCCCATTTTTACGGAATGATTCCGGAATCAGCACGAAAGACCGTCCCCACGGCACGAGGCCACAAGAAGACAGGGCTGGCTACCATTGCCGCAAGCTGGGCTGGCGCAATACGCGTCAACGTATGGCACAACCCAAACGAAGACGTAGACTGCTTTGAGGTCGAGATGATCCCGTGGGAGTCACAGGGCGACCGGCACGTTATCGCGCGCGGTGTTCTTGGTGATGCCAAGCTAAGTAGTGTTTTTGTTAAACAGCCGTTCAAGCATGGCTCAACGTCAAGCTACGCACAAACTACAATTGCCTTAGTCCAGTAAGTCGTAAACCAATGTTTTATTTTTTTCCCGGCGGTACGCTTTGTTCGAGGGGTGCGCCTTTCCGCGATGCTTGTTGTTCTTCGCGACAAGGTTGCGCCTTCTCTTCAAAGCCCGTCGCGTCTTCTCGTCTAATTGGTTCACTTTTGGTTCTTAATTGGTTGCAGTTGTCCCTTAGAGGGGCCAGCGTGATAGGCCCGTCGAGTCAGTGACAACTAGACAAATAAAGATATTGTCGCGGCATGGACTACCATGGTTCTGTACAACTATCACATACACCCGCGTTTTCCGTCGCGCCGCCCCTCAAAGCGCGCCTTTAAGTAATACCTAGATTCCCGATGGATGGAGCATCAACCATCATAATTTTTTTTTAAGTGTCGGGAACACTGAAGAAACTTACACCTTATACTATATAAGTGTTGGAGGATAAGTAGTTGATAACAAAGAGATTAATATTGGTTGAAAGTAACGCTTTCCCCTGTTATACTGAACGTTCTCTCCATTACTAGGGCCACTTAGGCCATCGAGGAAATTTATGTCAGACATGAAGACGCGTAAGAAAACCGAGGTAGAGCGAGAACTCGACCAGCAAGCTGTACGCGACGCGGAAAGCGACCTACGCGCCACGGCAGAGAAGTTCATCGAGGAGTTCCAAGACTGTGAAGGTGATGTGTGCTACTCGACCTACATCAAGTCGGCTCACGCGCTGTGGGATCTGAATCACTCACGGGAAATCGCCAAGTGTACCAAGGTTGGCGAGGGCTGGGCGATGGACAAGGGCGTAGTAGGCAAGTACAGATACCCTCATCTGCGGTGAAAAGACGCGGTCAACGAGTGGGGTTGCAAAATCTCACGACCGGTGATATAATCCGGGTTCGGGTGATATTGGCTGACTCAAAGCAGGGTTATCTTGGTCAGGATTCCCTCGGAGAGTGGGGCTGGTATCACCCGGATAAGTGGAAAGAAATCAAAGACTTATAGCCCAACACTTATATAGTATAAGGGGAGTAATTGGACGCTAGGGAAAAACTAAAGCTACGAGGCCTTCTCAACAAAATCGAGAACCTCTACAAACAAGCCGGTGCTGACCGGCGTAGAACCGGATCAGTGAGGGTAGATATGCTATTGAACAGGTGCATCAAACATGTTGAGACGCTGAAGTACATGGATGTATTACCCCCAGATGTCAAAAGAGCGGCGCTAGAATACGCGTGGCATGTCTACATGGATTTACAAGAGTTCAACCCTAATAGGGAAAGGCAAGACCTAGAAATAGACAGGGAATCATCGCTAACAGACGTTCTGAAGCAAATTCAACACCTCGAAGAGCGCGGGGATGCAATTCCGCGTGGCATGTATAGCGGGGGGAGGGGGTACAGGAGCGTGAATTGGGATAGTTCGTATTGGATGGCAGAAACAAAGGGGGACATGGAAAGGAACGAATACTGGAATGAGGAAGAGGGAAGGAAGAAACGACCCGTCAAGGTCTACACCAAAAAGGAGTTAAAGAAATTCCAATGAACCGTGGTATAATCATCAACGAATTCACGCGTGATCTACCGGACAAGCTACCGCTAGACCCGCCAGAGGCTTTCAGCACACTAAGACAAATGCACAGGGAAAAACTATATGCAAAAACAAAGCGCCGTACTCGCAGACGATGCGCTACCAGCGTGGGCAGTGATAGACGGTGAAGGCGATGCTATACACCTCTCTTCTAAAGACCTTCTTGCTTACACTCGTGTTTCGACAGAAAAGAAGGTTCGCCCAGCTACAGATTTCACCAAGGATGTTATGGACTTCTACCTCTCAGGGGAGAAGATATCCGGAGTTAAATTGCCTTGGGGCATCCTCGACAACAAGTTTAGATTGAGGAGGGAAGAGGTTACAGTCCTTTCTGGTATCAATGGGAGCGGTAAATCTCTCCTTGCCTCACAGTGGATTCTAGGGGCTATGGAGCAGGGTTCTCAGTGCCTTTCAGTCAGTTTAGAAATGTCCCCAAAGGCTCAGTTAGCCAGAATGTGGAGACAAGCCTCGTTAATGGTGGAACCCACGATAGATTACGGGCTGGGGTTCAACTACTGGACAAGGGGCAAACTATGGTTTTTCGACCAGCAGGGGTCAGTCGATTTAACCACACTGATTGCTGTCATCAGGTGGTCTTCTGAACACTGCGGGACTGATTTCGTGCTGGTCGATTCTTTAATGACAATGGCTATTGCGTCTGATGACTACAATGGCCAAAAGCAGTGTATCTGCGCTCTTGCATCTGTTGCTAGGGAGTTGGGGATACATGTACTTCTAATCACCCATGCTAGAAAGGGGGCAAACGTCAAGGATAGGTTAGACCGGTGGAGTATCCGGGGTGCGTCAGAGATCGCAGATAGGGCCGACAACATATTTTTATTGGGCCGAACTTTTGAACCTGACTACATGACTCCGGATGCCTACCTTACCCTAGCCAAAGCCCGTCATTTTGACGGAGCAGAGAGTGATATAGATTTATGGCTGGATCATGCGTCCATGAACTATCACACGGCAAATGAAGAACCACAGAAAATGGAGTTAGCAGATGAAGTGGATTAGTTTGGAGTATATATTTTGGGGTGGACTTCTTGTATTCTGTATCGCAGGAGTCTTGCCCTTCTAATGGATAAGAACTGGAAACGGTTTGAACGCAGGGTAGCTGAGGTCGTGGGCGGATACAGGATTCCGGTAAACGGAAGAAAGGAACTTGATGTCCGTCACCCTCATTTGGGGATTGAATGTAAGCACAGGAAGACAATCCCTGAATGGCTGTTTAAACGGGCTTGGGGTCAGGCCGTTGCCGGTTCTAAGGCAGGGGGGCATATCCCTGTTGTTTGTGTAGGGGAACAGAACAGTTCCAATATATTTGCTATCGTAGAACTTAAAACTCTGGTAACATTGCTGGAGTACGCACTAAAAGAGGAAGAAATCCATGTTCCACAGTAAAGAGGAGTATCCACCCGGAAGGGGTTTTAAGCCAGCGAACCATGGGCTGTACGAGGATTACATAGCGGTTTCACGCTATGCCAGATACATCCCGGAAAAGAAAAGAAGGGAAACATGGCCGGAAACAGTAGACCGGTTCGTTGATTTTTGGGAAGACAAGTTCGGTAAGAACTATCTTGGAGACTGGGGGGCGGCTAAAGACTCTATCAGAGATGCCATAGTCAACAAGGAAGTGATGCCCAGTATGCGCTGTCTGATGGCATCAGGTGAGGCATTACGCCGGGAGAATATCGCTGGTTACAACTGCGCCTATGTAGCTGTAGACCACATCAGGGTATTCGGGGAATCCCTGTACATCCAGATGAATGGGACAGGCCTTGGCTACTCTATTGAGAGGCAATACGTCCAGAAACTCCCGGAAGTAGCAGAAGAATTCCATGAGTCTGATACGACTATCGTTGTCCCGGACAGCAAGCTGGGTTGGGCAACTGCCCTAGATGAGTACGTCAGACTGCTTTACAGTGGAAAGTTACCCAAGGTAGATACGTCAAGACTGCGACCGGCTGGTGCACCACTGAAAACTTTTGGGGGTCGGGCCTCTGGGCCGGAGCCGTTTAAACGCATGTTTAGCAACCTTGCTAACATCTGGAGGGGAGCCGCTGGGAGAAAGCTGACCTCTCTTGAGGTACACGATATCATGTGCTACATCGGGGAGTGTGTTGTAGTCGGCGGAGTTCGCCGGACTTCCCTGATTAGCTTGTCCAACCATTCAGACGAGAGGATGCGCCATGCTAAAATGGGGAACTGGCACACTGAAAACCCGCAGAGAAGCCTTGCTAATAACTCAATATGCTTTACCGACAAGCCCGACATGGGCGCTTTCATGCGTGAATGGGTGTCTATTTATGAAAGTAGATCAGGAGAACGTGGGGTCTTCAATCGTGAGGCTTGTAAACGTATGGCTCCCGAACGGAGAGACACTGACCACGACTTCGGTTGTAACCCCTGCTCAGAAATCGTACTCAGATCAGCCCAGTTCTGCAATTTGACAGAAGTAGTGGCGAGACATGACGATACCATAGAGTCTCTGGCTAGGAAGGTGGAGATGGCAACCATACTGGGGACTATGCAGTCCACCCTGACCGACTTCCGTTTCTTGCGTAGTATCTGGAAAAAGAATTGTGAAGAAGAGAGGTTGTTGGGGGTTTCTATTACCGGGATTTATGACTGTAAGGCTCTGTACAATGCCACTGAGGAAGAGATTGGCAGACTCAAGAGAGTAGCTATCTGGACTAACAAGAGATGGGCTAAGAAGCTGGGTATCAACGAGTCAGCGGCCATCACCTGTGTTAAACCGTCAGGGACGGTGAGCCAGTTGGTGGATTCATCCAGCGGGATACATCCCCGTTACAGTTCGAGGTATGTGAGACGCGTGAGGAACGATAAGAAAGATCCTCTTGCCGCCCTTATGGTGGACGCTGGGATTCCATGGGAAGCCGACCTGTACAACACTGAAGCGGTGGTCTTCTCATTTCCCAAAACCGCACCAGACAAGTCCATAACCAGACATGACATATCACCGATAAGTCAACTGGAACTCTGGAAGACCTTTGCCGTAAACTGGTGTGAGCATAAGCCAAGCATGACATGCTATGTCCCAGAGGAAAGCTGGGCAGAGGTTGCCGCATGGGTGTGGGAGAACTGGGAGTTTATGAACGGGGTTTCATTCTTACCCTCTTCTGATGACGGACATGTTTACCAACAAGCACCGTATGAGGATATAACTAAAAAAGAATATAATGATTTACTTAAACAGATGCCCAAGGAAATAGATTGGAAATCCATGTCTGAGGAAATCGACAACACGACAGCCAGTCAGGAAGCGGCTTGTTCAGCAGGGGTTTGTGAGATATGAAGTATTGGTTGTGGAAAAAGGAGTAAGCTAGCTATGCAATATGCTACACTAGATGGGCGTAAATCCATGCCCTCACATACCGGACAAAGAGCAGACTGTCCCAGTTGCAGAGGAGAGATGTTAAGCAAATGTGGAGAGATTGTTGTCCATCATTGGGCGCATCTTTCTGGGAAGGACTGTGACCCGTGGGCTGAACAGGAAACATTGTGGCATAGAGAATGGAAGAATCAATTTCCCTCTGAGTGTAGGGAAGTTACTATCTATAGCACTGATTCCGATGAATACCATAGGGCTGATGTATGCTTACCCAATGGCACTGTATTAGAGTTCCAACATTCCAGTTTAACACCAAAAGATATCAGGAAAAGAGAGGATTTTTACAAACGGTATGCAAATGGTGTAGTATGGATAGTAGATGGTTCAGAATTTATGGATAGATGGGTAAAGCTGGGTTGGACTCAATGGGTAAAAGAAAGCTACCTAAGAGGTAAAAAAGGAAGCTGGTTTATGGACTATTCGCCCTTCAACTATGTCTATGATATAAGCAACCCCCTTACGGGATTTAGTATAACTTCAGATGGGAGTTTACCGGACACCCTTTTTCCTTTGTTGAAGCCCGTAAGATGGCCCCACACTAGGAAGTCTTGGGCTTATGCAAATGCTCCTTTATATTTTGATAGCGGAGAAAGAAGTAACAAGCCAGAAATGAATCTAGTCCATGAGAAAGAAGGAGTTGAATTTTATACCGACCAAGAACCCAAAAAACTCAAGGATATAAAAGAAGGGGAGTCTCAGTACAAGTATACAGAAAAGAATAGGAAATTCTACACAATATCAGAAGAGCCATACCAAGAATCAGATATTTTTGAATGGCTCGGTACAGTCAATGACGGCGCAGCAACATCCAAGGGGTTCAGTGATAAACTCAGTCGTGGTTTCAATTCTAGGGTTAATGGCAGGGAAACTTTACACCTACCAAAATATATTATAGGGAGATTCAAACCTTTCGATAATGTATTATCCGAACTTAACAGCTAGGGAGAGGAAGTGAATGAATCCAGATCAACTAGGTAAAACTAAAAGGTGGGTAAATAAGGATTACCTTAAATTCATATCAGAGATGCCCTGCTCAAACTGTAGCATAATTGACGGGACAATAGTGCCTCACCACTTAAAGCACAGGTATTCACCATATTCAGGGGGCGGGATGGGGCGTAAGGCGTCTGACATATTCACGATGCCCTTATGCTTTAGCTGTCACGACAGACTGCATAACGGGGACAATGATGTTACCAACTATCAAGCTGAATTTATCTTTAAAACGCTTGACAGGGCTACTCAACATGATATAATACGCATCGAGTACAAGCCCTATGAGATACTTTCGTTATGACTTTTGAGATTAGTCAGGATAGGATGGAGTCGGCCATGATGTTTCTGGCTGAAACAGATATCCCTGCGGCCAAGGCCAAGGGAAGAGTCAAAGCACTAGACCAGTACGGGAGGACAGTAAAGGCCTTTGGATTTCTTGAGGCAACAGGCACTGTGGCAGAGAGGGAAGCTAAGTCGTACACCACAGACAAATGGAAACAGCATATTGATAATGTGGAGCAAGCGGTGATAGACGCAGAGACTCTGGATAATCAACGTGCATCTGCGATGGGGGTAAGGGACGTATGGCGTACTTTACAGGCCAATCGGCGGCAAGTATAATTGACGCGGATGAACTCCGCGATGATTATCAGTGGTATCATCAACAGCAACTTGAACAGGAGCAATACCTTATGGACATGAAGGACAACGAACTGACGTTGTGGAAGAACGAAACCGACAACCCGAAGGCTCCGGCCTACAAGGGGAAGGGGTTGATTGCGGGTGCAGAGAAGGCTGTATCTCTCTGGCACAACACCAGCAAGGCGGGTAAACCCTACCTCAAAATCCGGGTTGAGGAGCCGTACCATGGCACAAAAGAGATCAAGGACAACGTCCCCTTCTGAAGAGGAGGGGGCTGAACTTGAGCAACAACGTATCTACTTTCTCGCTAGGCACTGCTGGCCCAGACGGAGCCAGCTTGCGCCTAGAGGGAGAGAGACATGGGCAGAGGTGTTTAAACGGCACTCAGGGATGACTCTTCACGAGTACTCTGAACACGCAAGGAAACTCAAACTAAGGACAAAATATGGAATACCAGATAAACTTCCATGATGGGGCAGAGATTGTTCTCGACTTCAACGAGGACAAGCACATCTACAAGATAGAGGGGGAGTATGTCCCCTCTGTTACTACCATCTTGAATACAATCAGTAAGCCAGCGCTCTTGCCATGGGCAGTGAAGATGGGCGCTGACTGGTTCTCTGATAACTGTGAGGCTTTTACTCAGGCCACGCTAAGTGTAGACGAGGTAGTAAAGGGAATAAAGGGCGCGTACCGCAAGAAGTCTAAGGACGCCATGAACATAGGTCAGGTCGTACATAAGTGGTGCGAGGACGCTATTCAGTGGAAGATGGGGAACGGGGACTCTCCGGAGATGCCCGATGATGTCCACGCTATTACGGCGATCAATGCTTTTCAGGAATGGGTCAGTACTAGGGAGATAAAGTGGCTTGCGGCAGAGCAGAAGCTGTACAACCGGAAGTACAAGTACGCTGGGACGGTTGATGCAGTAGCTGAGATCGACGGAGCGTTCTGCGTGATAGACTTTAAGACCTCCGCCGCTGTCTACGACGAGTACTATCTACAGTGTGCGGCCTATGCAGAGGCGATACAGGACATGTACGGGAGAGAAGTAGACTCCGCATGGGTACTGAGGTTTGACAAGAAGACGGGGAAGTTTGAGGCTAAAGACTCTGAGGAACACGACGAGAACTTTAGTGGTTTCTACGGGGCCATGTTGCTGTACAGCAGGCTGACCGCACTGAAAAACCGGAAGAAAAGATGAGCCTGTTAAGTACCCTTCAAGGCAACGGAGAGTCTACAATATCAGGGGATATCGTACATCATATATCCATCTCAATCTCTCTGATCGAGGCGTCAAAGCACCACAAGCTGGTTAATACGGAAGTGTTGGTTGAGATGCTGAAGGCGATGGCAAAGGAATCCTCGACGGTTAGGGAACAAGCAGTATGGGAAACCTACTTGGACTTCTTTGATGTTACGCTGGATGAGATTCTGGACGGGAACGTCCGAGAGGAAGGGGCAGACTTAGGATGAAGAAACTGCCACACACGAAACTTATGTCTGAGAAGGCCCAGAGTTGGGCTAACGACATAGGGGGGTTGGCTAACTCCATTACTAACGGGCGCGGCAACATGGCAGGGCGGTTAGGGGAATTGGCTTTAGCAGAGTATCTGGGTGTAGGCCTTGCTGACGAAAAGGATTACGACCTGATCTACAACGGGGAGAAGATCGAGGTTAAGACGAAACGCCGCACTGTCAAACCCGCTGAATACTTTGATGTCTCTGTAGCCGAAACAAGCCGCCATCAAGCGCCGGATAGGTATGTCTTCATAAGCATTGAATATGCAAGTAAAAAAAGTAAGCAGTACCATGGCCTAAAAAATATATGGCTGTGCGGAGATATTCCGGCCAAGGAATTCTTTGAACGGGGGCGGTTTCTTCGCAAGGGAGCAGAGGATGGAAACAATAAGTTTCGCGTCTTGAGGGACATGTACAATCTACAAATTAATCAGCTTAATCAGACGTTTTAACCTTCTCGATCTCTCTTAGAGATACCACATTTTTTGTAGGGATATACCATAAATTTCCCCAAAAAGAAGAGTCGCGAGACATGGCAAGTGTTGTCCACTCATCCGTCTGGTCAACCAGAAGCCCGTAGGTTTTTGTTTTTGCATCAGACGCGTCGTACTCAGACCAACTGGCCTCAGTATACGCGTCAATCCAAACACACTCTACGAGCGTGAGTTTTTCTTTTTCCTTTTCTCCAACGGGCCGGGAAGTATCCATCCGAGAACCATTGGAACTATGAGTATTAATATCAATAACCATCCGCCCATCTCCACGAGTGATCCAAGTAAACTCCAAAAATTATCAGGTGCACAGCTACTCATATTGTCTCTTCCTTTCGTCCCAATCGGGATCGCTTCCGTCACCACATCTGTCACAGAGGCAACTACTGTGGCTCCCAAAATCGGTGCAGCAGCACCCCCCGATAAGACAGTCCCCGCAAGTGCACCCCCGCCCGCTCCGAGGCCGACTATCCCCGCTTTCTTGAGGGTCGTACATGAGATTAGACAGCAGGCGGCGATGACCACCAGCCAGTGACCCAGCCCACTAGAGCCACGGCTACTATGATCCCGACCGCTACCCAAAATCTTTGCTTTCCAGCGCTTAATGCTTTCCATTTTTCCATTATTTATCCTCTTCTGTTGACTCATCTTTTGATATGATATTGTAGTGAACGGAACCATCTTCCTGATACTCCACCCGGTAGTGAACCGGAACCATCTTGTAGACGGTGAACTCAGATCCATCTTCAGGCGGGATGTTCTGGGTTACGTTATCGAGGACTCGATCCATGACAGCGAACGGACTTAAATTCCTGCCCATTGCCGTCTCGAAAAAACGATCCATCGCTCGAACTTGTGGGTTGTTTAATAACATTGATACCATGATTTACTCCTTTGTTTTACACCATTAAAAGAAAACAACTAACTACTACTTACCTATCTGTTTAATCC
>Ga0209434_1001640_pt1 | contig 10067 bp, 5 predicted proteins | sample ETNvirnome_2_300_FD_184068 | JGI IMG/M metagenome (GOLD analysis project Ga0209434, IMG submission 184068) | Marine viral communities from the Pacific Ocean - ETNP_2_300 (SPAdes) (version 2) | ecosystem: Environmental > Aquatic > Marine > Oceanic | place: Pacific Ocean | collected 2013-06-22 | reverse complement strand
GACACCGTTTATACGAACCATCAATAGAAACAGGGTATGATGATTTGGTCGAATCTATTAAGCAAGATGGTATTAAATCACCACTTGTCATCGGCAGTAACAATGGCACAATTCACAGTGCAGGGTTTGACGGTAATCACAGATTGGCGATAGCCTTTGCTTTAGGTTTGGATGAGATGCCTGTTTTTCTTTATTCTATTCATCATAAAACTGGATTTGATGGGGAGCAAATTAATGAGCTTGATGATATATTACAAATTTGTGGTGAGGATATTAAAAATGAGTCTGTTTGGGATGAGATACGAGGTGCTTGGAGAAAGTTACCATATCCAAAGAATCAATAATACAAGTTCAATCGGATGATTGAAATGGAACGAATAACAAATAATAGGAGTCAAAATGGCATTAACAAAAGAAGTAAGATGCGACAGAATTGAGATCGTTGGGGACCACAAACATGTACAATGCCGTCAGGCAACGATTATAAAAGAAGATGGAGTTGAACTGTCACGATCCTTTCATCGTCATGTCCTGGATCCTGACGCCGACATTTCAGGTGAACCAGCAGAGACACAAGCAATCTGCAATTCTGTTTGGACTGATGAGGTCAAGACTTCTTGGGCAACTTTCCAAGCTGAACAGGAAGCAGAACGGAATCCTGAAAGATGACACTAGAAGAAGTCCAAAAAGAAATCGTTCTGTGTAAAGAGTCACTGGCCAAAGCGCCAGCAATTGAAAGGCGGATGCATCACTTGATGGGAATGGAAGAGATCCTGTTAATACAAGAAAAAGAAGAGCAAAAACCTGACCTCAAAGCTGTACAAAAGTAATGGCCCTGGAAAAAGTCTTGGTCCCGGTTGATTTATCAGGATCTTTAAACACCAAAACCGATCAGAAAATGGTTTTGCAATCAGAGTTAACTGGCCTGGAAAATGGGGTTTTTAAGACCGGAAGCACCATCACCAAACGTAACGGATATGGTTCGTTACGAAGAGAGGTGGCAGGATCTTCTGACGCGATCAGTTCCGGGGATGCATTGGCAACTTTTCAAAAAGAGCTGCTGCTTTTCTCTGGATCAACCCTTTATTCATACGCATCTGGACTACGGAAGTGGATTGATAAAGGAAGCACCCAATCAGTGACGGTGGATTCTGATGACATCATTCGTAATGATTACGAACAAAGCCTGCCTGACATTACCTATGGCAATGGACAAATTCTAACGGCATGGGAAGACACCCAAGGTGGCATCCGCGTCAGTGTGATGGATTCTGATTCTGGTGCAATCATTCAAAATAATACCTCTATCAGCACAACGGGTGTATTGCCTAGATGCATTGAATTAGCTGGCCGCGTTGGAGTGCTGTACATCGAAACCAGTGGCACAGATGCTGTTAAGCTATGCCAAATTTCAGCGTCTGATCCAACGACTTTTGATGCAGCCACTGAACTTGCAGATGATAGTGCCACCAGTGGCCATCAGCTTGCTGTAACAAAGAATGGAACGGGGGCCATTGTAGCCTATGCCGATTCTGCAAGCAAAATAGGGGTTATGTATATCACACCCGAGGGGACATTGGGATCTCTGCTGAACGGCTATGCATCTCCGATCAAAATCAATGCCCTGGCAGAAGACTCTTTGGAGATCCTCAAGGACACTGAGAATGATGGCCACTTTTATGTTGCATACTCCAAAAATGCCTCTGGCACCGGGTTAAAAATAACTCGCATAAGCCCAGCACTAGCTGAGATCCAAACATTGACGGCGGAAGCAACCAGCACGGTGATCAAGCACTGCACAATGAGTTTGAATTCTAGTGACAACATTGAGGTCATTTATGAACACAATGCAGCACAGACTTACAATCGCCTTATTAAAAAGGGAACCATCACCTATGATGCCAGCAGCTCCAGCATAGACACACCAGCAGTTTTAAAAAGATCCGTTGGATTGGCATCCAAGTCATGGCTATACAATTCAAAAGTCTACTTTGCAGTCTGCCACGAGTCATCACTGCAAAGCACCTATTTCTTACTCAATTCCTCCGGTCTTATTGTGGCAAAGATGTATACTGGAGTGGCAGGAGGAATTCAAAGTAAAGCACCAATTGCCAACGCGATAGCAGTGACAGCCGGGGTCTACCAGATTCCACTCCAAATTAAAACCAGGTTGGAATCAAGAGACAATGATCTTTATTCGTTGAAAGGGATTTCAAAAACAAGTTTGGACTTCACAACAACATCGAATTTTGACACGGAGGAACTCGGTCTGAATCTGCTTTCCGGTGGAGGATTTGTATCCAATTATGATGGTCAGACCATTTCAGAACATGGATTCCATCTATATCCAGAAAATGTTTCAGTTGCAGTTTCCTCCGGGGGATCTCTGACATCCGGGGAAGCCTACCAATTCCGTGTGGTCTATGTCCACACCGATGCCCAAGGCCAAATCTACCGATCTGCACCATCGGTGGCCACCACAGCATCGCCAACTGGCGGGAACCTCACTGCGGATCTGACCATTCCAACACTACGCCTCACATCCCATTCCAATGTCATCTGCGAAGTCTTTCGGACAGTAGGAGACGGCACAGTCTTTTATAAAGTAGGATCAGTCGCAAACGACACCACTGCCGACACGGTTTCATTCAGTGATGCAGGTGCCATCAATGACACAAATTTAATCGCAAAAGAGCTGCTTTACTCGACAGGCGGAGTTTTGGAACACGTTGCCCCGCCTGCCGCATCTGTCATCGGATCATTTGCAAACCGGATGTTTGCCGTATCAAGCGAAAATCCAAAGGTTCTCTTTTATAGCCAGAAACGGGGCAAAGGAAGTCCAATCGAGTTTTCAGATTCACTTTACATCACTTTCAATAAAGCCGCTGAAGTCACTGCTTTGGCAGAGATGGATGAAAAACTGATTGTGTTTGAAGCAGATCGGATTTTTTATCTCACGGGGTCCGGTCCAACTGCCACTGGGCAGCAGAATAGCTTTTCTGATCCGCAGCTCATCACTTCAGATGTAGGATGCTCAAATACCAGGTCCATCGTAAGGGTGCCAACTGGCATCATGTTTATGTCAAACAAAGGGATCTATCTTCTGGATCAGGGACTTTCCACGCACTACATCGGTGCGCCAGTTGAGGCATACAATTCACTCACGATCACATCGGCTATTTTAATCCAGGATGAAAACCAGGTCCGTTTTACTGCATCGGATGGAGTGTCATTAATTTATGATTATTTTGTTAATAAGTGGAGTACGTTCACCAACCACCAGGCCAATGGTGCAGTCACCTGGCTGGAGGATGGTTCCTATGTCTATCTAAGAACCAGCGGAGGCTTGTGCTACCAGCAGTCAAGCAACTTCGATGATGTGGGTGCAGCGATCCAGATGAAACTAGTTACAGCATGGATTAAACCTGCATCGATCCAAGGGTTTCAACGGGTGCGCCGTGCAGTGGTCCTGGGAGATTTCAAATCCAATCATACGCTGCAGTCAAGAGTCGCCTACAATTTCCGAAAATATTACAACGAAACCCATCTTTTTGATTTTATCACTGACTTGGGCGTGGAGGAATACGGCGATGAAAACCCCTATGGAAGTGAAGCCTATGGCGCTGGATCGAGTGGTGCTGCTGATGGCGTCTACCAGTTTCGTTTTCATCTCAAAGGTCCGCAAAAATGTGATTCAATAAGGTTTGAATTCACAGACACGGTCAGCAGCGATCCGGGGCAAGCATACTCCATTTCAAATCTGATGCTTGAGATTGGACTGAAAAATACTGCAGTCAAACTTCCATCCTATAAGACGGTTTAGCTATGGCTTATCAGCAATTCGGAAACGCGATGTCAGAAGAAGATTTGCAGCGCCTTGCTGCAATTTTACGCTCAAGAAATGAGGGTCTGGCCGCCATCAACCAGGATGAAGCGGATCTACTCCAAGCGTTAGGTGGATCAGCACAACCGATGGCCGGAACCCAAGGGTTTGGTGTGGGTGGTGGACCTATTCGGAGTTATGAAGAAAAAAAGGATGGAGCAGCTGCTGCTGGTTTTGACACGAGTGCACCTTCTTCGACTGAAAAAAAAGAACGAACCGCAATAGATAAGCAATTTGAGACGGACACGGAGCAGCGCGTCAAAGATATGGAGGAGGAACAGAAAACTCAGGGCGACAAACAACAACCACCACCACCACCACCTCAATACGGTCCAGACCTTGATGGGAATATGCACAGCAGCCAGGCGGCGCTGGATGCAGCAAATAAATCAATAAGAATCAGAAAAGCAAAGGAATATATTGAATCCAGCCCGGTCCAGGATGCCCTCATGGGTGATACGAATTTTGAGATCTGGTTTGATGCAAACAAGGACAATGCAGCACTTTCCGGAGTAGACAAAGAAGATGTCAGATCATCATTTGAAGGTGCGATGGGTTTAGTCCGGGCGGAATCTGGAGAGCAAACTGCAGATTTAAAATATAATATTGTTCAGCTTTTTAATGATGGAACATTTAGCGCACGCGGGAAGCGTGTCAAAGATCCAACAACTGGGGCCATCGTTGATAAAATCCCAACAACCTTTGAAGCCGCAAACACAGTCCTGACTGCAAAATTTCCAGACTCATTTGGACGCCTTTCTGATGCCCAGAAACGTGCAGTCTTGGAAGGTGCATTGGGGGATTTTTCCCGCCAGGAAGCCTTCACTTTGGAACCGGAAGATATTGAAAAATTCTCCAGACCGGCCATTACCATGGACACCGGCATGAGTTTTGAGGAATGGTGGGCATCAAAAGATGGACCTCAAGGAGCATATACAACCGAAAAGGATGCGCGATTGGCTTATAGCCAAGACACATCAAACATCCAGGACATTGAGGAAACAACTATTGACACAGTTACAAATGCCACCGGCGCGACAGCAGGGACCGTGGCCGACATCGATGCTACTACCATTGCAGTGGTCCAGGATGTTGGATCTGATGCCGGGGAACTCCGGAAAGTAATTGCGCGGGAAGATGAACTGATTCAGATGTTGATGAATCGAGTTTCCGGACAGGCACCATCACCGGCAATGCTGCAAATGAAACGCGGCATGGAAGACAATCTGAAATCTTTGGTGGCCACCGCAACTGGAGAAATGGACCCGGCCAAGGTTCGCCAAGTCAAAAATATGTATGCATCAGTTCAGCAGCAATTCACTGGTCAAGCTGCACAACTGAGATCTCAGGAACAGATTGCTGCCGAGCAAACCCTGCTGGAAGCCTTAAAGATGAAAGGCACCAGGGAGGCGCAGATCAAACTGGCAAACATGGAAAAGGATGTCCAAACCGCCATCAATCAAGGCAACCTGGACCAGGCGCGGAAAATCAAAGATCAGCAGGCTGCACTCACCTTGGTAGTCACCCAGGCCGAGATGGATTCGGATGTGGTCCTGGCGAATTTGGAAAAAGAAAGATTGCTGGCCGTAGAGCAGGGCAAGATGGATCTGGCCACCAAGATTGGGAACCTGGAAAAGAATATGCTGATTTCCAAAACAAATGCCCTCTTAGCAATGGATGGACGGCGGCAGGATGACAGTATGGCCATTGCCGCGATGGAAGGTGAAATGGCATTGGAAGGGTTGGAAGTTAAAATAAACCTGGCACAGATGGAATCAGATCTGGCCGTCATGGGGTTTCAGCTCCAGCGGGATCTTGCCGAACTTGATGCAGAAACCCAGAAGGAACTTGCATACATCACTGCAGCATATAAAAGAGAAATTGCAAAAGCAGACCGAGATGAAAATCGTATAGGTGCGCTTTTAAAACTTGCAGGAACCGCACTAACTACGTATGGAGTAATTACCGCAGCATCAGACATCAACGCAAAGCGGGAGATCCGCGCAGCCGATTCCCAGGTGGAAGGATTCCTGGATGCATTGAACGCCTATCAATATGAATACAAAGACCCGCAGGCACCAGGTGCAGACCCTGGAATGTTTGTTGGCGTCATGGCCCAGGATCTTGAGAAAAGTCCAATGGGCGCATCGTTTGTGAAAGATACCCCACACGGCAAGATGGTTGACTATGGTCATGGCCTGGCCGCCATCCTTGCTTCTCAATCCAATTTACATGACCGGCTCCGGCAACTTGAGGAGGGATGATGGCAGAAGCAGCAGATCTTCAATCAGCACAAGAATATTACGATTTCTTGGTAACCAGTGGCCAGTTAAAGCCGGATGTTTTTGAGGAACATCGACAACTCCAGGAAAGATTTGGATCTGCGACCGCGGCTGCTGCACCCATGGCAGACACTTCTGCAGAATCAACTCCGGAACTGGACAACTGGATGCGCTTAATGGACCCGGATCTGCCGATTCCAACTGAGCAGGAATTCCAGCAGGCTGGAACTGAGATGGAAGAAGATGTGGCCGCGCTGGACAAGATGAGTCCTTTCCGGGAATCCCAGTATCTTGGCGAACCTAATCCATTAAATCGGAAACAAAGAGAACGGAATGAGAAAATAACAAGCACTCTCTTTGGACAACGGTCCAGTCTGGTGGGCGGTAGACCTTTAGGGGAAATTCCGAAAACCGTCACCGTAGAGGAAGAACCAGAAACAGAAGAAGCAGCACTGGTTGAGGGAACTATTGGGAAGGATGCCGGCAAAAAGGAAACAGAGGAAACAGTCACCACAACAACTGAAACAGTTGATGATCCGAATGCGTACCAGATCAGTCTTTGGCAGGATGATGTTGGCGCACCTATAACCAACCCGGTTAAAAAATCAGTCTTTGACCAGGCCACCGAATTCATCAACGAAATGAAAGTTCCGGAAATCGGAACCGAGGGCGGATTCTATTTTTTCGGTGATAACAAACAAGATTATGAATTAGTGCGCGACACGATTGACACCGAGATTGACAAGTATGAATCCACCATCCAGGCAGTTGCAGCAGAGCAGCAAAAACCGCCATTAGAAGGTGCAAACAAGTGGATTGCAATTTTAGGGGTTGCCCTTGGTGCAGCCGGATCAGCACTGACCGGGACACCAAATGAGGCAATGCAGATGCTTGAGGGTTTTATGGATCGTGAGCAGCAGAAGTTTTTGAAGTCGAAAGAAATGAAGATGAAGTCTGCCGATCAACAACGGCTCGATCTGATCCGTAGGCGTGGCGAATTACTCCAGCAGTTTCAGAATGAAACCAACCGAGTGCTGCAAATCTCTGAGTTTCAACTAACGAAGACAACTGCCCTGGCAAACATTAAAAAGATCCAGGAAGATCTGCAGCAAAAACTGGATCAGAATAACATGGATAACCAGCTCGCGCTTTTTAAAATTATATCAAACGTGGTTGTATCTCAAAATGCAGTCCGAGCAAAAATGACAGCAGAGGAACGCAAAGGCATTGCTCCAAATATGGGAACCAATCCAGGTGAGATTGGTGTTTCAATGTTGGTTGGAGCTGCCAGGGATAAAGTTATGAAAGAAGTAGTGGATTTCAATCGCGTCTATTGGGGAGTCAGCAGGGCATATGATTCAGTCAAAGATATTATTCAAAAGGATAAAGCAGGCGCACTTTCACCAGAAGCACTTTCAGCGGCAAGAAGTGATTTGGTCCAGAGGGTGACTGAAATAAAACTGTATGCAGCAAAGAAGCTTTTTCAGTTTGGTGCAGCATTGACCAAAAACGAGGAAGCCTTGCTGGATCAAATTATAGGTGATGCCAACCGGATGAATGTTGCATTGGGGATAACGGAAACCCGGATGAAAAATTTTATGGGTATCATGGAAGACAAACGCCTTGCGCTCCGAGATGCTGGTGGTTTCTCAACTCTTGGCGGAACTACTGGGGTAGAAAATCAAAAAGCCGATCCCGGAGTTATAGAAGCACGCGGCACAATTAGAAATAAATAATGGCCAGGCTTTTTGACTACCGACTCGGCGCCGGCGTTACGGTGGCCGATGAACGTGTTGAGGATCTAATTGCGTCCGGAGACTATTCCTTCATCAAAGGGAAGGAGGTGGTCCTGGTGCATCCAGACGGCCAGCTTTACAACGTACCTGCCGAGGAAGCACACCTAGCACTCCAGGAAGGCTATCGATATGCGCCCACTGAATTGGTGGAGCATGAGGATATGAAAGCGGATGTCGAGGATTCCCCACTCACATCCACCGCGCTGGGTGCTGCACGCGGGTTGACATTCGGGGCATCAGATCTGCTTCTCCAGGGTGCAGGATTCACTGAAGAAGAAATCAAGATGCATCGGGATCTCAACCCAATCGCCACCACTCTTGGCGAAGTTGGTTCTTTAATCACACCGTTTGGGGTTACATCAGCACTTGGCCGAGCAGCTGCCAAGGGGGGCGCCCTGGCCGCGCATTATCTTGGAAAGAAAGCTGCTTTAAAAGCCGGAGGATTAGCAGAAAGAGTTTTGACCGGTGCAACTGGTGGAGCTGCGGAGGGTGCTGTCGTGGGTGGAATGTATGCCACCAGCAGCCAAATCCTAGATGATCCGGAGAAACGCCCACTGCTTGCAGACCATATTTATGCAGGCGCCGGGTTTGGTGGAGTGGCAGGGGGTCTGGTAGGGGCCGTGTCCAAAGTTTTGTCTTCCGGGAAAAGTGCATTTACCAAAGAAACAAACAAAGCCTATTTCCGCGCACTGGGTGGATTGAAACCAGATTGGAATAAAGTCACCCAAAAAGGAAAATATCCGGATGCAGTTTATGAACTAGGAAGACGCATCAAGGAATTCGACAAAAAGGGTGTGCTGCAAAACCTCGGTGAGGATGCAGATGATCTGGTGAAGGAACTGGACAATGTGCTGCTTCCAGAATACGGAAGCAAACTTGATGACATCATCACCAAAGTAGAAGGTGCAGCCAAAAAAGCAGGCGTTCCTTTAAATGACATCCGGTTTGATCCGGAATCAATTGCAGAACGGATGACCAGGGAGATCATCGAAAATCCCCAGGCACTTGGAAAAGGGTTGGTGGATGAACCTCAAATTTTAGCAAAGATCGGAAGAGCGGAAGCCAGCATCGAGGCATTCCGTGATATTGCTTACAAAAATACGAATCCATTCTGGAAGCATTTTAAAGCAGGCCGGCAGTTATCATTCCGGGAGTCTGAAGAACTGAAAACCTGGTATCAGAAGAACCTGGCAAACTATAAACGGAACCCAGAGGACTATGATTATTTCAACGCCATGGCCAGCATCATCCGGGAGGAATCTGAAAATGCCCTGGATGCTATTGCCGGGCGCCTTTCCCAGGTCACCACACTTCCAAAAAACACCTATGCGGAATTCATCGAGGCAAAGGCAATCTATGCATCATTAAAGCAGATCAGAGACATTGCATCCGGAGCAGCTGCGCGGGAAGCCGTTAACAATAGACTACCGTTGACCAGCTTTATTATTGGCGGTGGACTTGGAGGTGGCGCCATGGCAGCGGCGGATAGTTTGGTGACCGGCGGATTAATTGGTGCAGCCACCTTTGCCGGAACTGCAATGGCCAGAAAATATCTAAGGGATTCCGGCGAGCTGCTGCTTGCCAGGACCATGAGCCGAATTACCGATTATGGTGAGATGCTCAACATGGCCGGAAAATCCGAGAAGATGATCAAAGCCGCAGTGGGGTCACTCACCAGGGTAGGTGATGCAGCTGCAGTGAAATTCGTTGCACCGACACCGCCATCACCAGAAGTCACTTTGAAGCAGTTTGAAAAGGTCCGCGATGATCTAAATAAATTTGCAGGAAACCCTCAGACACTGTTTGCGCGGATGGAAAGAATGGTCCCGGAAGTCGATGGTGATCAGTCGATCAACCTGGAGCTGATCCAGACTATGACCAATGGCATCAATTTTCTCCAGGAAAGGCTGCCGGTTAGTCCAATCGCAGGACAAACCCTGCTCTATAACAACCAGAATTCCATGCCCTCTATGCCCTCAATAATGCGTTTTATGAGGTATGTGGAAACGATCAATGATCCGAATTCAATTCTGATGCACGTAGCCGGGGGGAGCCTCACCAAAGAACACATGGAAGCAATCACCATGGTTTTTCCAAGACTCTATC
>Ga0209434_1001636_pt1 | contig 10082 bp, 24 predicted proteins | sample ETNvirnome_2_300_FD_184068 | JGI IMG/M metagenome (GOLD analysis project Ga0209434, IMG submission 184068) | Marine viral communities from the Pacific Ocean - ETNP_2_300 (SPAdes) (version 2) | ecosystem: Environmental > Aquatic > Marine > Oceanic | place: Pacific Ocean | collected 2013-06-22 | reverse complement strand
TGTAAAGTTTATGGTGGCACCATTCTGCTCCCACAGGTCGGCTATCTGTTTAGAAAACTTAACTATGTGTAGGATATGTTCAACATACCCACCAGCGTGAGCATTATGAAAATGTTCTTTACCACTAGCAGGAGCCAAACACATCCGTTCTTCAAAATAATCATACATCTCAAGTAACTTCTCCAGCCTTTCGCCAGAGAAATTGTCATTGATTATCTGTATGAGTTTATTCCAATTTTCTTGGATTTGTTCTGGTGTTAGTTCTTTCATAATATATTGTCCTTAAACTTAGTTATCTTTTTGATTGCTCATGACTTGTAGAAAATGAAGATAGGCTCGTATTTCAACACAACACCATCAACCATAACACTATTTTTCACATTAGACTGGTCAACTCCAATCATCGATGCCATCAACATTTTTAACTTACCTTTATACTGACCACCAAGTGATTTAATGATATCAATTGAATCTTGTTCCAACGGATGAAAATTATTACCACTCAATTTAATGTCGGCAATATTCCATAACAGATATCTATCACTTTTTAAACTCTCATAAGCATTTGTCAAAGTCGGTCTTAAAAAGTTATCTCTCCAATCATAATACATTGGATAAGCCTTAAATGATTGTTCATCATCATCCGAATATTGTTCTCTATCAAAATAAGGTGGTGAAGTAAACACCATATCTAACTTACCTTTATATTGTTGAAAGTCAGGATGGTTTCCTATATATTCACTACCTTCCTGAAATACATGATAGGTATTTTTCTCTTCTTCCCAAAACGGATTAGTTTCCAAACCATGCTCATTAAAAAAGTCAGCTACATACTCATAACGTGTCTTACCTAACTCGTCTATGTAATTGTCGGTATTCGGGTCTGTACCAATATAATGTATTCTTTTCTTTGATGCCATAGCACCAAGTATTCTACCACCCCAACCCGCACTCGGATCATAAATATTTAATGGTTCATCTTGTTCTATATGATCTGTCATTTTCTCATATAGAAGTCTTGCTGTAAGTGGTGGGAAGTTTACAGCAGGTTGAGAGTTCAAACTTAATCTAAATATCTGAAATGCTTTTGGGAACAACCTTGTCTTCAAATTATAATATCTAATCATGAATACATTTTGTCTTACCTTACCACCCCTTGTGGTTACAGTATCAGCCAGCTCATCAACAGTCAATTTCTTTTTTAATGTCGGGCACCACAAGTTAGTTACCATATCATCTGTAATTAATCCATCCTGATAAGCTTGTCTTATATCATCTGCTTTTATTGTAACGTATTGTTTAAAATATTTTTCTTGATGTGACTTTGCAACCCACAACCTATGGTTCTTGAACTTTAACTTGTTTTCATGATAATATCTTAACCACTCTACAGCACTTTCGCCGTTCCAATATGGCAAACCACCTTTTTTATTTTCTTTTCTATCCAATGACATAGACTTACTGAAAGTATACATAGAATCTCTACGGAGTCCTCTCCTCATGGCTTTGTAAAATAAGTCTTTATTTACATCTTCTTTAATTCTGTCATAGATAGAATTAAGACCATCTCCCATATCACCAATACGAGTTTTCAACATAGTTGGAAAAAACTGATTTACACCATTGGCAAACTTATTAAAGTTCTTAATGACATTCCTTTTGCCATCATCAGCTTTTTCAACAAAACCATGAATGTCATACTCTCTTAGTTTTTTGAATGACTTAATTATATCTTCAATCGATTGGCCGACTAGAGGTGGAATACCTTTTTCATCCCATTCTTTTATAACATACTGACGAACTTCCTCTATCCATCCGTCAAGTTCATCATCATCCTTACGAAAAAGTTCATCATAAGTGATATTGATTTCAGAATCCAAAATACCACTCTTTTCGTAATAGTAATTCACTTGGTCTCTTTGAGAGATAACGGCGACCACTTTATTTTTTCACAGTATAACTTAGCATCAGACTCATCACGAGCCCAAAACTTGACCCCACCGCCTGTCAATTCAAAATGTTTATAATTGTGGGCGATGTGAAACGGAATATCTTTTTTCATTTTCTTAGCCATCCTTGACCTCTTCTGTATGTTTTTCTATTTCCCAAAGTTCATCAATATCTTTTTTGGTAGCTCTTCTTTTTTTTAATGACTCTTCAAAAGTCATATAAGTCATTGGAACATCTGATAGATTGGGTGGTCTACCATAAATGTCAACAAAAACTTTTCGTTGTAACCATTCTTTTTTCTTCATTTTAAGTACCCTTCACAAATTTACAATCACATTTATCTTCGAAACATAAGGTATCTTCATCCCAACGTTTTTGATGAGTTGCTTGCCAATCAAGACCAAACACCCTCATATGAAACATACGTTCTTTATGATTTTTGATTGTCTTTTTTTGTTTTTTATTCACTATAACCTTTGTGATTTATTTAGTAGAATATACACATAAAAATGTATACAAGTCAAGTATTATTTTCCTTGTCCCCTGTATTTCTTCTTATGATGTTTTCCACCGGGTCTGCCCCATTTTGTTCCACGACCCATCCCCTGTCTTGTCTTTTTACAATGTTTATTTGATGTAAAAATACCACTACTTGATATTGCCATTATAACCTCTTATATTTAACTTCCAAATATTTTTTTCTTTTCACCATGATACTCATATGCATGTCCATTCTCTTTAAGTAATTCATTTACTGAAGTATCGTGTCCTTTAACAAACAACTCTCCGAGAACTCTACCATACTTACCAGTTCCGTGTGATATAATTGAAAACTTACCATCATCAGAATTTTCTAAAAGGTCTTTTACATAAGCTTTTGCTGCTAGACCTAATTTCTTTTCTTCTAAATCTCTTGTTCTACTTTCCCAAGTATCAACACCATAGAATCTTATTCTCACTTTGTGCCACACATTAAATCCTAAATCAACCATCGCGTCTGCTGTATCCCCATCTACGACTCTCACCAATTTACAACTATATCCATGTTTCTTAACTTGTTTGCCCATATTCTTTTCCCCATGCTTTGTAGTTTAAAGTACTTTGATATCTTAACAACCTACCACAAACTTTACAAGATATTGGTGTTATTGATTCTGTAGATGGGTGATCAAATAAAGCATCTTGTATGTATTGTTCTACTAGTTTCCAATCTTCTTCATTTTTCACATTTAGACCTTTATGGTCTTCATCCACACCACAACACTCCGTCAAACGAGTTTTTCGTTTTCTTGGATTATCTTTATACTTAAAATAATCCCTATCCAATGATTTGTTAGCCTGTAGTTTCAGTTCTTTCATTTATGACTTTCGCTGTCATCTTTTTCACTTTCTTTAAGACAGCCTTTTTCTTATTGTGTCTATCTATAAGTATTTGTTCCTTAGTTCTTCTTTTAGTTTTCTTTCTGGATTTAACTTTCGTAGGTAATAGCGTACCCTTCAGTTTAGGTTGTTCTTTACCACTATGAAATACATTACCACCTTTGTCTACAAACTCTTTCATAAAATGCCATCCAGCTGGACGACCTGTAGGTTTGTAAGTTGATTTATTTTCTTCATGTAGTTCAGGAAACATTTTCATCACGTTTCTGTTAACTTCGTTTGAGCATCTCACTCCAGTAGCATTATCTCCTACCGAAATATATTCTCCACATTGACACATCATATATCTAACTCCTTTTTCTGTATATTCTGGGTATGTTGTTTTTTGTTTCATGACTTTAATATAGTTTATAATAACTATATAAGTCAAGGATTAAATGTCTTTAAATTCTGCTTCTATTATTTTTAAACAAATATAAAATTCGTTTCCATTTCTCAGAACGGTATCGGCTAATCGCCATTGTATCTTCAATTCTTCTATAGTATAACCACAATCAACCGACACCTTTCCGAGCATCATATAACGGTCATCGCCTATGGCGATGATTTTCATTATCCGATTTTAACCGAATGTTTTTTGGGTTTTTCCGGCGTGATCTTTGAAATTTCAATCGATAAGACCCCATCTTTAAAATTAGCATTGATGCTATCCCCATCAAGTAATTCACCAAGTTCGAAAGAACGTTTGAACGATGATGCTTTTAGTTCTCTACGGATTACTTTTGCACCATCTTCTTTCCAAACCCCATGTTTGTCGCCTGAGATAGTCAATATACCATCTTCAACTTCAACATTGAGTTGTTTCTTATCGAGTCCTGGAATCTCAGCAACGATACCAACTTTATCTTCGTATTCATATACGTTGACTTTTGGATATGCTGAACCTTGATATGGTTTGACACCAACCTGTTTTACTACATCTGGAAACTGAGTATCCAGCATGTGATCAAACATTTTATCGAATGGGGTTAAAAATTCATCCCTATCTGGAAAAGGGAAATTGCCTGTATGAAACATAAGTTTAGTCATTGTTTTTCTCCTATTGTTAACTTATTAGTCTAACTTAGTTTTACCATCCCAATCATTGGCGATGGTCTCTGGTATAATATATACAATATCTATACCAATTATAAATATATGTCATTATGACATATCATCAAGATTTTTCTATGTCAAGCCAAGAACCAAATTCTTCGTACTTATTCTTTCTTTCTTTATTTCTATTATAATCCATTTCTGTCATAACCTTCCATATCTGGTCAAACTTTTCACTTTCAATTTGTTTTCTACCTACGAAGAACGTCCTTGCTCCACCCAAACCTATATCTGATGTTAGTTCAACTCTATCAACAATATTATCACCTCGGTCAACTAACACATACTTCATAAAATTTCCTTACTCGTTGTCAACTACTTCGATTTTCAATGAATCCAAAAAATGATGTCCACAATCATCAGTATAACCACAATAAACTTTAACAGTTTTACCGATGAATTCTTCCCACGCAGCAAACACTATATGAGCATTTCCATCTTCATCTGTCATTGATGCTGGGTTTACTAAACTCACCCAATCAGTAGCTATCCTATACTGATAATTAGTATCCCATTGTAAACGTTGAGACCAACCACATTCAGTAGTCGCATCTAAGACAGTATAGGTCTGTGCTAAGTCTTCGTTGTATTCTAATTTGTAACTACCATTGGAATATGGTAAAGTACTTGATATATCCAAACTACAATCACAATCTTCCGATGCTATTGGATTGAAATTTGAACACCCTATGGTCAATATTCCAATTATTAAAAATAACCTTTTCATTTCTATTCCTTTTCTTTTATTTCTTCGGGATCGACATCTTTCATCATCATGATTTTTGTCTTGGTCTCTTGTAACCAAGCAATCCACTCATCAATCAGCTTGATAATCTTATTTTTGTCTACATCATGATCTTCATTATCGAGTATTTTATCTACCCATTTTTTAATCATAGCAAGATAACCAGATAGCCAAGTGGCAATCTCTTTTCTCTCGTTTGACCAAATTGAATTTCTACTCATGATTTAATTCCCCTTAATATACTAATAAAATGATATAAAAGTCAAGGATTATTTTACTTTTTGTAAGTAAAAATAAACTTTAATTGGTGGGATGTGGGATATGGCCATTTCGCGGATGTAACCCAATCAGTTATAATCGGAGGGGTATGGCTCTGTGATTTTGAATTTGTAATTATGTAATCCATAAAATATTTCCTTACTGTAATAAATATCCTATTATCTACCTAAAGGATTAAAAGTATAATGAAAAGGTATGTTAGGTGGTCCATTTAACTCATCCCATTGTGTCTGTAAGTTTTCAGTTACATTGGCAACAAATGCCAAATACTTAGGTATAAGTATCAACATAAAATCTCTATCAAATAATATCCACATTATAACTAAATACCCGGGTTCATCTGGATACTTTTCATCGTCTCCATACCACTTACACCAATATGGTTTTAGAGAGATATCTCGACTCCTATTTTTGCTTTATAATTAGATTCTCCTTTAATCTGTGATACTTCTCCTGTATTATAAATTCTAACTTTATCGGTAAGTTTCCACGACACTTTAAATTTATCTTCATATTCAAATGTGGTATTATCTCCATTTTCATCTGGAGGTAAGTAACCATCAAACGTAACTTCCACTTCTACTTTATCACCGTACTTCTTTTTCTTTGTCAAACCCACCGACGCAAATGTTTCATATAAACTTAATTCATCATCTGTAGAACGTGTAGTAAATCCCCAGCTAGCACCTATCCAATTTTTACGCCAGTCAATCTTCATGTACTTAACGTTATCACTTTCCTTATCAAAATACTCTGGTTTAAAATACAATCCATTTGCATCAAGTTTAGCCCATATATGTGTATCAAGATACTTTGTACCTAACTCTCGTTCCCATTGACGATTGATAAAATAATTAGGATGACTAACTCCTATACTTACTTCATAGTCATCTGGATTGGGTTGTATATTAGCATCTCTCATAGCAAAAGAACTAAATAACATCACACTTGTTAATAATGTATCTAAAATCATTTTTTTCTCCGATGAACTTTTCTCTTAGTAGTTTTTCTAGTACTCTTTTTAACTCGTCTTTTATTACCAGAACGTTTATCTCCTGTAATCCAACTAGTGACAGTTTCTATTGCTTCTAAAAATTTACTCATGGTCTTCTCCTCGACTTAACTTTTTATTTAACTCTATCTTCTTTTGACTTCTTTTCTTTTTTCTTTTGTCCTTAAACACCTTTGTAGGTGGGATAGGAAACTTTGCCATAGTGATGGTCTTTCTTTTCTTTTTCATACAAACCAATTATCTTGTTCATCATAATAGATGTGGCTTTGCCTCAACGGCTCCAGCTTGTGTGACTTGGACGAACTCGCATCTCGATTGAAAATCCAACAAGTTCCTCGCGCCAACGTATGAGCAAGATGAGCTGATACCATCACGAATATCAAATATAATACGTGTGACTTTACCTTTATACGGAATAATCTTAGAATTCCCCTCCACGTTTTTAGATTCTCCTCTATCCGACTTACTATCGAGAGAGGCACTACCTCTATATTTTTTATATAATCGCTCATTTGGCCATTCTCCTACTTTATGGATATCGCCCGGCGTTTCTTTCGTCCCGGCGAGAAGAGACCCCAACATAATTGAATCAGCTCCACAACCAAGTCCTTTACACACATCGCCAACATTACGAACCCCACCATCAGCAATGACAGGAACACCATACCCGTCAGCAACGGAACACACATCAAGAAGAGTAGTAACCTGAGGAAGTCCGATACCCGTCCTGATTCTTGTTTCACATAACGAGCCATTACCGATTCCAACTCTGAGAGCGTCAACTCCCCATTCACATAAATCCTTTGCCGCTTCTTTGGTGGCAATAGAACCCCCGACGATTTCAACATCTCTTCCAAATTCATCTTTTAATTCCTTAATAACATTTTTCAATAACACATGATGTCCATGTGCTATATCTATAAGTAATACATTACACCCATTTTTAACTAACTCTTGTGCTCGCTCCTTATAATCACCAGTAACTCCTATGGCAGCACATCTCGGTCTTTTCTTCCAAATCTTTTCATCACGAATCAAAGAATCTGCCCAATAAAATCTATCTTTTAAATCTTCCCAATCTGATTTAGTAGGCGGATGATTCCAATGTCTTCCGTCAAAATTATCCCACCACTCATCATATTCTCTATCTATGGTTCTTTCTTCATCTTTACCAGTAATATCCATTCCTACATCAAAATACTTATCCCATTCATAATGTAATGATCTCATCATACGAGCTTGTTTTTCAATACTCTGAAATCTATGTATGACACCAACTCCACCCCAATCTAACATTTCCTTTGCCATATCAATTTCACAAATAGTATCCATCGGTGAAGCAACTATTGGAATGGACAATACCGTATTCTTGGTAAACCTTGTGGTTAAATCTACTTTATCACGAGATTCCAATTCCGAATATTTCGGGACTATATTTACATCATCATATGTAAGATAAGTTTTCATTCAAATAACTCTAACTGATTTGGATTAGGTTTCATAGGTCTGAACCAATAGCCGTACTCATCAATCCACAAGTCCCAACCCGTAGACTTCATATTAAACTCAATTGATTTTAAAAAGCTAGGAGTCAAATCATCTGAACTCTCTAATGTGATTGGCAATCTACTATGTCTTATTGTTTTCACTTAGGTCTCATGTTTTCCCATAAAACTTCATAGACAAATATTCCTAATATGATAACTGCTATAAATACTACTAAATTAGTCATATTGTTTTTCCTAATACTATAAAGTAGCCATAAAGTATAAAAACTACAACCCACAAAACAATTTTAAATTTCTCCCAACGAATATCTGACTCCGAATATCTTCTTTTGGTTAAAATATCTTCTTTGTAAAATTTTCTTTCTCCATACCAATTTCGTGCCATCAAAATAACCATATCACTAACTTATAGACACCATACCAAGATAAAAATGAAAATATCGGTATAAATCCAAACCAGACAGATACATTCACCCAATCTATTTTTTTACGTTTCATTTGTTCCGTTATCCCCCATGCTTGTATCCAATTTTCATATGGCACATCTGTTCCAGGCACCATCCTGACCTTTTTTGATTTACCTTTCTTCATTTCTTCATTTCTTACCTTCTCTAACCGTTCCAAATATCTTATATCATTTTCTAACAATGGAATACCTTTGGTAACTTTAACTGCCAATCTTTCACACATCATCCTAACTCCACCATCCGCTGGAATTCCGTGGTACGAACTTCTACCCAATTTAGAAATTCGTTCAAATGTCCATTTCAATCCCATAAGTTAAATAAATGTTTTCCAATCAATTTAAATGAACATTGAGAACTCTTTGTTAACCTCTTTGTTAACTTTTTATCTTCATAGTCATAATCCATATCTTGAAGTTTCTTCGCACACTTCAAACCATAAATTATTTCACCCAATATATTATCCCATCGTTGTTCTGCCAATACATCAGCAAAATCAGTTGGAACTGAAACTGCATTAACGCTATCTTCATCTTCATCTTTATACATTGACGTTGGTACTCCCAATTTCTCCTTCTTCAATCGCTCCACCATTGGAATAAGACCACTTACTAACCAATAATCTATTGCCCAAGCATCTTGGTCAGACCAACATCTACGACCACGCTGCATATAATATTTGATACGATACGGCCACTCTTTCAACCATCTATATGCCGAACCGATGGGCCATGTGATATACTTAACATGCCATTTCTCTCGCCATATTTCAGCATCTTCGATAGCATCTTCCCAATTGACAATATCTGGATATTCTTTACTCATATACTAATAATTCTCCTCGTTCCCAATCGATTATAAATTTAGATTTTTTGTTTTTTTTACAATAACTCTCCATAATATCCTTAGTGTTATCATGTTTCTTACCACTCAAGTCTTTCCACAAGTGACCCACATAACCACCTGAATAGTACCACTTATCTACTCTTTCTGCTATTAGCTTCATTCGTGTATTTTCCCCATACTGTATATCCAATCAATAATAAAATAAAATGGGTTTGGATTTTTCTTTTTATCATCCTCAGTTTTTACTTTTCTATGTTTACCAACACCAAAAATTTTATCCCACCTATCGGACCACTCTTCTAAGGATATGTTTAATCTTGGAACATCTCCTTTTCCAGCATCAGATTTTTTATGAAAAATAGTTTTTTTATCAACTTTACTTTTACTTTTGTCTGTTTTCGTGTTTTTTTTGTTACTTTCTTTATTCTTCTTCATCTAATGGTGTCCACTCTTTATCTAATTTTGATTCCCAATCATTTTCATTTACAAACTTCTCTAATATAGTATTCAATCCAATTTCCAAAAGTAATTGATGGTACTTATCACCTAAATAACATTCTAATAATAATTCACCGGTATTTTCATCAATCAATTTTATTGTCTCGTTATCCCAGGGACCTTTTCTACCTTTTCCTAATTTATTTTTATCAAGTGGTTCTTTCATACTGTTATCGGGCCTTTCATTTTTCTCCATAAAAGATTTGGTCTATTTATGAATGTATTTTTTAACAAAATCTTAAAAC
>Ga0209434_1001634_pt1 | contig 10085 bp, 10 predicted proteins | sample ETNvirnome_2_300_FD_184068 | JGI IMG/M metagenome (GOLD analysis project Ga0209434, IMG submission 184068) | Marine viral communities from the Pacific Ocean - ETNP_2_300 (SPAdes) (version 2) | ecosystem: Environmental > Aquatic > Marine > Oceanic | place: Pacific Ocean | collected 2013-06-22 | reverse complement strand
CGTATAACCCCGTTGTCTCCTTAATTACTGGTGGGGCATCTTGTGATCTAGGAAGGATATTAGGCTGATAATTAACTGGCTGATTTTGAAACCAATGCCAACCATATTCTTCTGTAGCTGTTAATATGGAATCATACTTTGTTGTATGAGTTAATTTATCTACACATGCTCTAATTGTCTCTGGTTTTAAAAATGGTGCTGTAGCGTATAATTGAAAGTAATAATCATACTCATCTATATGATCTATGTCATAGTGAAATACATCATTACCATTTGCAGTGTCTAAAGTAAGCTCTGGCTTACGTTCTATCCATTTTACCTTATTCTGAAAACAATAAGCCTTTATATCTTCACTATCTGTATCAACATATATACTATCAAAACATTCTGCTTCTATACAATGATCGATAATATACTGATAAAGAGGTTTACCTCCTAAAAGTTTAAAATTTTTATCTTTTACTCGAGTAGAATTGCTCTTTATAGGAAGTGTGGCACATACTTTCATAATTTCTCCTTTAATTCAGTTGAAGAACAGGCTTTAGGTAAGTCAATAATTTTTATATTAATATTATGTTCTTTACACAACACTAACTCTACTGGGTCCCATGATTCTAATGTAACATCTCCACTATTAAAAAATGTTAATTTATTTTGTTTGTATTTTTCTCGTATATTTAAAAGAGTTTCAGCGGAACGATACTCAAAACCTACCGCCAAAACGGCCTCATCAACCGCCTTAATATTCTGAAGAATTATCATTCTATGTTCTTCGTCCATAAACAGTTTAGAGCCTTTAACTGCGACTTGTTTGTCATTGTTAACAATACAAACTAAATAGTCGCATAACTCTTTTGAAGCGTTAATATAAGCAATATGACCTTTATGTATTGGATTAAAAAAACCAGATACTATTCCTATGTGCTTATTCTTACTCATGATAGAACTGTATGACTTCCTTGTGTATCAAAATTAAAGTCAAGTATTTTATCCCTATAAATATCGTTTATTTTATGTATAACATCTTTAGGTGCAATAACGCAAATAAAACCACAGCCACCTGTACCGAGTAATTTAGCTCCATACGCTCCTAATGTAATAACATGCTCTATTATAGCATCAACACTATCATTAGATATTAAATTAGAAATACTTCGCTTTTCTTCCCACGATGTTTTTATTAAACTACCAATTCTCGGTATATCTTCATTAGTAAAATATTTTAATCCCTCTTCTGCTATAGAGAGTAAATTAGATTTATCAACATTTTCATGAGATTTGGCAATAAGACTTGTATCTCGTTGCGTATTAGTATAAATTAATGCCATTGAATTTTTAAATTCTTTAATAAACTCTTCACACACAGGTAACGGTTTTATAAAAAAGTCTCCATTAGGAATAATGTCAATACTATTAAGACCACCATAGCTTGCCCATATTTGATCCTGTATACCTCCACTCTCTTTTAGTACATTTCTTTCAATATCTATAGCTTCCTTAATAATAGTCTTCTTATCTACTTCTTTATTTAAAAGTTTATATATACTATGTATTAAAGACACACAAAATGACGATGACCCACCTAATCCAGTGCGAGATGGAATATCATTAAATGTAAATAGATCAATATTTTTTAAAATATTGTAATATTTAAGAATTTCTCTAATTAATGGATTTTTTATATCCTCTACATTATCAACAACATCGTGATGATTTGCTGCTATATGTAGACAGTCGTCTAAAAATCTAGGACGATAGCGTACGCCAGTAACAGAGTATTTATCAATTGTAGTACCGATTAATAACGAGCCATGTTTACTATAAAAGTCTTCATAGTCCGTAGATCCTCCAAAAAACGAAACTCTTAATGGTGATTTAGAAATAAACATTAATAATTCGTTATAACATTATAATAAATTTGATAGATATCATTAGGTAAATAATTATAAAAATTATCTAGCTCTTTTATACCAGTAACTAAATCAATATCTGGTCTGTATCCTGTATTATAAAACTTGTTACTGCTTACTTCATAATCTCGTTTATCAGAATCTGTTTTATTTTCAAGAATAGAATATTCTATATTTAAAGTTGTACATATAGTCTCAGCTAATTGTTTTTTTGTACAATTTATATGATCATTTCCTAAATTATATACATTATTTGACATCTTACAATTTATAGTATGTAAAAATGCTTTACAAATGTCTTTTACATGTATATAATTACGTCTAAAATGTGCATCGAATATTTCTATTTTTTTATCTCGCCTTCCTGTAAATGTTAAATTATTAATAAGCAAGTCTAACCGCGGTCTAGGAGACCATCCGAAAACAGTAGCTAATCTAAACACAATTGTATTTTTATGACTTTCTAATAACAGGTCTTCTGTCCATTGTTTGGTTTTTGCATACAAAGAAATCGGATTTAATGGTGTTTCTTCTGTGCATATTTCTTGACCTGTACTACCGTACCCTGAATTAGTATTTGGATATATAACTAAAGTATCAGAATTTATTTTTTTAATTAATTCTGTGAACCAATTGAAATTAACATTAGTAGAATACTCTGGTATTTTATCACAAGCTGGTGCACCAACGATAGCTGCAAGAGGAATAATAACATCAGCAGTCTGTACGTCGTTAATTAATTCATCGGACCACCCTAATACGTTTTGATAATAGAAGTTTGTAGATTGAAGACTGTTATAAACTAGCGGACCTTGATTGTATATAAAATTATCATAACAACAAAGTTCTACATCAGCTAAATTTTGCTTTAAATACGGTACTAAAGATGATCCAATATAACCTCCTGCTCCTGTAATTAATATTTTCATGCGTTATTTAATAAATCTAATAATTTGTCAATTTTACTTGATTGTAATGATGGGTAATTGCCTATATACCAACTATAGTTGTGTATGTGTTCAACTACTGGGAATTCTGTTAAATCAAAATTATAGTTATCTTGTATATATGGCTGCCTTAACTGATTTCCACCACCTGAAAGCCCTCGTCTAAATTCAATCTTATTATCAATTAAGATTTTTTCTATATTATCACGTGTTTTATTAGTAGGATTATTATTAGGGTTTAAAATAACAATAAATGCATAATTACTATTACCTTCCGTATCAAATTTAGTGTAATATTTATTTGGATTTAAACGTTTAATAAAATAATTAAAATTCTTTGTACGCTTTTCTACATTCTCACTTAACCTCTTAATCTGATTTAAACCTAACACGGCATTAATCTCTGTCGAACGTATATTAAAAGCAGGATTAACAAAAAAGAAATCTGGATTTACAGTTGGATATCTTTTGTGATAGCTTTTAACTATATTTTTATTAGTACATTCTCTCAACATTCCATGAGATCTAAATATTCTACAATGCTCATACAGCTCTTCATTATTAGTAGACACCATTCCACCTTCAATAGTAGTCATATGATGAGCGAAAAAGAAAGAAAAATTACTAACATCTCCAAACGTACCTACTAACTGACCATTATGTGTTGTACCGTGAGATTCACACACATCTTCAATTAATAATATATTTTTCTCCTTACATATATTAATAATATTATCAGTTAATCCATTTAAACCTAAAATATGAGTCAGTAATATAGCTCTAGTATTATTATTAATTTTCTGTAGTAATACTTCTTCGTTTAAGCCAAGGTTATGATAATTAATATCAACAAAAACTGGAGTAAAACCGTTTTGAATAACACTAGATACATCGCTAATCCAATTTAACGGAGATAATATTACCTCTCCACCACCATATAAATGCTTAATAGCTAACATCGTTACTTGATTAGCACTATGTCCCGAATTAACAAACACACTTTGTTTAGTACCTAGCCACTCAGACCAGGCTTTTTCAAATTCTACAACTTTAGGGCCGTTAGTGAGTTTGGGTATTTTCTTTTGAGAAAGGAAAGATATCACTGCATTAACATCCTCACGAACAATATTATCTTCCATTAACGGTATATACATAAAAATATTTAAAAGTTAATACGAGAGTAGCAAGAGGTCAATATAAAAAAGATTTATCTTTCATTAAGGTGTGTTCATGATATTTTACAATCTCTTTACACGTTGTTTCTAAATAAATTCTATACTCGGGGCGCTTATGATAATTAATCATGTCTTGTCTATCAGTGTACCACCTAGTGTTAATTTCATTGTCTAAATGACATGTAATACGTTTAGTAAATTGTTTATAATAGAAGATTCGATCTCCGATGCCGTTACCTATCAAATACCTCGCTATAAAACTTGTCCATGCATCTGTTGAGTATGTTACACCGAATCCATTACACAATTTAATTAAACCAACGCTCCAGCCAGGATTATTTGGATTACAATCAGGATCAGCACTAATAAAATCGGTTAATATAAAAATATCATCTCTAGTTAAATGACTTACCTGTTCTAATATCTCTTTATCCCAGTTATATCTCTTATTGTCAAAAACAAAATCATCAGCCATAGCAAAAATAATTTTACTGTTTTTGGATCTTATGTCAAAAGCTTGTTTATATCCTATATGTAGACCTTTATAAAAAACTCTCGTGGTATTAACATACTTAACATTAAAAGGATATGTTCCTTTATTAATAATATCTTCTAATTCATTTAAACTTTCGTCATCATCTGTATCTAGTTTAAAAATAACTTCAACATTATTAGGAGAATAAAGAGATTTATTTAGTGCTGTTAAGAATGTAGTAACACTACCAGTGTTTTCATTCTCTTTACGTCTTGTATTTAATAATATGGTGATTTTTTCAGTATTATTAATACTAAACTGCAATTTTTCTGCTAATTGTATGCGCTGATTTAAGCTTTGATCAAACACATGTTGAGAATGACGTCTCATATTAGCTGAACCTTTAAGATATGTACTATCTCTTTCAGCTTTATTATTAAGCCAATGCATATGTTCGATGATTATAGGCACTACAATATATCTTTTAACTCGTTTAAATATATCGGTATACCATCTATCTGCATAGTTACAATCAAATTTACTAGGTATAAAGAAACCAAAACAATTAATAGCCTCTCGCGTTAAAAAGGGGTGCGTAGAAAGGTCATCTGGGTTAGTGTATAGATCATTACTTGCAAACAGAGCTATTTTAGAATCTAATTTATTAAAATTATCAAGTAAAATTTTATCCCACTCTTTTGTTTTGAAAATTATATCATCTGCACCGGACATAATGATATTTCCAGTACATTTTTTATATAGTGCGTTATAAGCAGATCCTAATGTACCCTGTTTACCTGTATATACGCATGCTCCGTGTAAATCTTTTCTATTTTCATTTATAGAGTGTAAAGTATTAGTATCATCATTGTCTACATACAACAAGATCTCTATATTATTAAAATCATACGCCGTGTCTTTAATAGATTTAATAAGTCGTACTATGTTATTAAACCTGTTTCGTGTAGGTACTAATATACTAATTTTATTTTTCACCATAATAATCACCCCACTCTACTAAAATAGTAGATTTACCATCTGACCGATTCAATGCTTTCTCATATGCAGGAAATATATCTTCTGGTTCATCTAATCTAATGATCTCTATATTCGGACACATTAATATAAAGGAGTCTGTATAATCTCCAATATGTTGAAATTGAGGATGTAGAGGTCGCTCTGAACCTATACCTGTTCTTATAATAACTTTAGTATTATAATTAGATATTATTGGAATTTTATCTAAATGATTTATAAGTTGATTGCAAGCTAATAATAAAAAGTTCCATCTAGGGAAAATACTAACAGGTATTTTACCAGTTAAAGCTAATCCGTTAGTCATACCCATTTGTAAATCTTCACATACAGGTAATTCTAACTTTTTTTCATCATCTACGTCTTTTAAAGTATTAGACATACCTGTACCAGCACATGCGACTGCTTGACCTAAGAAAATAGTATCAGGGTGGCGCCCTAGCATCTCCATACATCGTTTTAATTCATCAAAATATTTCATATATTAAAACTGTACACGTTTTCCTGCACCAGCATGAGGCCATTTGGTTTCATATTTATAATAATAAATATATTCATCATCTACTCCTTCATATAAATGTTTTTCTATATTCCAAACTTCTTTTGTATCAGTACAAACTGATTTATCATTATCTTCAATAATAAATTTAACAGGTAATTTATGATTTTTTACATAATTTAAACACTCTTGAAAGCTACCCGTTAACGCTGTCATATCTCCGACAAAACAATAAGCTTTTCCAGGCTTATTACTCAATTTTAAAGACAACCCTATACCTACTGCGATGGGTAATACACCTGTTACTATAGCAGAGGAGAATATATTATATTCCGGGAAGCATAAGGAGATAGACTTACCAGCCATTATTTCAGATTTAACTCTCTCAGGGGGTACTCCTTTTAAAAGACATTGATAATGACTTCTCCATGAACATAAAACCCAATCTTCAGGATTAATATTTTTAAAAATATTAATCATTTCATCTTCATTACCTGAATAAAGATGTACTGGAGCTTTTATCTCACCTTTATTAAAAGTACTAGCTATATCTTCTTCAAAAGTTATTAATTGCTCTTTAGTCATTTAATGAAATATAACTGTTGTTTTGCTTTAATCCACTATATTTTTTATAGTCGACTATAAAAGGTAGATGGATTAAATTTGTTTCTGCGCACAAATTTTGGGTGATAGTAAGAACTTTCATTATTTTTTTTCAACTCTGTGTGTACGTCATCCACATCATATTTTTTATTATGAACACATGTATGCTCTATTGCGATAGAATCGATAAGGTCGATTACTTCGAATTTATCGAGATTCTTTTTTACTACGGATTCCCATAAATATGAATCTGCTGTCCAGTTTTTATAAAACCCTGGTAACATTTCCCCTAACTTATCACAATAATTACATGATAATATTGGAAAGCAATTACTTTCAGCAGCAGTTTCATGTAGATCGTCATACGTATGAATGTAATAATATTTTTTATTTGTTAAAATATTTGTAAATAACGATTTAGTTCTTTCATAAAAAATTTGATCCCAATTTTTAGTAATAATCTTACAATCATTACCTAACGCCCACACGAAATACGAATTAGTCAAGCCGTATGCAAGATTGTAATAATCTTCATTTATATATTTTGACCTAGGTCGAACGACGGTATACAAATCAAAAGTTAAATTATTATTATTGTAATAATTTAAAATATTTGTTGTGTCCTCTATATTATCATTATCTGTTACAGTAATTATCTGTACTCTATTTTTAACTTTAGTATTATCTTCAATACTTTGCAAAAAATCTTGTATTAACTCTTTACGACCCCGTGACGGAACAATAATAGTAATTAATTTATCTACTCCAAAAATATTTTTTATATAATCTGTCTTCATTTTTGACGTACTATATCTAAAATACTCTTAGTGTTTAATATCGATGTGAAATCCGGGGAATCGCTTGTCTCGAGTTCTCCTAAGTCACATCTGGTTTTCATCATATCAAAAATATGATCTTGTTTACCTTTATTAGTGTGAGCACTTATATGAGATACATAAATATCCGTACACAAATCTATTTCCTGAAAACCACATTCTTTAATTCTTTCATATAAACGTACATCTGCACCCCAACCGTAACACTGTTCAGGCATAGGCCCACGGACTTTATAAGAATAATTATTAGATATTATAGGGAAGCAGTTTCCCATGACGAGGTGCGCGGCGCTACTTGCCTCGGGCGAGATATAATCTCGTCCTTTGACATGAGTATCATCATTAATGTGAATATAATAATAATCATCATCATTATCAATCGAAGGCAGTATATCATTAGTTTTATCTAATAAAATTTTATCCCAATCTTGAGTTTCAATAATAACATCATTACCAATAACCCAAGTAAAAAAAGATGAAGACACAGTATTTGCTAAATTATAATAATCTCTATTTAAATGGGCACTGCTCGGTCGTGCAATACATATAAGAGGAAACGGTTTATTAAGAGAGTTATATATATCAGATAATAGTTGTTGATCTTTTACTGTTTCTAAATCTATAACAGCAACTACTTGAATACATGATAAATCATAAGTCTTATTTTGTATTGCTTCAAAACATTGCCTAGTAAGATCTTCTCGATCTTTACAAGGTATAATAATAGTAATTAATTTTTTCTTTACGTGAGGATAAAAAAGAGATCTATATTTTTTCATACAGTATTAATAAGGATGTTTTTATTCTTCATAAAAATTTCTTTGCAGGTTTAATTCGAGCATTTTATTAATATTGTCGACAGCTTTTGATCCAAATTTGCTTTTAATTCTATCGAGAAAAGGTATGTTACTATGATATTGTATAAATGCTCTATCTCTAAACTTTATAATATCTTGATAACTTAAAGATTCAGTAGAAAGAGCAACTGTTTTATCACTCAAAAAAGAAAATTCTTCATATTCTGTAGGAACAGTCAAATTTTTATCTAAAGCATCTTTATATAAGTTACTACCCGGGAGAGCCATAGCGGCATAGGCGTTCCAGCCTGCTGTACAAAGTTCTGTAGATAAATCTAAAGTTTTTTGCATAGTTTCTATTGTATCACCTGGTAAACCAAATATATAGTTACCCATAACTTCAATATCAGAATCATGTATTTGAGTAATTACTTTATGTATATCAACATCTTCAAATTTACCTTTCGAAACTTCAAGTCTAACAGACTTGTCTCCACTCTCAATACCGAGTGCTAGCCATTTAATACCTGCAGATCTAACTAACTTTAAAAGATCAGGATTTCGAACAGTATCTATTCTCGAGTACGCCCACATCTGCAATTGCTCCCCATACCCTCTATCTCGTATCATCTCACATAAAGGTTTATAATATTTTTTATTGAGAAAAAACATTTCATCTGTAATTTTAATAGTCCTCACTCCTAGAGAGTATAATTTATCAAATTCTTTTATTATAAATTCCGGACTCCAGTATCTCATCCCGCTATAATTACCTGCAACACCGACTTCTTCATTATCGTCTCTATTGACAACATTAATCATACAAAAGGTGCATGCGAATATACATCCAATTGACGTTTGTATAGCAGCATAAGGTGTTCTTTTTGTTTCATCATAATCCGCATGCCATAAAGGAGACCTATATAAGTCTAAAGGTTGTTTATCGTACGGTAACAAGTCCCACGCATAACCTGGTAAGTCAATATCCATTCTGTCGTTAGGAACTACTCCTCCCGGTTTGTTCATGGTTACGACACCGTCTTTTCTCCAAACAATACCTTTTATATTCTCTAAATTTGAAAAATCATCAAGAGCTAATAAATTTCTCAACGCATATACTCCTTCATTTGTACAAGCAAAGTCTATAGAAGGCTCTTCTTCAAGGGCTTTAACAGGTAGAGCTTGTACATAAGAACCTATATAACAAATAGGAATTTTAATGTTACGTTTCTTCAAAAAGTTAGAAACATAAATTGCTCCTGACATACTAACTGCGCCAGCGCTTACGTTTTGACCATAAACTACAAAACAAATTAATCTAGGATTATCTTGCAATATTCGTTCATGAACCTGTTCAGCGCTTAACTCCTCGGCGTTTACGTCACATATACCGACTTTATAACCAACGGATCTACATGATTGTGCTAATAATAGCGCCCAAGTCGGTGGCTCAATAGCTGCGTAATTATTAGCGAGCTCTTGATATATAGCTTTATTGTTTCCAGGTGATATGAATAAAACATCCATTATAATTATATATTGTCTCTTCTAGATAAAACAACATTAGTTTTATTTATAGGCCAATAAACACCATACTCAGGGTCGTCCCACGGAATAGTAATTTGATCCTCTATAGCAGCATACTCGTTTGTAAGTTTATAATGAAAAATACATTCATCTGATAAGCACAAATGACCATTAACACACCCTGCAGGTATCAGCACTTGATGTCTATTTTTTTCATTGATATAAAAACTATTCCATGTTTTATATGTACTAGAATTCTTTCTTAAATCTAAAACAGCGAG
>Ga0209434_1001633_pt1 | contig 10085 bp, 7 predicted proteins | sample ETNvirnome_2_300_FD_184068 | JGI IMG/M metagenome (GOLD analysis project Ga0209434, IMG submission 184068) | Marine viral communities from the Pacific Ocean - ETNP_2_300 (SPAdes) (version 2) | ecosystem: Environmental > Aquatic > Marine > Oceanic | place: Pacific Ocean | collected 2013-06-22 | reverse complement strand
CGTGATCTCTTTGAGCTGGGCCTGCTGCTTCTTCGACACCCTCCGCCAGCCAAACCTCGCACCCAGGGCTACAAGCGCCGCACTCAGCAAACCAGCGACCACGGCGATGATGACCGAGGCCAGGTCGGTGAGAGCCACATCAGCCATCGGCGGCGTTCAGCACCAGATCCACGAGTACATCGATGATGATCCCCAGTAGCTGGCTCTCTTGTCGCTCGTTCAAAAACGGGATGTCGAGCTTCTCATTGACCAGATCAACAACCCACTCGCGCTTCTCAGCGCCTGAGCCTGCGTCCGGGAACAGCACCTCTGCCATGCAGATTGCCTGCTTGAGCAACTTGCCCAGGTCCTTGAGCCGTACCTTTCGCTTTCCCATGTCAATCTTCCTCAATCAGTGTGTATGTGAATGTCTTGAACCCACGCTTGTCGATCTGCGTGTGCGCCAGCAGGATTAGCTCAGCATAGTCGCTGGGGTCTGCAATGACCTGGCAGCCTGCGCTCCACTTCTCCACCTCTGGGCTCTCTCGTCGCGAGCTTGCCCGATGGATGTTGATCCCAAAGAACCCCTCCTCGACAGTGTCCGGGTCCATGTCCAGGATCTTGTCCTTGTTGCTATCGCGAAACACCTTGACCTTACCCTCCCGTTGGCAGAGCGCTTCATAGCGGCCTTGGTGCTTGTCGAGACGATAGGCGCCTCGGTACTGCCCAGGGACGAGGATGGCTGTGCCAGACACACGTGAGGGGTTCTCAAGCCAGTAGGCACCAGGGTCAGTGGTGCAGGGCCAGTATCGAGTGACCCACCGCCCACCTTCTTTGTAGGTGCAGGTCATCAGGTCATCGAACTCGTTGGCTTTGCGCGTCTTAGAGCGGATGCCAATCAGGTTCAGGTCATAGTCGCCATTAGTGAAAACTGCGTATCCGTAGCCCGCCACCTGCTGTAGGAGCGGAGGCAGCATCGTTCAAGACCGCCAAGCCGCCATCGCCTTCTGCGCGGCGTCAGAGCCCACGTAGACGGTGCAGATGAGCATGTAGTCCTCGCCAGAGAGCAGGCCGAATGGAACCATGGCAGTACAGGTCGCCCAGCAAGTGAGTCGTCTGTACGACAAACGCTGATCTCCGAACAACGAGTCGATCAGTCGGCCGATCACCTCAACCTCCCGAGGCGGTGTCTGCGATTGCTTGGAGTGTCGTCCTCTCGCTTATGGCCTCGTCGTTGAGATGGTGTGTTCCCCATTCTCCAGACTCAACAGAACAACACTCCGATTCGTCAGAGGTAGCAAGTCCGATCCGCTGCTCGCCCTCGTGATCGGTGTAGACGATGACGGTCCGCGCCATCCAGAATTGCGCTTCAATTTCGGTCATGGTCGCCACGTGATGGTCGGAGGTGTTGAAAAGAGCAAATAGTGTGCTCGAAAGCCCATAGTGGCATCGCCTGCCACGTTATTGCTACGGCCTACCGCGACAAACAGATCGGTCCCTGGTTGGGGCACACCGGTCGTATGGCCAGACGTTGATTGCCGCGTGGTTATCCACGCCATGCTGTCGTTGTAGCTCCACGACGTGACGTATTCCCATGCTCGTCGTCCTGGGCCGAGCATGAGTTGGGCTATAAGTCCGACCCGATTCGCGTTGGCGCCGCTATCGCTTGGAGTCGGGTTATGCCCGCCAGCAAATGTTCCATGATCTGGCCCAGGGTTCGCATCGACGTGGATGCGGGCACCCAACTGATTACGGGCTGGCATGCTGGAGCCAGCCTCAGCTACGTCACACATACCGATTGCGGCATACATGTTGCACACGCCAGTGAGCGGCGGTGAGGTCATCTCCAGACTCAGATACAGACAATGGGGTCGCCCAAAATCATATTGGCGTTGACCGAGCGTCCAATACCAGAGGCCCCCTTCTCCCGCCTTGTTCGTGTCCGTGCCGCCTAAAACAGTAACGCTGGATTCAGCTAAACTGTCAGAACTGGCAGAGATCGTCGAACTCGGATCCATTGAGCCTGTTGCGCCACCAAGGAAAAGACGCCGCCACTTAGGCTCTGGTGGCTGCCTGCCGATGGGACGGCTGATCGCTCCCGGTTGTCTTGAACGACGGTCCATTATGCTGTGATCCTGTTCACATAGCCATGGATGCAGATCAGATCTGCCGTCTGCGCGAATGCTTTGACGACCAGACTGTTTTGGAGAAGCAACCCCGGTGATACCAGAACCAACCCATCCTCTGGCTGAATAGTGACTTCGATGTTACCATCTGGCGCAGTGTCCTCGCCCCACTCCAGCGTCAGCTTGATTGCGCCTGCACTGCTATTGACGGCCCACAGCCAGATCTCATCTATGTCAGATGCACCAGCTATGGCCGTGTGAATGACAGTACCTGGTGTGGCGTCCGCAGCGACCTTTACCGCTGTTCCATTGGGAGCACCCGTCAGTATTACCTTGCTCATCGTTGCCATGAAAAACTCCTACGAAAATACCTGCATGTGGAGGATGAGGTCAACATCGTTGTTGGCGCTGCCACCACCACCAGCAGCCGATGCTCCGTCAGTCAACTGGATGTCGTCACCCGCATCAGTCGTGAAGTAGAGTTCACATGGCGTCTCATTCTTGACCCAGAGCTGGCCATACGCAGCCGTGTCCACGTTAGCCGCAGCCTTTTCTTTGAGCTGGACAGAGCCATCTGTGAAGACATTTCCAGCGAACGTGGCTTTCTTGTTGCTGTCCAACTTTAGGACATTCGACTGCGAGGCATTACCATCGGTAGTATAGAAATAGAGGGCTGCTCCATTCTCAGAAGCGGACCACGCCGCATCTGTCATGGCTTCGATTCGGGCTCCGACTGTCTGACTTCCTCCGGCGTTCTCCGCGCCCGTGAACTCGATAACGCCAAGCCGGTGACTATCTCCCGTGGCTGCGCCATCGTCGGCACTGAGCCTCAAATGCCCGCCAGTGTTGGCGCTGCCGGTAGTAGTGTCACAAATATCCAGTTGGGCGCCTGGGCTTGTCGTCCCTATCCCAACCTTGCCGACATTTGCCACTTCAGTGATGGACATGGCAGGAGCCCCAGACGTTCCTGCACCGAGGTGAATCTTGCTGTTGTTGTCATCAGCCCGAACAACCAAGTCGGCCCGTGCCACCCCGGTGAAGAATGTGTCGGTGGCTCCGGCGCACCCGATGGTTCCCTTGTTGGCGTCCGTTCCCATGGAGATCTTGCTGTACTGCGCCGCATCCCCAGAACGCACAATGATGGTACCAGCAGCATCGTTGCCGGACGTGGCAGTGATACCCCCAGACACGTCAAGCGTGGTCGACGGGCTTGCTGTACCGACACCAATACGGTTGTTGGTGGCATCAATGCTCAGCGTACCCGAGTCGATCTCCAGGTCATCGGCTGTCAACGTACCGGTGAAGGTGCTGTCGTCCCAGACTCGACTCATCATCGCCTCCAGTTGACACGGATGTTTGCCGTACACGTCCCGGTGTCGGTCTTGGCAACCACGTAGACCGTGTCAGCCACACTGTGGTCTGTGTGAAAGTTCACGTCCGCGTCGACCAGGAAGACCGCACCACCATCGGTTGCTGTCGTCGCGCCGACTTGAATGGTCTGTGTGGCCCCCGACGTGGCTCCCGGTGTGAGTGGGATGTCCCCAGCTGCATCGCGAGCCAGGTACATGTGAACCTTGGCCGCACTACTGGCGATGGTGTCGATACTGAACTCGACCGACTGCACGTTGCAGTTGGGCGGGAAGTTGACTGCCTCGTCCGCATTAGTGGCGTCGACTGCGCATGCGAAAGCTGTTGCAGTGCTGGTCAAGCTGGCCTGATGCTTGTAGCTGAAGCCGATTGACTTCCATCCACCGTAAACGCCTGGCATGTCTGTCTCCTTACGCTGTCATGAGTCTATACGGCTGAGCCCCTCACCTCAACCGCTCGGGGTCAGCCGTTTCTTCGGGTCTGCGTGGTTCTTCGAGTCGAGCTGTCCGAGCTCGTGCTGTCTCGGCCGTCTGCGCGCCTACGAGCACTCGTGCCCATTTCACAACCTCACCAGACCAGTGAGCCTTCTCGAGTGGCGACTTCTCCCATGCAAGCAACTTCGCATTGATCTCACCGAACGGGCTGTTGTCGAACGCGATGGTCCAGTAGCCAGGCGGCATATAAAACCGCTCAGCTCGGGAAATACCAGCGGCTATGTCGGCTTCCTCACCTGCAGCGGCTGCTTCTGCCGTCTCGATCTCTCGCACGAGCGGGTCTCCAATCTCACCGCTGCGGGTGAATCGAACAGTCTCCTTGGCCAAGACGATGTGGAAGGCATCTTCGACCATGCGTGCCAGCGACGGGTGGATGCGTCGTGGGTACTGGGTCTGAGGTGCCCACAACGAGAGTATGTGACTCGGAATCGGAGCTCGCGCCGGGTCGACCACCTCTTCGACTGGATTCAACCACCGAACCTCTCGCATCCCCTCAGAGCTCTCGCTCAAGAAGTTGAGATTGTCCTCGATCTTAGCACCAGCCAAGATGTAGGCCGCTGACACGTTCGCCAAGTGGCGGAACCCTGCATGGATGGTGCTCTCAGGGATGAACAGCTCGGTGTATGGATGGTCGTTACCGACCAGGCTGTAGTAGCGCTTCACCTTCTCTGTCATTGGCAGAGTGATCGCAACACCACCGCGAGTCCGTAGGTGCGACCGGCGGTCAGACTTCTCGGGTTGTGTCACCACGCCTTCAGAGGTCAGCATCTCAGACACCTTGCCGGCATCTTGCAGGTACTCACCGAGCTGGTACAGCTTCCCACCGACCAGAGGCTGAGTATAGGAGGCGAACACGCCACCCAGGGCAATGCGCATTTCTCTCGGCACGTTGGTGTAGCCGCCATACCCCCTCTCAGCCAGCTCTCGATCCTCTGGTGTCATCTGGTCGAGTGGACCGTGGAGCCTCTCAGCCAGCTCGAGTTCTTCGGGTGCCATCTGGTCGAACGGACCCATGCCGTTCTCGACCAGATTGCGCAGCATCCAGTAGTTGTCCTTGCCATCTGCCGACAGCCCATCCACGTCGATGCCATAGGGCTCAGCGACCTTCTGGTAGAGAATCTCGGTCAGTGCTTCTGGGCCGACATCCTGAGATCGACGCAGCACGCCCATGCGATAGGCCGCCCACGGGCTGAAGATGTTGTTGAAGATCTGCGCGTTGGCGTTCTTCTGGAACGCCCAGAACGGTAGCATCAGGCTGACAACCCAGCTGCGGTCCCACTTCGACATGCTGCCCGCATAGTCATAGAGCGCATCGATGGTCAGCCTCGCAGCCACTCGAGGATCGATGCCCATCTCCATCAAGGTCACCATGGCGCCCAGGCGCTCGCGCTCAGCCCATGCTTCAGCTGTATCTGTCGTGAGCTGCAGCACATCATGGGTCATCTTCCGTGCCGTAGCTGCAGCACCACGGTGTGCCTTGATGAACTCGTCCCCTGCGACCTCACCCGTTCGCCGAACTGCGTTGCCGAGCTGAGTGGTGTCGAACGAGGCGAAGATGCCTTCTTGAACTGCGATGTCGCGGATGCGCTTGTGGCTGTAGACCCGATCACCCACGACGAAGGTACCTGCACGCCCCTCGAGGATGGGGTTGACCTCGATGCGCCACTTGCCACCAGCGAGCATTCGACTGACTGCATGGGCCGCTTTGTCACCACCCTTCTGAAGAATACGACGTAGCTTCTCAGCTGCGTGAGGGTCCAGCACCTTTGCTTTTTGCAGTGCCCAGATGCCTCGGGCCACGGTCGGCAACACCATCACGTCCTGCATCAGCAGCCTCGCAGTCGAGGCAGCCGCAGGCCGGAACCCGACCGTAATCGCGAGCTGGGTGAAGTGGTCGAAGGTGTTCATGAAGAAGTAGCGCTGCCTGAGCATGAAGGCACCGCGGGTCATCCGAATCTTCATGAAGCGGTAGAACATACCGATGTGGTTACCCATGCGGGTCTCACTACCAAACGCCTTGTCGATTCCGACCAGCGGCTCGGTACCACGCGCCAGTGCGTCAACCAGCTTCTGCCGAGCTGCCAGGGGGACGTAGAAGTCGAGGTCCAAGATGGGAGACTCGATGAACTTGGCGTTGAGGCCGAACCGACGCATGGCTGCTTGGACAGCTGGCATCATCTTCGGGTTGACAGCTCGACCTGTGAGCCAGTTGATGAACTCGCCGCGCACACGGGCATCGACGCCAACACCGAGACCCGTCCAGATCTTTCGGGTCTGCGCTGTGTGGCCGTAGCCAGCAAACAGCACAGCAGCTCGCATGGCACCTTCTCGATTGTAGATGCTGGTGACATCATCGAGCATGCTCTTGGCAAGCTCTGGACCTGCGATGTCGATGAGCTCACCTCTACGGGGTGTGACACCCGCATGGTAGAGCAGCGACTCGAGGAAGGGTAGCTCGTGGCTGGGTCGCAGCGGGTTTGTGTCAGACTTACCTGGCGCACCGATGGCGTTGAACAAGTCTTCAAACAGCTTGAGACCGCTCTTGTCCTTCTTGTAGCTGAAGGCCTGAGCAGCCTCGATCATCTCTGCCCATTGGGCCTCAGTCATGCGCCCACGAGCTGCTTCGAGTCGCTGTGCCCGTCTCGGCCCAGGCTTGACGATATCGACCAGCTCCTTGATCAGATCCTGCTGCTGCGAGTTGAGAGCATTGAACCGCGCGTGCATCATGTGGGCGACAGTGGTGGCAGCATCGTGGCCGCTGGAGAGTACCTCGCGCCCATAGTCGAAGATGACCTTCTCACCACCCAGGTAGCGATACAGCTTATCGAGATCCTTGGTTGCCCCGACCTCACCGACCAGGTGGATGACCTCGCCATAGGCCTGCTCGATCACGCGGGTACCAGCCAAGATGTTCTGCCGCAGCACAGGTGGTAGCATCCGAAGCACATGCTGGGCATTACCACCGAAGAAGGTGACCAGTACACCTTTGGCGATCTTGTTTCTGATCTTGTCGCCTTCTGCGAGCTGGCGTAGCTGCTCGACCGGGGTGGCCTCACGGATAGACCGCTGCGCCATCCGTGCCGCCAGCCTGGGCTGCTGCATTCCAGCCACGGCAACGCGTTCACTCGACAGCGTGTCGTCGAGGATGTCGAGGTCATCCCGTGTCCAGGTCCTCTTGCCGCGGACTTCCTTCGGAAACTCGATGACGCCGTCTTCCTCCAACCGCCGCACCAAGTCGGCTCGAGCAGCCCGTGGTACGCCCATGCGCGCAGCTTCCTCTGCCAGGTGCTCCAGAGCTCCCTGCCCAGGCTTCATCGCTGGGCCCAGGATCTCCTTCTGGATGATGTTGAGGATGCTCTTCAGCGGTGGCTCAGCTGGTGGTGCTTCTTGCAGCAGCTTGTCGAAGACACGACGCACCTCATCTGTCATCTCTATGTCGATGTCGCTGCCCCTGATGGTGCGATAGATCTCGACCATCCAGCCCTTCAGCCGCGCGAACACCGTGCCCAGCTCGGGACTCGGCGCATTGCCCTCGCGGATGTAGCGCTCGAATGCGCGGGCGAACTTCTCTTCGGCCTCCACAGTCCACTCGCCGACCTCGACACCCGCCCAGTCCTCGATGGTACGGAGAGCCCCCTCGTCCATGGCTGCCAGGTCGCGCCGGAAGATGTGGCCGAGCTCGTGAACAACTGAGGAGAGGTCTGCCTTCTCATACGCGATGATGATGGCGCGGCCGTCCTCGAGGAACTCGACAGCAGCCTTGGCCGCATCATCACCTTCTTGGAATATGGCTTGTGGGCCTCTGACTCGCTCAGGCACGAAGACCCTACGCCGAGGTGCGTAGTCGACCACCTTCGGCTTCAGGTCTACGAAGTGAGCTTCAACTGGTGGCCGAGGCGGCTCCATACCTTCCATACCTCGAGCCCGTAAGTACTCAAACTCATCCGCGTCCTCTGCCCTAATAAGAGTCTTCTCGAGCGGAGCTCCCGTGTGCTTCTTCACCACGCTGGGCAGAATGGTGTCGTAGAACTCCTGTGCCGATTTGAGCGGCAGGCTGGCTACTTGACTGGCAATGTCACCCCTACTAAAGGCGACACCTTCGTAGCCCTCATCAACCGCTATCTGCATGATGCGCTTGACTGCGAGACCGGTCCACGCCTTGGTGTCCTTGAAGGGCGCGTCTAAGAGAGGGCCCTTTTGGGCTGTCTTCAACCGACGACGTGCAGCAGCCAGAGCCGCATCAGGCTCTGGCTTCACCGAACCATCCGGAAGTCGCTGAGCCCATGCAGCTTTATCCCACTCATCCCATTCAGCTTGGGCCCGGCGCAGTTCCTCTTCGTGAAGCCCTATCAACCGCTTGTTCTCTTCGAGTGTATACCCCGCTACACGGCCATTCTGATGCAAGTCGGACTGAATCTCCTCGACGTAGAGGATCTTGCGCCCAGCCTCATCTACACGGTCGGTAGCGCGGATGTGAACCAAGACGTTGGGGGTGTCCCAGTGGGAACCCTTGGCTTTAGTGAAAGCGCGCGCTTTGTTACGTCCTGCAAGCTCCAGTGACGCAATATGGTTGAGCGCCTCGTCTAAGTCATCAAACTTGACGGGCCCGTCAGGGGATCGCAGAGTGACGCCCCCCTCCTTGTGCACTGTGGCGACGATGTCTTGATAGCCTGTGTGAAGGGCGTATTGACGCCTCGCCGGCCCTGCATGACCGACTTCCGCAGCACCGATGGTAATCCGCCTCAAGCCCGTAGGTCCTTCCCCAAACTCTTTCACTGACAGCTGGCTTGCAAGCTCCGATATCTCGCGGTCCTTAACCTTTATGCTGGGCAGCGCGACCAGCACCTCGCGGTAGTTCTCACCGCCTGGCAGTGTCAGCTCACCAAACTTGGTCTGCTCGATGCCGGCTTCATCGGCAAGCCGCTTCGCTGTCTGCTTCAAGTCGGCCCACTTCTTCCACGCGTCTGAGGCCATCAGCTCGGTGTAGTGGCCCATACTGACGTAAGCGGCAGAAAGATCACCGAATCGCCTGAGCTGCGTATCCACAGCACCAGTCAGCTCGGCAGCCGGGTCGCGCCAATGTGCCCAGTGCGGCGCAACGAGGCCCCATAGCTGAGCTATGCTGTCTTTGATCTGTTGAATCTCGCGGCGGGCAGCTTCGACCTCTGCACTACTCGGTGTGTGCGGACTCGGCCAAATATCTCGTGGGTCTGACGCTGCCAGATCGGCTGCCTTTTCGTTCTTTGCCACACGCTCATTCAGCTTGTTGACGCGCGCAGTTACATCGTCAAGAGCAGACTGAATAGCCTTTCTTACACCCCATGGGCTGGTCTCATCGCGCAGTACCGGCCTGATCAGACTTGATAATGATGCAAGTCCATCGTTTATGCCCTTCTGGAAGTGCGCTGAATCACCCCAGATATCGAGTGGTGACGCCCACCCATCGTGAACCTCATCGGGATTGCCCATGACACGGTGGAGAAAGTCTGCCCCTGGTCCACCTGGACCAATCCACTGCTCTGCGGGGTCGAGAGTATGTTCAGCGCTTACTTTGCGAATCGATTGGCGAAGCTCGGGCGTGAGCGCGTCACTGGCTGCTTTCCTTGCAGCTTTGACAGCTTTAGGCAGCTCACCTACCGCGGTCGCCTCAACCACCACTCGGTTGTTCTTCAAGTGCCCCAGTAGCTCATCGCGAGTGACCGAGTGCTGCCCTTGTGCCATCAAGTCATCGAGGAACTCCTCGAGGTTGGTCCACTTGACCTCTTCTTCTTTGGCGCCTTTCCTCACAGCTTCAAGCACAACGTCCTTGAGAGACCGCGCAGGTATCTCTACACCCTTGCGGGGATAGGTAAGTCGAGGCTCGCCCGTCACTGGATCAATGACTGGGTCGCCCACCTTGGCTTCACCGCGCTGAACCGCCTTCGACTTCTTCGTGTAAAGAATCGGGATGGGCTCAGCGGCTTCCGTCACGCCTGCTGGTTGCGCCTTGTATACATCATTGAGACCCTCAACAACCTTCTCCAGCTCGGAGTAGAAGATGGGGTCCTCACCTCTGACCGCGGCCTCTGTCCCAGCTTCTGTCTTCTGGAACAGGATGCTCTCTGTCCATGGCCGATGA
>Ga0209434_1001631_pt1 | contig 10087 bp, 6 predicted proteins | sample ETNvirnome_2_300_FD_184068 | JGI IMG/M metagenome (GOLD analysis project Ga0209434, IMG submission 184068) | Marine viral communities from the Pacific Ocean - ETNP_2_300 (SPAdes) (version 2) | ecosystem: Environmental > Aquatic > Marine > Oceanic | place: Pacific Ocean | collected 2013-06-22 | reverse complement strand
TTGAATATCGGTAACATCACCATACTCTGGGTCAAGAATATATCCCAGCAACAGTTCATAAGCCATCTTTCCATAGCCATAAACCTTAATGCCTTCGTCTTCTCGACTCCTCACAACGACTGGTGAGAAATACCGAGTGCGAACGAATAGTGACTTCGCTAGCTTCTTGCTTTCCTCGTCGTTGTTGTTGCTTCCTTCACGCCATAGCTGAGAAGCAAACTCGCACACTGGGCAGTGCTCGCCGAAGTTTCGCTTAGGACATAAAATGCCGCCGCGATGTTCACCCACATTATAGTGGAAGAACATTTCCTTCAATGGATCTCCGTCGTTCGTCGGAACGATCCGAATATCCGTATCTCCCTCGTCTGGCTTAAACCAGACCGAGTTTCCATTTCCATCGTGTTCGCCGCGCAAAGTTGCGAGCTTGCGGCGCATTAGCTCCATATCAATTCCCATGTTTTTCTCCTTTATGATGGGTAACAATAAGCGTTCCTTATTGTCTTACTATATCACCCTTGATCTAGCATGTCAAGGGTTTTCTTCTGTTGAATTGCGTTAGTGTGGGCAACGCAAAACCCAAAATCTTGTTCATGTTCAGTCTCGTATATAGCATACGAGATTTTCCTAAAAGCATTCCTTGGTTTGTCTTTTAACATGTCTACAATTCTTTTATGAAGCCCCCCGTCAGTGGACAGCTTTTTTTCATTGATACAAAGATAATAGCACAGTTCTCGGGGGTTGTCAAGGTCAAAAAGCCATTTTTCCTCAAGATTTATCATATCTAAAAGAGCCACAGTTCTAATGCGATTAATTTCTGATGGGCGAGAGACATTTCCAATCTCTGGCTCTGTATGGTTGAAATAGTTGATATAATGTGTTGCTGAGAATATTGAATTATTTAGGACTTCAAAATATGTCTTAATGGGCACATCCCCTATGGTCCTTTCCATATTCAAATTAGATATTAAAGTAATCGATTCAAACAAGCCCGAACGTGCATATTCTTGTAGGACGCCAAAAGCGGCCTTTTCTAAAAGCTTGGGAATGCCGGTTAACAATTCAATATCTGGTTGAATATAAAAAACTTCTATCCTTTTGTCCCTTATTTGTTCCAGGATCCCCAAAATATAATTTGTCGTATACGCAGAACCCACCACAAATATTTGAATTTTTTCATCGACATCAGCAAAGAATTTCTTTACATTTGGAATGTTTTGTTCATATTCTTCCGCCGTCTCGTAAGTCTTCAATTTAAATTTATACTTGGAGTTACGCGCGATCTTGTTGTTCATCAAATAAACATTGTATTGAGAAATAGGAGAAAACTTCTCCGCAATTGCCGAGGCGCCGGATCCTAAGCCAATTATTGATATCATAGTTTTAGTTCTTTAAGGTCTAAATAGTCTTCGCCGGCCTTTAAGTTAACAACAAATGTATCTAATATGTTTTCCGCAAAAAGCTTTTTAATCTCGGGGATTAAGGCTCTATCGCTGTCAGTCATATCAAGCACAATTTCATCGTGCACGATGTGTGATATAAACGATTCAGTTCCCTCCAGCATTTTATCAATTTCTACTGCTCTGTCGAGTACAACATCAGACGTTGTGCTTTGAATCAAATAATTAAAAGCTTTCCTCTCTTCCACTTTTATTCTTCTCCCAAAAGGCGTACTAATATATCCATCATTATACCACTTTTCGAGGAGTTTGTCTCTATTATATATGTCAGTTGTGATACTTTTAGAATCCGGGTTATATAGCCAACTAAAAATAGTTGTTTTTGCTTCTTCTCGTGTGAGAGACAACTCAAATATATTTTTGATGTTCCAATCGTGAATATCGCCTTCGGGCTGTTTCTCGTCCGAAAGTGCCAATAGCGTCCGAAGTTCAGCGCCATTATAGTCTAACGACACGAGCCAGTCGTTATGAGGCTTAATTAATCCTCTAAAATTTCTTTTAAGGGTAAGCATAGGAAAGGAATCTGGGTGAGTTGCCAGTCTACCCGTAATGGTTCCAAAAAGGTTATAATCGATATAATGGGGGCCATCTAAAATCTTTTTAGCGTTGGCGCGCGAGAAAGAGTTGTAAAAAAGCTGCTTACACCCTGCGATACTAAGATTCAAATTCTGATATTTTATCTTGTAGAGCAGCTTATGGACTCTCGCTAAATGTTCATAACATTCTGGCTTCTCGCGAGACTCAAAAATGTGTTCCGTTATCTGGTTCTTAATCTCACAAAATTCTTTCAAAAAATCTTCAGGCACCAAGTCAAAAATGCAATGATCCCGTAAATTTATCTTCGCCAACCTAAATGACTTAACATAAGCTCTGAGTCTTTTCTGTGCTTTCTCTAAGGGCTCTTTAAGGTGCTCTGGGGCCGCTTCATTGATGGGAGACCCCTGCACCATTAACCACGCATACTGAACGTCCATATCATACAAAGAACCTGTGTATTTCCATGTTTTCGTTAGTTTATCTGGAAGGTCCTCAAAGAACAACTGACCGTCGGCATAAATCCCTATGCATTCAAATTTATCATCAAGTGTTTGGAAGATCAAGTGGCCTCCGCGGAAACTATATCTACGTACTCCTTAATATAGCTCAACGAGCCGCGATAGTCAAATGGTTTATTGAGAATTCTTTCGAAAATCTCTAAAGCATGGCTCACACCTAGGCTTTGATGTATCTCGAGACAATCATCAACTAGCATTTCCTTCTCAAAATCATCGAATTGTGATTCTTCTTCTATGAAACGTATTTTAAAATACAAATCCAGAAAATATGTGTCCGAGTAATTTTCTGAAAGCTGATCAATTGAATAATTTTGAGTTTTTACTCGGCGCGTAACGGTTTTGCCGTTACACTCTACAGACTCCGTAAAGCTTTTTGGTCTAAGTCTATTATATAGATTTAAAAGGTAATACTTAAAATTCTTAAAGTAGCCGTTATGCACTCGTCCATATCCCAAATTCAATATTTGGTGAGTGTTTTTGAAGTTGTATTTTCCGGCATATTCAAGCATGGGAGTGGAAGCAATATCAGCCACCAAGCGCCACGGAACAAATTGATCAACCATAAAACCAAAAGAGCGACATGTATTCACATAGAACTCCCAGTTTTTGCTGCTCACAAATTCGTCTATCTTTTCGTCGTCATTCGAGGCGTCCAAATCGGCTATTTCAACCGCTAACCCAGAGCTATTGATGGGACATCGACGGCTTTTAATAAAAGCAGGCTTTGTAAATGGAAGCCTTGGTGCGCTAGCCATAATCAAAGATTCAAATTCTTTAATAAACTCATCAAAATCTCTAATTTTGATTCGCTTGCTTTTAATGGCGCCGGCCATCGAGTCGTAGTATGTACTCAAATATGCTTCATATAGCGCAGAAGGCTCATTCCACGCTTTGTATACTTGTAAGCGGCTCAAATAAGTATCATTTGGATCAATTTGGCCGGCCATGGCACACTTGTTAAACTGTTTTGCCATGTCTTCAAAAGCATCCACGACAAAATTAACCGCAGAAATAGTTGCAGCGGATTTAAAATATTTGATACCCAAAAAGGCCTTGTTAATAGTAATTGGAACAAACAAACCAGATGTTCTTCCATAAAAAAACTTTTCACCAAAATTGAAATCAACTAGGTTGGAATATTCTGAGCTAGCCTTAACAATTTTTTTATAGACCGTTCTCTTCTCGAAAAGTTGAATAGAAGTTTCTTTATTTGAAGCTGCGTAGTAAACAGACATTTTATACCCCTCCTATGGGTTGGTGTTTGAAGTTTGAACACCCTTTCTCTTTAAAATGGATTTGCATTTGCTTGGAGTGTTCGCACCAGCCCCCGTGGAGTTTGTAGCAGTCTGCTCGCCCTCATCCAAGGCCTTATCTATTTCAGAAACCCACTTAGTTGTCAAGGTGGTGTTGGCTTCCCCTGCTCCAAAAGTATGTTCGGAACGAATAATCATACAATAACCACCAATTCCATATTTTGTCAAATCATTTATTTCTTCTACACCAGTCTCGCTTGTATATGCGGTTGTGTTTGGTGCAAATCCTCGAGGGTCAACGAAGATATAAGTTCCTGGAAAAGTTTTAACGTTTGCAAAACAGTCTACTTGAATGTCATACACTTCACGAAGTTGTTCAAGCCCATCATACCCTTCTTGCTCGAATCTTACTTCTTTTAAATATGGGGAGTCAGTCTTAGAGAGGCTGATTTTTTTAACAATACCGCGGGGGCGGCCGGCAATATAATGAAATATTCCTACATCCTCATCGCCAAGTTGAAAAACTTCTTTTGGAGTTTCTCCGTCGTTATCTATTACATAATGTCCCTTGCGATTTCCCGTCATTCGCCCCTTTGGGCGTAACCTCCCAGCAGAAAAAACAAGGTAGTTTGTCTCGTTTTCTAAGCCCCCCTCTGGAACAGGCAAATTAGATGGCCCTGAGATGTTCAAAAGAGGGCCTTTTTCAAAGGGTGGATAAATTTGTGCACGAGATGGGTATTGATTGTCATCTATGATGCCTTCCTTTCGAAAAAATTCAGCTTCGGCAAGAATAAAATCAGTTATTTCATCGTACGTTTGTTCATCTTCTTCGCTTTTCTTGTTTTTATACGATGTAACTACCGCTTGATTTAACCTTATTTTTTGTTTCGTGTTGAAAGTAAAACATGAGTCGTCATTTAAAAAATTACGAATAAGTTCATTAAACACATCATTTAAAAATTTACTAAGGCTATAAACAGTTTGATTTTTTTGCGTTGTTTTTTTACTTAACCATTCCATAAAATATTTAACTGAAAGTGGGACGTCTCCAAGAGAGATGAACCTGGCATTTGCCGGATTTTTAGGATCGACTATCTCAAGCGGGCCCAATAAAACTCTAAATTTTTTAAAATTCTCGTAAAATCTAGTAATCGATTGAGCTTCCTTTTCTCTTAAACAGTCATCTATGTCAATATCTTTTATGTTTTCCCAACCTTCCCCTCCGGTGGAATAGGACTGCAAGTAACCATCTAGTCCTTCTAAGATAGTGTCAATTAAATCACTAATGTAAAAAAAGGCTATGTGATTTGCGTCCGGACTATGAGCTTCAAGGGCAATTCTTATCATTTCCTTCTGCCTATTTAGCTCCGCTTCATATTGCTTATCCAAGGGGTCAACACCCACTCTACGAGAATCTATATATTTATCGACGTATTCTTCCTGTAGTTCCTTGGAAACGGACCCCAGTGTGTTACTCGAATCTTTAACGACAATATCGTTCGAAGTTTCAAACCACGGCCCTTGAGACTCGAATCCTCTTAATTCATCATATGAAAGGGTGATATATTTGATTCTATTATTTTCTCGCATTCTTCTCATTAAAGAACGCATGGCGTTTATTTTTTCTTCTCGGATGGCGCCAGACTTTGCTTGTGCTTCCTTGAACTCGCTAATTTTTTCTGGGGCTGAGTCACATTCAGCTTCCATGCTTTTATATAAAAGCCTTCTCTGTAAGATAGCGCCACCGCTTTGTCGATCATAAAAAATATTAAAATGTGCTTGATCAAAAAAATCATCAATATAGGCTAAGTAATTAATTGTAAAATTTACTCTTCCCATTTCATCAATTTCAAATTCATGTATAGTGGGGGTTAAATTTAACGTTGCATATGACTCATCTATGGCTTGCAACACACTAGTCAATTGGGCGCCGCTGGTTGTTGTAAACAAGCTATTATCGCCCGAGGGGCGCGCCCATCCAACCACAGCCTTAAGTCTAAAGTTTAGCTTAGCTAAATTTTCTTGAGCTTCTGCCGACTGTGTGGCGCCGGAGGCCTCTTCACAAGCCTCTATTTTGGTACCGCCGCCTGTTTTAAGAGCAAGGTCGATATATCTATAGCCCCCTCTATCAACCAATAATTCACTAAAACTGTTAGCAAAAATTTGCAATTTTGCCTTGATGCTCTTTTTTGCTGCGAATGGATTATTTCCGTCATAAGTAAAAGAAAATTTCTTAATTCCCGCTCCGAAGCCTCTTTTTGCTTTGTTAGAGAAAATACTCTCAACATCTGGGGTGGAGGCATATGCATCAAACATAATTTCATGTTGAAATTCCTTGCCTTCAACCACCTCTTCTCTTCCCATACCCTCGTTGTATCGCATTTCATCGACAATGTCAGCCTCTTTTACTTTAAAGAGTCTTATCATCGGCTGCAAACTGGCGATCTCTTTTGTTTCCATATCAAAAAAAGCGCTCTGTGCAGGATTTTGAGTTAAAAGGTTCATAAAGCCAAAGGGCTCTCCTTCTACTTGCAGACAAGCATTCGTGGGCGCCCGTGAGCCTGGCTGGCCTGGCTGTGTATAATAAGGTAGTTTTTTAGTTTGCGGTGTTGTCCACTCCATAATCGATTTATGCTGCACAACATCAAAAATTTTAGCTAGTAAAAAACATTGCTCCTTGAAAAGAAGTTTTTCATAACTCTTCCACTCAATAGCATTCCCAAGTTTCCTTAGCTCTTGGGCCTCCTCGGCGGCTTTGGCACGAGCAAGAGCATCGGCGCGCTGCTCATCTGCGGTTTTAAGCAGGTTTTCAAAGAAGCCGCCTTCCGTGACAGCTGCGCCTTGCACCCGAGTAACTACATGTTCAAGTTCTTCCCACATCAAAAACAACTTGAAGGCGCCATCGAGAATGGCGTCTCCTACCGCGAGCGTGGGTGACATGTAGAGCCATAAGTTCTCGCACATTTGCTCAGCTTCGGAGCGCTCGGTTTCAGTTGGTGTTGGGGAGTTGTAGTCTGACCCCACGCCAAGAAAAGCATAAGTTTGACCTTCCTGAACTCGTGTCCCATACTGGGATTTGGTCCACGACTGAAGCATGTCGTACGACAGTTCATTGGCCATCAAAATGGGGTGTGATGCCTGCAGGGTACCGCCCTCTCTTGAACCAAAACGCGCGGTACCTATCCCCTCGCCAGTATCCTCATCAGTCCATTTTGGCGCCAATGTGAGCATATTCTGAATAGTTAATTCAAAATTTACCTCATCGTATGTAATATTCTCTATCTCCAAGAGGACATCAAGCGTTGAAGGGGTCCATCCGGAGTTGCTAAACTTTTGTAAAAGAGGAGCATATTTGGCAAATTGATTATTATATCCCTTCGCTAGCGAATTGTATTCTTCTATACTCTCGCCAATTTTTTTAGTTAATTCGACTAATTCACAACCATTCTCTTCATACCATGCTTGAACCTCTGAGACCGCGTCGGCGTAACCGGCTATAGTAGAAAAATCGCAACCCTTTTCTGCCATTTATACCACCCCTAACACTTTTAATGCTTCTTCTATATTCAAAGGGATACGGATAACAGCGCCATTATAAATGTCAGCTTCTGTTCCAAATCCATTATACCAGGCAATTATCCACCAGTACCGAGAATCGCCGTAATACTGATCGGCTAATTTGTATAAACGATCTCCATACTTCCAAAGATGTTTGGTTGATGTAATTTGCATACGCTGCAGCACGGTGGGGTTGTGCATACGAGGAGTTTCATAGTGCAATATTCGCTTTACACCTCTTTCGGCTCGAAGAGGTTTATAATATTCACTGTCGTTTATTAAAACTTTGTATTTGTCATATCTGCCCATAATTTAATTTTCCTGTGTGTTTACCATTACGGAGTATTTAACAATGCCGCTTGTGCTGCGTCTTTCTCGTCCTGGGCGGCTTGGCTGCCGGGGCCCCCGTCAGTTGTAGTGGCCGCGGCGGTTGGATCCAGCTGGTCATTCATGCGTTGGTCTGAGTTGGCAGCAGCGTCCCCGGGCGTCATATCTGATAAATCGCCCTCACTCCACTCTGGCTTTGGAAGACTCCCCTCCACATCAACCGAATAAGGAAAGGCCGCCTGTGAAAAAGTATTTTCCTCTGACCACCCCAAAGGATGCTCATGGATAGGTGAAAAACTCAAGTTAACGTCCAAAAGTTTTGGTAATATCTGGCCCATGCCCTCGTTGAAGGCGCCTTCAGTTTCGAGGTTATGGTTTACTGTGAGATTGGCGATGACGCCAAGAAGGCCGCCGCCGGCGCTCATTTGGGCGCCCGAAAAGGAGCGCTTTGATCCCGGCGCAAGCCCAAGCATCTGAATAGCATCAATCCCTTTCATTCCCCCAGGACCGTGCTGATTTACTAAATTAAACATTTTAAGTCTCACAAGGGGGGACTGAGAAATAGTTTGAGCAAAAATATCCGGTACGCCAGTACTCGGATTTGCTAAAGTCGTGTAGTTGGGATAAAGAAACTGAGTTAGTTTCTGAACTCTTCCTAAATTCTCGAAAGCGTCCCCTTCGGAAGAAGCGGGAATCTTAAATGCAAGTGAGATGTTTCTCGTTGTGTTTTTGAACATGTAAATCGGGTCAGCCCGACCATAAACTGTTTCTGGGGCCCACTCTGAATTAAAAGTGTCATTAAACGCAGTAAGAAAGGCTTTAAATGAAACAACCGTGTTACTTGGAACGTGGAGAAATGAAATAATCATTTGCTCCTTGTTGGCGTACGCATCTGTTGCGTCTACGTATCCAAAGCCGCCGCCCAATTTGTCTTTGTCGTGTCTTTGTGAATCCCAGACGTTTTCGAATCCGTCTCCCCAGTTTTTATTAGGGTCATCAGCCATTTTATCTTCCTCCTATCCCGTTATTCCTACTGCACTTTGGGCGCGGCGCCCCATAAATTTTATCGTTCTTCTATCGAGCACTTCTCCATCTAGTTTTAACACCACCTCAATGGGTCGCTGCGGTGCTTCAGCAGCCGCCGCGGCGGGTTGGCCGGCAGCAGTCGGTGTGGTCGCTGTTGCTGTCACTGGCGCTGCAGCGGCGCCAATCGAAGCTGCTTCCATGGTTTTTGTAAGGGCTCGAGCCTTTTCCGAAGAGGCGTTATTCATTGTTTTTGTAAGTGTCACTGCTTTTTCTGAGGGTATATTCTTGATTGCTTTACCTAAGCCTTCTGCCTCTTTCGCCATATTGCCCATTCGCTCAGGTAACAAGCCCATACCATCAAAAAACGTTGGAGAACCCTTTTCTTCAAAGAACTTCTCTTTTACCTTAGAAATAATTGCCAATAACCCTTTAAATGGAAAAATAACGTTTGTAACCATATCTGCTAGCTGTTTCATCCCATCAGACATTTTAAAAATTCCCTCAAAAAAGGTTGGCGAGCTTCGCTCCTTATAGATCGCATTTTTCAAAGCAACAATTATCGCAAAGGCAGCAGCAATGGCAGCGGCTACGGCGAGAAATGTCCCTGTGATAGGTAATGACGCAACAGCCAACAATGCCATCTTAATTGTTAGAATTGTTACAGCAACAGTCATGACGCCCAGAAACGTAGTGAGGGCCTTAGCAGCCCACTCGTTTTCTCGAAGGAACTTGGCCATGCCAGATAGAATGTCAACGAGCGGCTGAATTACAGGAACCATGGCGGCCATCATCGCTTTTAACTGTTCCTGAGCACTCGAGAACGCTAGCGCATCTTCGGCAGCTTTTTCATAGTCGTCTGACGTTTTCCCGACGCTATCATCCAGCGCGCTCATGTCGCCCGCCAACATAAGTGCTAGATCTCCAACATCCGATAAACCAAGAGACTCTGTGTAGAATTGTTTTTGATAATAAGACATTTCATCAAAGCTTAATCCTGCATCAAGAATGGAATCTCGCATCATGTTAAATCTTGCTGCTGGGTCGGTCTCCATCATTAGGTCCATTGCATTCACAAAGTTACCGCCCAATGCGGCGTTTAGTTGTCCTGCCTGCTTTGCGGCACCCTCAAACGTGTCGAATTTTTCAACAAGGTTCAGAATCTTGGGAATTTCCATACCGGTGATCTTCGAAGCTAATGCAACGTCCTTAAAAGCCTTAACGCCTTGATCGCCAAATTTAGCGAGTTGTGGGCCGGCGGCCGCGAAGGCCGATGCCATTTGCGATGGTGCAATTCCAAGATCCACAGCGTGGGCTCGAAGTCCCAACATGGCTTCATCTGCTGCCCCCACACTAACTCCCAACATCTTAGTTGCCACCTGCACACCTTGGGCAAAATCTTGAGTGCTAACGC
>Ga0209434_1001629_pt1 | contig 10093 bp, 7 predicted proteins | sample ETNvirnome_2_300_FD_184068 | JGI IMG/M metagenome (GOLD analysis project Ga0209434, IMG submission 184068) | Marine viral communities from the Pacific Ocean - ETNP_2_300 (SPAdes) (version 2) | ecosystem: Environmental > Aquatic > Marine > Oceanic | place: Pacific Ocean | collected 2013-06-22 | reverse complement strand
ATGCAGCCGTCTTACGGTCAAGAGAATAGCGTGGCAGATATGGGCGACGATGAGCGCATGTATCAGACCGCCATTGAAGTTAAAGTTTTGGGGTATCTTATAGGTTCCGAACATAATCAAAAAACTGCTCAAATTGTAGAAAGAGAAAATGCAGTAAAAGTGAAACTTCCTCGTGAGCGCGTCATTTTGGGAGAAACGCCTCCCTGGAAGGACGGAAAGTATAATGCATTGTAGTTTTCAATAGAGAATAAAACAGCCTTTCATGTTTTTTGAAACTATTTACAAGAAGATAAAAGCAAGTTTTATGCTACGATTTTATAAGATTTCAATAAGGAGAGCAACGCACTATGTCAGTCACTAAATTTAAGTTTGTATCCCCTGGAGTATTTGTTTCAGAGATAGACAATTCGCAATTACCAGCGCTTCCACGAGGGGTAGGACCAGTAGTCATAGGAAGATCGCTCAAAGGACCCTGTTTACGACCCGTACAAATCGATTCTTTTTCCGATTTTGTGGAAACTTTTGGCAACCCCATTTATGGTGGGGGCGATTCCGATGTATGGAGAGCAGGACCTAATGGGTCTGCTCCTGGATATGGTACGTATGCTGCTCAAGCCTATTTGCGCAACGAGAGTCCACTCGTTTTCGTGCGCTTAGCTGGAATTCAAGATGCAGCTGCATCCACCAAAGAAGGAAAGGCAGGATGGGAAGCCTCGGGATTTGACGATGATGCAGGCGCTATGACAGGCACCGGATATGGTGGTGGAGCGTTCGGATTATTTATTTCCTCAGTTAATGGTGGAAGTGAGTCGAGTGCCACTGCTACTATTACTAATATTAATAGCGGTTCGGCACTCCTCGGTACCCAATTTCAATTAACCGCCTCCAATGGCACTACTGATTATAATTTTATAGCAGCAAATCCGGTATCCGGATGGGTCGCTAATGATTTCGATGTCAGCGGTCTTGCGGGAGACACCTCTCAGAATATGGTGGATGTTATTAATGCATCTGCTTCTGCTGAGTTTTCCGCTGTGTCGGGAGCGAGTGGGATCACTATTACTTCCCTCGAATCCGGCGTGCTGGGTAATTCGGCGACATTATCTTCCTCCTTAATAGGTGCCACAGCGTTTGTCCCGGGCGGAGACGCCGATGCACCAGTGTTATTTGCCGGCGCCGATATTCCTTATGATGCTTTCACAGGATCTTTGGCAGCAATCTTTTATGCTCGAACCGGATCAGTTAGTTTGAGCGGAACCATGGCCGACAACACTACGGACACAGTAGGAACTTGTGGAATCTTTAAATCTTCTAACTATAATCAATTCACTGCTGTCATTAAAGATGGCGATGGTGTTCAGACTGAAAAAGTAGTTTTTAATTTCGATGAGAATAGTAAACTGTTTATTAGAAATGTCTTTAATACTAACCCCAATTTCATCAACGACGATCCCAATGTTAATGATGGAAATTCTAAAACTTATTTTCTGGGAGAATCTTTTGGGCGCAATATAACTGGACTCTCACCCCAGGCTAGCGGCAGTTTCGGAGTAATGTTGGGACTTGCATCGGGCAGCAATGTCCACCAGCATATTCAACATATGGAAGTTAAGGATTCTAAAACTGGATGGTTCTTCGCTCAAGATTTGAACGCCTCTGCTGATTACAGTCCTCTCAATATGCAAAAACTTTTTAGGTTTGTAGGAATCGGAGGAGGCGAATGGCAACAAAACAATTTGAAGATTTCCATTAGCGATATTACTCCTTCGAACAACGTAGCTAATCCTTATGGATTCTTTACTGTCAAGGTGAGAATGTTGGGGGATAGCGACGCTAATCCACAACCTGTAGAAACTTATAGTAATGTGGACTTGAATCCCAAATCGCCCAACTTTATTGGGCGCAGGATTGGAGACGATTATACACAATGGGATTCGGTGAGTAAGAGATATAAGAGTTATGGGTCATATACGAATCGATCTCGCTATGTTCGTGTAGAATATTTTGATGATCTCGATGAATATGGACCAAAGGAATCAAAGTATCTTCCGTTTGGAGTTTATGGTCCAACTCGATGGAAAGGATTTACTTTACTTAGTGGCGCCTCGGCACCTCAAGTATATGGCAGTAGTGGTGACGGCGCCGCATCCACCAGTTATGATTATGTGTTGGGAGGGAACAGCGTTCCTGATTCCATAGCATTTAGTACTGGCGATTTTATTTCGGTCGGTATTGGATCGGGTGATTTCGTAGAAGTAACGGGTAGTTTCACTTTCCCGCGTGTTCCCACGCGAGCAAGCACTAACGAAGGAACCATTACTAATCAAAAAGATGCCTTCTTTGGAGCGACGGCAAATATGGAGGGGAGCAATCGTCTTGCTCCTAGTGTTAAAGATATGCTGCGCCGCAAACCTAATGGTACGGGCGACTTCACCACCATTCCCGACTCTTTAGAGTATAGTTGGGTATTTAGTTTGGATGATGTGCAAGCAGGTACCGGTGGTGCACTTGCCACATGGGTGAGCGGATCTCGGGCAGACGGCAATTCCTATACTGCTTCTGGATCGTATGAAGATGTATTGAATGCGGGATTCAAGCAGTTTACTGCTGTCTTGAGCGAAGGATTTGAGGGATTAAATATTCTTGAAAAGGAACCTTTCCGCAACACCGTGATGCCTGCCGGCACCACTCTCGCTAGTAGTTATGAATATGCATCCCTCGACCGCGCCATCGACACGGTGGCAGATGCGGAAGTGGTTGAATGTAATATGATGACTATTCCTGGATTGACGCAGACATCTCTGACGAGTAAGTTGTTGGATGTCTGCGAAGCTAGAGCGGATGCGTTAGCGCTTATCGATCTTCCCGGAGGATATATTCCTCCCACTGAAGAGGCGGATAAGACGGCACAATCGCGTTTAGGTTCGGTGGACGACACTGTGAATCAACTTAATGATAGAAATATCAACAACAGTTATGGTTGTGCTTACTATCCATGGGTTCAGGTTACAGACACGGTAACAACGGGGGGATCCTTATGGGTACCACCTAGTGTTGTAGCATTGGGAACTTTTGCCAGTAGTCAAAACACGAGTGAACTGTGGTTTGCTCCTGCTGGATTTACTAGAGGCGGATTGACCGAGGGAAGTGCTGGACTTCCAGTCACTAATGTGCGAGCACGATTGAATTCGCAAGAAAGAGATGAGTTGTATACCGCCAACATTAATCCCATTGCACAATTTCCTGCTGAAGGGATTGTGATTTTTGGGCAGAAAACTCTTCAAGTTACACAGTCAGCGCTGGATCGCATCAATGTGAGAAGGTTGATGATTTATGTGAAGAGAGAGATCTCGCGCATTGCAGCAACACTATTGTTTGATCAGAATGTCACCGCGACATGGAATAGGTTCCTGGGCAAAGTTAATCCTTTCCTTGGAAGCATTCAGACGCGATTGGGACTTATTGATTATAAAGTCTTGTTAGATGAAACCACAACAACGCCGGATTTGGTAGATAGAAATATTTTGTATGCAAAGATTTTCTTGAAACCAGCACGTTCTATTGAATTTATCGCTCTTGATTTTATTATTACGAGGTCGGGTGCAAGTTTTGAGGATTAAATTTAAAAGTATTTACTATTTATAGTAGAATGAAATGAACAGGAGATTTTAAAAGATGCCATTTTGGAAAGACGCACAAGTAGCAGATCCTAAAAGATCATTTAGATGGATACTCAATCTAGGGGTGGCAGGATTGTCTCAGAACATTACCTACATCTGCAAGAAAGTAACGCGACCTTCTATGGAAATTGGAGAAGCGGAACACAAGTTCCTCAATCATACCTTTTATTATCCTGGAAGTGTAACATATGAAAAGTGTGAAGTGACGCTGGTTGATCCTGCTAACCCGCACTCTACTGAGCAGTTATATAATCTCATTCAAGATTCTGGGTATCAGCTTCCTGAATTTATGACGGATAATGTCAATGCCGACGTGCAAACTAATTCTGGCACTGGCATGGCGTCTACCATCAGTAAAAGACTTGGCACAACTGCCATGAATAATGCAGTTATCTCAATGTTGGACGGCGATGGCAACACTATTGAGCGTATCACACTCCGAAATCCGTGGATTGCCGGTGTTGATTTTGGTGGTGAGTTAGATTATGAGACAGAAGATCTCATGGAGATTACCATGAGCATTCGATATGATTGGTTTGAGATAGAGACTATTACTCAATCCATTTAGAGATCCACGACAAGTATTAAAGAGAGGTTTAAATGACAAGAAGAAGTAACGAGGAACGCCTCGGCATCCCTTCGCAAGGAGCGAAGGAATCCGCAGAGGTTATACCCGTCGCCCATTCAGCACCAACTGAGTTAGCATATGTGGTACCAACTGAATTGGTACAATTACCTTCGAGAGGAATTCTCTATCCCGAAGGACACTATCTTCATAACACAGAAGATATTGAAATTAAAGAAATGACTGCCCGCGAAGAGGACATTCTTACAACAGAGTCTTTTATTAGAAAAGGCACTACATTTACTCGCCTATTGAAGAGTTTGGTAGTTGATAAATCCATCCAGGTAGAGGATTTATTGATTGGAGATAGAAATGCTCTCCTAATTGCGGCGCGTATAAGCGGGTATGGACCCAACTATGAGACGGAAGTGTCATGCCCAGATTGTGGTACCGACTACAGGGATTATGGATTTGACTTGACTCAATGCCCTTCTAGGATCCCAGTAGATTTAGAAACGACGATAGATGATGAGTTGCGTACTTATGTTTCCCACGGAGAAGGCTCTGTCTATTTTGTTACACTCCCCAAGTCGAAGATGGTAATGGAAATTAAGCTTCTTACGGGAAAAGACGAGTCGGGAATAACGCAGGCACAAGAGATGCGAAAGAAGAATAAGTTGCCTGCAAATGCGTTGACGGAACACTTCAAGCGGATAACGATTTCCGTCAATGGAGTGACTGATCGCATTGAAATTGAGAAGTTCATAGGAGTGATGCCCGCGCATGACTCACAATTTCTCAGAAAGACATTTAGAAAGTTAACTCCTAATGTTAACATGGTGCAGGAGTTCGTCTGCGACGGTTGTCAATACGAACAGGAAGTCGAGGTACCTATGTCTCACACGTTTTTTTGGCCTGACGCCTAAATATATGGAAAACATATACGAGCAATTCTTTGCCTTAAAGTATTACGGCGGATGGAGTTTGTTCGAAGCATACAACCTTCCCATTCAATTACGCCTATGGTTTGTCGAGCGATTGACTAAGCAACTAGAAAAAGAAGCAGAGAGTATGAAAAAGAAATAAAAGAGCATTTGGTGTGCTCTTTTATTTTTTTATAATCACTATTTATATAGTGTGGAGGACTGACTGGTGAATAAAAATGATAAAGACCTATCTTCTATAGTTATTGATTTTTCCAAGTCTCACGACGATCAAAACCGATTGGATGAGGGATGGATGTTAATGTTTGGGGGACTTCTAAAGTGGATTATGCCTTCTCTTTTCAAGGGATCTCTTTTGCCCCTCAAGATTAAGGGCAGCGATGCACAGGTGCAAAGTTTCGCAGATGTATTATCTAGAGAAAAAAGGTATCTGGAATCGTGGAAAGATAACGGACTTGACAATCCTATGACTTATCAAAACAAAGGTAAGTTAGACAGGTCTATCTCCAAATTTGAAAGAGTGACAGGGTTACGATGGCCCTTCTCTACGTAAAGGTGAGGATTAGGTAATGGGAGGCACAAAAGGCGGTGGACAAGGCAGTGGACAAGGCGGCTACGGTGGTTATGGCCGACCAAGGCGCGCCTTTAATGTTGCTAGTGAACAAGAGCGCCTTACGAAACACAAAGAACGCGTAGAAAAACGCAAAAAGGGAAAGCTCGCGGCTAGAATGGCCGGCGGCACTCCTCTAGGTACTGCCCTCAGTCCCGAAGAAAAAATGGAAAGTCTGGAGCTTTCGGTGCAACTCAAAGACATTGCTGTCCAACAACTTGAGATTGACTTGCGCAGAGTGAAGGCAGCGCATCTTCTTGGCCAAGCAGATGACAAACAAGTCGCCGCTGCACAAGCCACTTACGACAAGAAAGTTGTGACAGCCATCAACGAGCAAGAGAACGCAAGAAAGGATCAGAGAAATTATGCCATCAAGCTTCAGAATCTTGAACAGACCAATAAGATAATGGACAGCATTGGGGTAAAAATAGGACTCCAAACTAGCGGATTCGGGGCAACAGTTAAAAATGTGAGGAAATTGCATCGCAAACTCGTAGAGACTCATGGTACCATCTTGGCGATGCCCATCTTAGCCAAGCGATTTGCTTCAAGTATTATGACGATGCTTCATCCTCTCAACATTGTTGAGACTCTTATGCGAAACATTTGGGTAGAGACGTGGGAAATGTTTGTGAGAAGTTCGAAGGCAATTGCCACCATGAATGGACGCATAGGGGATACTGGTACTGTTGCCAAGGCAGCAGGAAAGGCAGTTAGATTTTCGATGGGAGTAGAAATTGAAGAGGCAGCCCAAGCAGCAGCTGGGTTAGCAGGATCTTTGACTTCTCTTACTTCCATGTCTAGGCAGACCCAAACAGGGTTGATCGGGATTGCAGCGGAACTAGAAAGAGTGAGTATTGGCGCAGGCCAAAGCGGCGACGGCATCACCTTCCTCACAAGAGCAATGGGCAAATCTGCAAAAACATCAGCGCATCAGTGGAAAATGATGGCCGTTCAGGCACAAGCGTTTGGTAAACTTCCTGATCAATTCTCTAGTGATTTTATATCTGCTACTAAAGTTTTAACGGCGCATGGACCTAAGATGATGAAAGTGTTTTTTGATCTAGAAAGCGTAGCAAAGGCAAGTGGTATTGCGTTCGATAAATTGTTAAGTATAACAGCTAAGTTTGATACCTTTGATAGTGCAGCAACTGCGGTAGGTAATTTAAATGCGTTACTCGGCGGTGATTATCTGAATACTCTGGAAATGATGAACATGACGGAGGGAGAAAGAGTTAAAGCACTTAAATCTTCTCTGGAAATGGCAGGTAAGAATTTTGACCAGATGGAGAGATTTGAGCGCAAGGCAATTGCCGAATCGTTAGCAATGGACGAAGCCGAGTTAGCTCAGATGATGAACATGTCCAATAGGGAAGCGCGCAAAGCGAAGAGGGAAGCCAAGCAAAAGGCGAAGGATCAAAAAGCCTACAATAAAATGATTAAGCAGACCGTAGATATTATGAAGTCTCTTAGAATGCTTTACACTGCTATTTTTATGAAGACAGGATTGGCAAAGGCATTCGGGAAGGTGTTTACGAAACTATTTGCATTCTTCAATCCCAAAAGTGATACTGGTAGAGCGGTTAGGAGGATGACCGATATTCTAGGAGACTTTATGGTGACGGTAGTGGAAGGAGGACTAGAATGGTTTGATAAGTGGATCGTCCAAGGAGACTTCTTCATTGGCATACTAGGTGTGATCTCCGACACGATAGAAAATCTGCGTAAGCACATGAAGAGTGGAGACTGGGATGCGTTTGCCATTGAAATGTCCAAAGGAATGCTTGTTTTTAAGGAAAAACTGCTAACATTTCTTACCGGGCCAGCGATGGCGCCAGTAAGGAAAGCAGTCGAGGCACTTATTCTGGGCCCTATTGAGCAAGGGTTTGATGCAATATTTATAAGATTGGGTAAAAAGTTAAGAAAAGGCGCCAAAGGAAAAGGTCTACTTGGCGGTGATAGCCTTCCAATGAATGCCGTGGCCGCTCTTTTTGAAGGTTTTGGTACTGATATGCGCAAAGAAGATGCCCTCGCTATGAATGAGAAGATTCTTGGCGCCGGCACTTGGGCTGCGCTGGCAAAGACAAAGACTCAGTTCAAGGCGAGTGGCGGCACTTTTGAAGATTTTCTGGAACAAACTCTAGTTAAACCTTCCAAAGACCAACAGAAGAAATTGCAAGATTTATGGAACGCCAAGTCTCCGTCTAAATATATGCTGGCACTAGGAAAAGATATTGTGGCTGGATTTACTCAAGGTCTAAAGCCAACTGCTCTGGAAGCGATGATGGATCGACTGGTTGAATCTACGGACGCATGGGCAGAATCACTGAAGGAAGTGGCCCTCGCCGCTGGTAATGTTGGCGCCGCTGTTGGTGGACCAGCTGCTGCTGGCGGAGCAGCCGGCAATGGAGCAACCATCAGCATAGAAATAGGCGGAGATGTGTTAGCAACATATATATTAGATACAGTGAGAGAAGAGGCAAAACATATTGCTAAGAATACTTAGGAGGAGGGGATAAGATATGGCGATGGGAAGACGAGGGGGTGCAGGCGCCCCAGTTACAGGGCAGGAGGCGGATAACAGTCCGTCAAATATCGATACCAATCAGCAGGGATTTGTGGGAGGAGTAGCAGGAGAAGCCGCCCAGCAGGTAATTGACAATCCAGCGCAACCCTTAGTAGATGTTCCCGCTGAAAAAGTCACCGGACCAACCAGCGACTACATCATTGGCGATGTTCAGCCGAGCGTTCCTTCTCCCTTGTTTACGCGAGGCAGCAATAATGATGGCATTCCTGAGTTCGACACACAGGGTGTACGCAGTTCTCGTTATTATAGTGATCCTACGGATGGGTGGGCCAATGACAGAAATCAGTTCATTGAAATATTTCATATCCCCACCAAAAGAAGTGTATATTTTAAATCTTTCATTACGGGTTTTGACGATAGGTTCCAGACAGATTATACCAAGGAGAGTGTCTTTGGAAGGATGGATCCTATTGCCACATTTAAGCGCACTGGGAGAGTGATAACTTTGAATTGGGACATGCCTGCGACTGGACTTCCCGAAGCAAAAAATAATATGGCAATGATTAATTCTCTTATTCAAATGTTGTATCCTGTGTATGATAAGAGCGCGCCAAACAGCCAATCTTGTGGCGCCACCACCATGAAGTCCGGACCCATCTTCAAAATAAAGGTAGGCAACCTCATCATCGCCCCGGGCAATTCCAAAAACATCGCCGGCCCGGCCCAAACTAAAGGACTTAGCGGGATCGTTGAGGGATTTACTTACAAGCCTGATTTGAAGCAGGGAGTTTTTGATCCGGGTGATAGTACGGGCAAGTATGACGGATCTCTTTATCCCAAACTTACTACTGCTTCAATTAGATTTACGGTCATTCACGATCAACCTGTGGGATGGGAGGAAGAGGGGAAAGACAAGATCACGTGGCGAGGTTTGGGGGACCTGCGCAACAATCGCTTTCCTTATGGAGGGGATAATTCAACTTCCAACCAAGCGCGCAGCATCCGTAAACCACCTTATGTGAAGAAGCAGGACTATAGAGCGATTCTGGATGTGGAAAAAGATTTGATTAGGCGCCGCATAGCGGTGAGGGCTAACCGACTGCTAAAAACGGCTGATGAAAATAGGGCTCTCTTTGGATTCCCGCCTACCATTATTTAGGGAGATGATTGATGACTTCACGATATGACAATAGAATGACCGCGATTAATCATAACCCTATGTATCGTTCCTTGATGAAGAAGAGAGGAGCGAAATTCATTAGGCAGTATAAAACTCCTCTTACTCACTTTCCCACTGATCGAGAGATGGAAGACATTAATGAGGTCGACTATATATGGGCCATAGGGGATCGGTTTTTCAAGTTGGCAGATCAATACTATGGAGATGCAACTTTATGGTGGATCATCGCGTGGTATAACCAGACTCCTACTGAGTCCCACGTTTCCACTGGACAGGTAATTCAAATACCTATACCTCTGGACGCAATTCTGCCCATATATATGCGCGGCGCATAGGAGGATTTAGATGGTAAATCCTAGCGAAAAGTTTAAGTCGGGAAATCCGTTTGACTTGTTTAAACCCGACGACGAAAACAAGCCCCAAAACGCAGAAGAACGAAAGGCATTCGATGAGGCGCAAGGGAAACATGCGCGCCGAGAGAACCCCGAGTTTTTTGATGCGAATGTACATCCGTCCGCTAGAGATGTCGTGCAAATGGGCGATACGGGCACATGTCCCAACGGTGAGGTGTATGATGAATATTTGGA
>Ga0209434_1001628_pt1 | contig 10095 bp, 7 predicted proteins | sample ETNvirnome_2_300_FD_184068 | JGI IMG/M metagenome (GOLD analysis project Ga0209434, IMG submission 184068) | Marine viral communities from the Pacific Ocean - ETNP_2_300 (SPAdes) (version 2) | ecosystem: Environmental > Aquatic > Marine > Oceanic | place: Pacific Ocean | collected 2013-06-22 | reverse complement strand
TTTCAGGTCGTCGGAACAGTTGAAAAGGTTAAAGGCGTTAGGAACCTTGTCGACTGGGACAGGGATAGTTTCCATCTACTGAACACCAGGATAAACGCAATGACTGCGTTTCAGTCTATTGGAGGCTCAGACGAACTTGTTGTCTCTCTTTCTGGTGACTCTGGCGCTGCAAACTATGTTTATCCAATTGCGACCGGAAAACTGCTAAAGCCGGGAACCTCTGAGACTAAGGATAAGTACCGGGGAGGAAGAGTCCTTGTTCTTCGCGGGCGGACCCTGGAGCACGACGCAATCCCGCACATAGCTATTGGGAGCGAATGGGACAACTCCTTTGGAGAGGAGCACTTAGGAGGGGATAGTTTTATTTCTGCTAGGCGCGCAGACCCGCAAGACCAGTTTGACGGAGATTACTTCACCAACTGGGGAGGGTGGCTTTTTATATCTAATGGGGTAGACGCTAACCTCAAGTGGGACGGGAGTTACACTTCTGCTGTTGGCGTTCATGCGGTCCCGTCCGAGCCAAGGGTCGACAAGCAGACCTCGCCAGGCATGCACCCGGACTTTTCTATTGCAGACGAGTATCCAGGCGTTGGCGGTCCTTTTCGCGGAAATGAGGCCAATGTCGAGCAGAAGTTTCAATACCGATGCACTTTTGTGAATGAATCTGGCGCTGAGGGCCCTCCTGGTGGATCTGGAAATGTTGTTACGACCGGCGATGTGTACAGAAACATAAAGCCGGCCACTGAAGAAGTGTGGGAAGAGTTTTTTGGCATTCTGGGAATAGAGGAGGGTGACGAAGACATGATCTACGTCACCCCGGACCTTGTTCCGATTGAGGCGAATACCTACCGCGCAGTCATTAGGATTGATGGCTTTGATATGCCGAGCCAGTCAGACATTGTCTGGAGAAACATATACAAGCGAGCGAAAGACGGGGAGTTCTACTTTTGGAGGCAGATTTCGGTAAACGAAAAGGCCGTTTATGACCATGAAAACGTGCTTGACTCTGCAGCGATGGGAACGCCGCTTGTTGAGGGCCGATCCGCCCCTCCGACAAGTAAGTTTGTAGGCTTCTTCCGAGGTCGCGGGTATTACGTTTCCACTTCATTCCCTTCGTTTGTCTTCTATAGCGACGCAAACATTCCAGAGCAGCTTTCTTCCTCCCTCCAGTATCTCGATGTTAATAGCTCTGACGGTCGCCCAATAACTGGTCTGTTTGCTCTTGGAGACTCCCTTGTTGTTTTCAAGGAGAGCTCTGTTTGGCAGGTAACGTCTTTGGCTGACGGTTCTCCCGTCCTCACCCCAGTCACTGAGTCCGTAGGAAGTCTCTCTCCGAGAGGGTCGATACTTGCCTATGAAAGGCTTTTGTTTATTGGAGAGCGCGGGGTCTACCAGTATGACGGCGCGGCAGTTAGGCCTCTCTCGGAAAACCTAAACAAGTGGTGGAGCGGCGTCTATGTTCCTGGACTGAAGACGGCCACATCATGGCTTGACGAGGACGAGCGAAGGCTCTTCATCTCCATGCAGAGCGGTCCGGGCGTAGAGAACGATATGGTCGTTTGCTATCACTACCAGCTCGACGCAGTCACGATAATCAAAGGGCAGAGGATTACCGCGTCGACCAAATACAAGGGAGAGTCTCTTCTGGGAGTTCGCCTGCCAGAGAGGTCCTTTGATATTCCAAGGCAGCGCTTCCGTGGGGCTGCTGGAGGAGACGGCCCGGACATTACAAAAAAAGTCACCAATTCAGACATTGTTATCTGGGGCCTTGGTGACTCAATGGAATATGAGTACCTCCCCGGCGGAGAACTGGACCCCGATGACCGAAAGAAGCCCGTTACGGTTTCAGTTGGAAGTATTGCCGGAAAGATTCGCTTCGGCCCATACAGCTCCAACCAGACCGGGTGGAACTCAGATGAAGAGATGGAGGTTGCTGGGATTGACGTCTTTTTCCCTTACTGCGGCGACCAGAGCATTACGGTTCGTTGGTATAAAAACCGAGATCCGGAGGCCGTAGGAACCAGGACCTTCCAGCTCAATCAGCAGGGCACAGCTGCACAGAAGTCGGCCAACCAGGACCTTACGACTGTCACTGGCTGGGCCGAGGACGATTTTCAGGCGGGCACCGAGGGCGTTGAGTACAAGACTTGGGAGAGCGTCCCAAGCCAAGACGACGACGGCAAGTGGAACGGGCGAAGACAGTTGTTCCAGCGGCTCGTCTTCCCAGAGGCCGTGATTTGTCGAGAAATTGAAATTGAGTTTGAGAATGGTAATGAGAAAGAGCCGTTCATGATTGACGGATTTGTACTCTGGAGGGCCAGTAAAGGCTCAGAGAGGCAGCGCTAATGTCTATGTATGACGAAGAGGGGAATGTCTCAGGATGGATGACAAGGCGCCTTAAACAGGCTGTCGAGTTCTCGAACCAGGGCGCCTCGTCAACTTGGTCAGGCGAGCGATCTGCCTCGTTTTCTATTAAGTCCGCTGGTTATGGCTTTTCTGTGTCTACGAAAAGCCCGATGTCTGTTCGACGGGCAATAACGGCACTCGAGAACCACAAAAACTCTGGCGGCAAGTAGATGTACTACAGGAGAGGTTTTTACCCGAGGCCGGGCCAGGCGGATGTGCCTGATGACCTTTGGGCGGAGTTTCAGCGCATTCGAGGGCACCTCTCTAAGGTCGATCAAAACAACGTAGATAGTTTTTCTGTCGCCATGAGCGACATCGCTCTGCCGGACACGCTAGATCACGTTGGCGTATCTGACATTGTTGGCATCGACGGTGAGTTCTTGCATAAGGAGTTGACGTTTCAAGGCGACAGCCTTATTGAAATTGGCCGCTCGCTGAGAAACGAGGACGAGGGTCGATGGATTGACCTTGGCCCTGAGGGGGCGCTGCTTCGCGGGCACTCAAGAGGCGACGCCCCCTGGATTGTCGCGGCATCTGTAGACTTTTCCGGGCGAAGTGGGGGGGAGCCCATAGACGAGGAACTTGCGGCAGCAATGAGCTCGGGCGTTCCCGACTCCTTCCTAGACGACGTCATTGGGTCTGGTCACCACTCCCCCAAGGGCGCTGCCTCCCAGGTGTGGAAGACGGGGGAAAAAATAACCCCAAGTAGTTCTCGCGTAAATTTTCGGCTTCGCATTAAGACTAAGGACGGCCTTTCTGCGGCCGAGGCTGTCGGTGGATTAGACAACTACTCTATCGGCGGGTCGCTTGCTGTAGTCGCCTGTTCCTTTTCCGGAGGAGGCCCGGTTGAGTTTTCGCCCGCGATAAAGATTGAGGAGAATAAGTTTGGCGCACTGGTCAAAGACAATTGGGTTTGCTCCATTCACAAGGTAAATATCTTTGCGTTTGGTCTGTATAAATAATGCCTATCCAAGTTTATTCGGGTGATTTTCGGGAAAAAGATGGCGAGGCGATGAGCTCGTCGGACATAAAGGCTAACTTTCAAGGCATTCAGGATGCGGCGAATTCACTTGACTGGATGAACGTGGATGACGGATCTCTCGATCAATTCCATGTGAAAATTGGCGAGCCGCTTAAGGGGGCGGGGGGGAGGTTTGCTAAGAGTGGCGCTGTCGTTGGCGGTTACCAGTCCTGGACTACTCTTGTTTCAGTTTTTCCGAAAGTGCAGAAGGGTTCTGCTGTCTATGCGTTTGGCAATGTTACCTTCGATAGGCTGAACGCCGTGGGGACGGTTAGAGCAAACAAGCATCCAACCGCGTCAGACCAAAGGCCATCGAGCCTTAAAGCAGAGATAAGAATATCGGCCCCATACACGGAGAGGGTTCACCCCCACGCACATTGCCCCGCGGTTTACGGGCAGGCCGGTCTCGTTCACGCCTATCGCGTAACAAGTCAGATGTTGTCGAACCCGGCAGCTGGGGGAGCTCAGCACAAGATAACCTTTGACTTAAAGTGCGTAGGAGGGCCGCACCCATACGCCGCTGGAATGACTGGCGCCGCCAACCTTTTCGCCGGCTCAGGTTATGATTACTACCAGTCCTATTGGGATGAACAGATGAGGATGGGTGTAATGGCTAACTTTGTTGTGTTTGTGATCGACAGATGACGACTATTGACTTCATGAGTTCGCTCCCTGGCGAGGTGTCGGAGGGAGAACCGGCCACTGCGGAAGGCGCGGCCCATTCCTTTCGATCAATCGAGGCCGCCTTCCAGGCGGGAATTCATGGCGATGGGGAGAATTTCGCTCTTGGCGGCGTGTTGCGCGGGCAGTCCTTCAGGAAAAACGGGCTTACCGAGGTGTTTAAGAGGTCGTCAACGGATGACTTCTGGGTCGGCGGCGGGAACGACGTTCGTATAGGGAGTAGGGTTTCCCACAGGAGTTATGACATTCCAGGGGGAGGCCTCCGCTTCCGCCTGAGAGCCCCAGCTGATGTGATCGTGTTTTTCACAGCATCAATTCACCGTTTTAATAGGCCAGATCTTGTGTATCGAGGCGCCGCTGATTCCGGGGCATGGGCCGGCATATACGGCCCCCATGGGGTTAGGTCGTGCCCCAGGTCTAGCTTTCTGTTAAAGGTGAAGGCTTGGTGGGAAGCCGAGGGCTCTGAACCTGGCCTTGAGTATGAACAGGCGAGGTCAGTCTTGAAGGGCTGGGGCGCCCGTAGAGACGAACTAACAAAGACTGAAGGGGAAAGTCCCCTTACTGGCGGTCATTACGCAGACATGTCTCGGGGGATATTTCTTCCATGGAGAATCCGCCCGGTGAATTCTGGCGATGTGGATTGGCGCAATGGTGGCGAGTCAATTCCGGCCAGTGTCGACGACACCAGGACAATCTCTGGGGTGCCGACGTCGGTAGCCGGCGGGACTGCCGCAAACCACGGTCGCCTTCAGGCTGGCTGGCACAACATAAGGCACTCAATCGTAGACATAGCCACTACTTCTTCTGGTGACGTGAAGAAGGGCGAGGACGAGTACGCCATCGACCACGCAGCTCAGAACCTCAGGGGGCTGGTTTTTTCAAACACCGAGCTTGTGGTAATAGCAAACTACGGTCCTCGTAATGACGAGTCGGCTACTGTTTTGTCTGGGACGGTGGTTTTGCAAAGCGCGCAAGATAAAAAGGCGAGAGATAAGGGCTTTGGTATAGTCGCCAAGGCCAGGAACGACCTGTAGATTGGTATGTTGGAATGATTGTCAACAATACTGAAGAGACTCATCAAGAAGACGTCGACCTCTCGGAGGCGATGCAGAAGGTTTATGCCGCCAAGAAAAAGATGTCGGGCGAGTCGATGGACTACTCTCGAAGAGGCGGCGCTGCCCTTCTTGAGCAGGGCGAGCGGTCTGCTTGGCTTCTTAACGCGGTACAGCAGGCCAAAGCAGCGGCCGATGCGGCCAGTGATGAGCGCAGGCGGATGGCAAAGGAGCGCGATGCAATGACTCGAGCCATGGCTATGCGGCAGCACGCGGAAAACATCCGAAAGGCTGTCGGAGGGACCGGAAAGCTCGTGGGCGAGGGGGTTCGTCATTGGGCGACAACTGGTCGGCGCGAGATGGACGAAGGAGATCTTTCTAGCAGCGCCAAGGGGCTTTTGGCTTCAGGTGCCATTCGCAGGGTTCCTGGGGGCGGGTATAAATACACTGCGGGCGGGCTCTTTGACGAGATGTTCTCCCCCGAAAGGATGTTTGGCTTAAGGGGAGAGATCGACACACTAGGCATTCGCGGCCCTAATCCGGAAAGGGAGTACTGATGGCAAGCGTAGGGGCAAGAGGAGCAATGGCCGCCCAGGAGGAGGAAGCGAGAAGGCGACGATCTGCGCGGGAGAGGCCGTGGGACCAGCCCATGTTCGGCGGATGGGGGGCTGGGCGGCAGGTGTTCAAGCCTTCCTTGTTCAAGCCACTTCCGTCGCTTGGTATGGGGCCAGTAAAGGAACTCAAGTACGATTCTCCATTTAAGCAGAACTTTTCGGTTGGCTCTTCGGACCTAGGGATACAGCCGCTTTCTCCGAAAACGCTTGCCATTGGCTCTAACGAGGGGATGTCTCTCGCCAACCTACCGAGCTCTGAATCGATGTTCAGTGGCTATAAGGGCGAGTTAAGCCTGCCATCGCTTACGGGAATGGCGGAAAAGATGGGAGTGGGAGGCAGTTCTGCGCCTGAGTTTGATCCGGCCATACTTGGTGGCATAGGTTCTGCTGTTGGGATTGGGGCTGGACTGATTGGGTCAGCTATATCCGCAAAGAAAGCGTCTGACTCCGCCGCGCTCAGCCAGAGTCCTGGCGAGTGGCATGCAAGGCGCACAGACCCGATGCTTCATGAGATTGACCGCCAGGCTTTTGCCCCAGTTAACGCGGCAAGGCGAGGCGCTGTCATGGAGGGGGGAAGGGCTCTCGCGGCAAACATTGCGGGGGGCTCTGGCTGGCTTGGAGAGCGCGCGGGAGAGTCTCTCTCCGGGTCCTTCGGGCGAGCAGCTGGACACGCTCAGCAGCAGGCTGCATTGCGAAAGGCGAAGGTGCGGGATGAGAACGAAGAAGAGCGCATGCGGAGAGTTGCCGCACAGCAAGCAAAGCCGGCGCAGTTTGGCAAGGCCGCTTCTGGCATGGTTGGCCTTATTCCTGGCCCTGTCGGAAAAATTGGACAGCTCGCTACCGGGCTTGGGAGCAAGTTGTTTTCTTCTGCTATCACCTAGAGGTTTGATATGGCTAGTAAATTGTTCCCGGCAGGCGACCCTCGCGCTGCGTTGATTTACGCGAACGCCATGGCGCCGCTTTCTGAGATACCCGGTGATGTTTATGAGGGCATCATGCAGTCCCGCGAGCAGACGCGCTTAGAGGAGGCTCGAAGGGACCAGGAGCGAGCTCGACGAGAAGACAGAAGGAAGACCAAAAGGACTGAGTTCCTCGAGGCAGTTGCTGCCGCAGAGGGTCCGTCTATGGCAGCTCAGACACCCGCTGCGACTGCAGGCAAGGGAGGCGCGGCCCCCTCCTCTGCTGCTGGCCCAATGTACCGGACTACCGTCGACCCAAATACGGGCATGGAGGTGGTCTCTGGGATGGACTTCAGTCCTGGATCGGGCTTCAGTCCAGAAGACATCACCCTTGCGATGGTAGGGCCGTCTCGAGAGGACGTCGTTGGGCGGCTTGAGGAGAGAAGGCGGGCAGGCCATAGCCTGGAAGCCCTTATGCGCCTCAACGAGCGCTCTCAGGGAGCAGCTCCGACCATTCAAGAGCGCGCAGAGGAGATCGTTCGCGGCTACGGGCTAACCCCTCAGCAGGCAGCGGAAATTGCCAGACGAGAGGCTCTTGGCGAGGAGACGCCCTTCTTTGACAAGCTCGTTGCAAAGAAGGCTGACGATGAAGTCTTTGTTAGCCCTGAGGTTAAGAGGCGAGTTCGCAGGGTTCAGCCAGAGGGTGAACGCCGCCCTGACGAAGACATCGCCTCTGCTTCCGGTCAAGGGGTTTATGTTGGCCCGCGAACCTCGGAACAGCAAAGGAACCCGTTCCAGCGTGCCATGGACGCCCCGGAGCAACCGTATGGAGACCCAAGCCTCACTCCAATGGCATCTGCGTACAGGGAAAGTTCTCAGGTTATGAGCGCCATGCTTGAGGGCGACTACTTGGGAGACCAGACCCCCGAGAGGACAATGCAGGCCAGGGCCTACGAGAGGTTCGTGAGGGAGCTTGGCGACGAGGAGGGCGCAGAGGATCTGAAGCGCATTCGCAAGATTGCCTGGGCGCAGCGGGCGCGTGCGAAGAAGAAGTTCATGGCTGCAATGATGCCGAACCTCAAGAAGGTTGGTATCCCCAATCCAGAGCAGGTGGCAGACCTTTATTTTGAGAACCCAGAGCAGGGCAAGGCGGTTTACAGCCAAGCAGAGGCTGCCTATCGGCAGGTTCTGTCTAACTTCCCTAACGTCGACAAGGAGCGAGAGAAGCGTCTTCAGTCCGAGAATTTGGGCAAGGCAGAAGAGGACGGGATCAATCGTAGAGCGACGAAGTATTTAGACGATAGCCACGCAAACATAAGCGGCTTAATCCAAGAAAGGTCAAAAGAGACCCACGAAGATAGTCTTGAACTCGAGAAGGAAGCGAGCGCAATAATCTCTCGCCAGAGGGTAAAGCCGCCGGCAGGCAGGACAACCGCACAGAAAATGAAATTTCTTCGTGACGACAGGTCTGGAGCGGTGTCTGACGAAGACAAGGTGATGCTCAGAGATCTCGACGACAGGATGAAAAATCTTAAGGCGCGTGAGAATCACTTGAATATCGACAACGCGCTCCTTGTTGAGGAAACAGCCGCCCTTAAAAGAGGAGAGACTCCGAAGAACATCGAGGTCTCTGTTGGTGGAAAGAAGTACACCAAGAGGGCTCTTTCTGCGGGCGGTCTACTCAGCTTTGATCTTGATGGGGTTGAGAATCAAAACGCCGCTACCGTCTACGGGGGAAATCAATATCGCAGGTCGGCGGGAACCGCAGAGGTCCGGGGCCGCGCCACAGCGTCGCGAGCCTACCTGGACCCGTCCTCAGCCACTCCCACTACGAGATCGCCCACGCCCCCGAAGACTACCCGTCCAACGGGCGCTGACGTGAACACCTTGGCAAGGCTTCTCAGGGCCAGCGGAACCTATACAAGTGAGGATGCCAGGGACTCTGCGGAAAGAATGAGCGCCAACCCGGAGTTCTTCTGGAGCCAGATGAGCGAGCTCAGGAAGAAGGGCAAGAAGGGCAGGGAGGAGATTTCTACTGGACTTCCAGAGGACGAGAAGGAGGTAAGGGACGAGGACATCTACCTCGAGGGCTCTGAGTCCAGGGCCTGGGATAAGGGCTGGAGGAAGAAGGTAGAGAGGCCAGGCGATACTGGAATGTGGATTGACCCGGATGGGGACGACGCAACCCACGCAGACGTTCTGATCGCCTTTAAGTAGGTTTTTGGAGAACCATGGCAACTCTTTCTGTAGACGAAATACTTGCAAAAAGTCGTGCGGCAGACACCGCCCCCGAAACCGCTCTCCTTGGCCCGGAAGAGGATGGGGAGGGAGAAGAAGAGGAAGAGGGGCGAAGAACCCTAGGCGTTGACGAGATCAAGCTAAAGGTGCAAAGAAACGCCCTCATAAAGGATGTCGAAGACTACGAGCTCCTTCGCGCTAGGTACGCACAGGCAAAGGACGTTGCCGAAAGGACCAACGAGCCGAGGGCGAAGTATCAGGCTGCAGCAGCTGCAAGTTACCTCAGAGACCGCATGGTTTCTCGAACCCCGAAGCAGGAGGACCTGGAGCAGTTCCTCGAGACCGGGCGCCTTGCCGGTCACATGCCGGGGAAGAAGGTTGGGTTCATGGCTGGCGCCGACGTAGCGGACACTGGGACCTCGCCGCTAGCTAGGCCCGCATATTCGGCACTGAGCGCTTCTGCAGACATCGGTTACCTCAACACGATGACTAGCGAGAAGAGAGCGAATTGGATTAACAATCTCCACCCAGACGACCCTAGGGCAGACCTTTTCTGGGAACTTCACGAAAAGATCGACGCCGTCGACGAGGAGGTTGGCCTAGCAGACCTATCAGAAGAACTGAAGAAGTCCTTTTGGAGCGCCAACATGGTCGGCCAATACTGGCTTCCTGGCGTTGACCCATACGGGGGCGGGCCTCCAAGACCGTGGCAGGAAATTAGACACGGCGGTGAGATCATTGGAGGCGCCCCGTCGACCACCATGGACGTTCTTACTCGAGGAATCATCAGGGGTGAGGCAGGAGACGTTGCCGCGCCGTGGGTAAGGTCTAAGGTTCACGGCGCATCTGAGTATCTTGAGCGTCCCTTTGAGACCGCCGCCGCCGCCTTTGACTCGAAAGAGACCATGAAAGAGGCGTGGGACAGGTCTGGCGAGGAGGCCTACAAGGTCTGGTCTGGGCACCCTGACGCAGACCCCTATGAGGGCTCGTTTCTTCCGTCGCTTATTTTTACGGTTGCCCCAGACTTCCTTGTCCCCATTTCTGGGATATTCAAGGCGGCTCGCTCAGCCGTTGAGTCCGCAGCCGGCACATTAACAAGGGCTGGCGATAACGCCGTTCGCGTGACCACCGCAAGGATGAACGACAAGATCATCAACGCCGCCAGGATGACCGACGAGAACCTT
>Ga0209434_1001625_pt1 | contig 10101 bp, 8 predicted proteins | sample ETNvirnome_2_300_FD_184068 | JGI IMG/M metagenome (GOLD analysis project Ga0209434, IMG submission 184068) | Marine viral communities from the Pacific Ocean - ETNP_2_300 (SPAdes) (version 2) | ecosystem: Environmental > Aquatic > Marine > Oceanic | place: Pacific Ocean | collected 2013-06-22 | reverse complement strand
GGAGTCTCGAAGCATTTCAAATCTTGCGGTCGGATCGGTTTCCATCATCAAGTCCATGGCATTCACCATGTTGCCGCCTAACGCAGCATTCAGTTTGCCGGCTTGCTCTGCGGCGCCCTCAAAAGTATCAAATTTCTCAACAAGACCCAAAATCTTTGGGATCTCCATGCCGGTAATCTTTGAAGCGAGTGCTACATCTTTAAACGCCTGCACACCTTGATCGCCAAATTTAGCGAGGGAGCTTCCAGCGCTCGCAAACTCCGAAGCCAACTTTGATGGTGCAACCCCAAGGTCCGCGGCATGGGCGCGCAATTCTAGCATAGTCTCATCTGCTGCCTCCGCACTAACTCCCAACATCTTAGTTGCCACCTGCACACCTTGGGCAAAATCTTGAGTGCTAACGCCAAGTTTAGATAACACGGCGCCCGTTTGGGCTAAATCATCGCGATTATCCTTGCTAATCATCGTAAAATCAGTGAAAGTCGTAAATAAGTCCTGTGTGGCTTTGCTTGCGTCTTCAATACTTACACCATAGCGCCTTGTTGCTTCCCATGATTCTGTCAGGCCGCGCGCAAGGTCTTGCGAGCCGCCGGTGGCCTTTTTAAAGGCATTTTCAGCATCATATAGAGCAATTGCTGTCCCAACGATACTATCAACAAAAGCTGCCGCGGCTTTGACGGCTAACTCTTTAACGAAGAGAGCGGCCGCCGCTTTTCCTCCCATCAAAGATTTGCCAACTTTTCCCAATGCAGCAGTGAAACCTACCGCCTCTTTGGTTTTAAAAGCCCCTCCAAGAGAAGCGCCAAGTTCTTTGGCGGCCTTGCTTCCCTCTGATATACGATCCTTTTGTAGCTTAAGAAGCTCAATTTTTTTCTCAAGTTCCTTTCTTCTATCGGGGTGGGTTTCAATCTTTAACTGTTCTTTCAGCTGATCGATAATGGAGTCATTTAACTCCTGTTGACGCTGAAGACGTGTTTCTAAGTTGTGTGCTTGTTCCACGGCGGCGCGCGCACGGTCTACTTGTTCTTCGGCCAGGGCCACGAGCGCTCGTCTGCGCGCTTCTTCGTTTTCGAGAGTGAGCAGTTCCTCGTTGCGCAGTGCACCGGTCTGCTTCACAAGTTCAAGTTGCTCGGCAGTGAGATCCTTAATAGATTGGCGAACTGCTAGCTGGTTATCGAGAGCAACAAGTCTTTGAGCTTCTTCTGCTGCATCAAATGGTGGCGTAGGCATTAAATAAACCTCTTTGAGTTAACTAAACGTAAATAGTTTCCCACAAAAAAAGACGAGGCTATGAGCCTCGTCTATTCTTGGCTGCCAGCTGTGGTGGTGGCGAAGGTTGATTGTGTGCGCTTAATGTTTGAGAAGTGCTCGTTCCCTTCGACGCTCTCGAGATGGCTTCATTCTCCGTCTCCAACTGTCTCAATAGTCTTTCCACGAACCATTTTCGAAGTCCCACTGGTAAGTTATATGCTTCGGAGAACGACCAGCCGCCTGAATATTTTAGAAAGAAGAACTGCTCATACACGTTCTCCATATAATCATCGGTCAGGCCAAAAAAAGTCCGCAGTGAGCGGCACCTCCAGGGCGCTCTGGAATTCACACTCGCTGCATATAAATTGCTGCGTAAGGTCTACGTTTGGTGCCGCGAGCTTGTAAGCATGCCTTAAATGTCGCGAGTCAAGGGAGGGGATGTTTTCAACTAAGTAATTAATAGCATCTGCAGAAAAGTCCCCATTCACAGCTGTCACAATATTAACAATCTGACGTGTGACGCTTCTCTCATGCGTTTTCTGTTTACGGTCAGCCTCAACACCATTTAAAATTTTCTTTTCATCCGTTCCCGTAAGCAGCCGAAAAGTTACTTCGACTTCTGTTTTAGGGAGAATGATGTTAAATGTGCCATCGTTATTGCCCTTAAATTCTATCTCACCTCCTTCGGTACCGTGATATATCTGAGCCTTATTTAAATCAAATAAGTAATCTTGAGCGACGGCGCAGGCGGGGCATGTTACTTGTGTTTCATACTCGCTTCCGTAACCAGAAACTCGAGTGGCTATAACGATGGCATTTTTATCGCCTATAAGAAGCGAATCGGGGTCGATACGCTTATCTACAATTATATTCTCGATAACTCTATCAAGAGCAACTCCTTTTTTAAGGAGAGTTCTCGATGTAAGCATATCTTCTTCTTTCGCCGTCATCTGGCGAATTTCAATGCTTTCTTCTGCATGCAGTGGGTGGCCTGGGGGATAAAACTTGCCTTTGGAAGGAAGTTCTACAAACTCTGTTGGAACAACGAAAGAAAAACCTCCTCCACCTTCATTTTGCATCACTTGCGGTGGGGGGTTTGTATCGTGTTGTTGAACGCCACCCATGCGTTCTCTATTTCGTGACAATGTACACCTCTTTTATTTTGTTTATACCTTGAAGAATTCTGTTCCGCCATCACCAGCGCTGAGGACAGAGCCGCCGGCGAACGTCTGGATTCGGGCCCAATCGTATTTAATAGTAAGTGACATTTCAGTCAAGTCGTCTGTGCCGTATGCTAGATCGCCGTACTTTACTTCAGAAATAAATGAGTTCCAAAGTGTCCACTTTTCTAGTTCTGCTCCATTCGAATCAATCTGTGTGACAATAATTGTGCCAAGGGCGCCAGCAGCTTTTGCCTTGGAAATCGTACCCATTTGATCCGTGGTGGCGTCTGTGGGGGGAGAATATCCAGATTGTACGAGAATGTCGGAAAGAGTTGCGGACATATCGGGCTCAACGGGATCGACTAGCGTAACAGTCATGTCCTGCCACGTTACCTTGCCGGGATACTTAAAAACGTGATTTAGATAATTATGCTCCACTGCGTCAACCGTAAAACTGGGCTTAGATACTGTCTTTGCATACCAAAGTGTAGCACCTCCCACCGGAGAAGCAATCCCCGAAAATTCTACATAAAACCTAAATTGTCTCTTGGGATCTTTTAAAGTGGTATCTTCACCGAAATTTGTTGACCAGAATGGCATATTTGAGAACTCCTATGTCTATTTTTAAATAGTAGGGTGGGGGAAAAACCCCCACAACTTTAATCTTCGAACGAGGCCCCCGTGGACATGATAACAAAGTCAATGGCAATGTATTCAATGGCCCGGGCAGGCTTAATCATGATCTTTGCATACAAAATGTTCTGGTCAATAAGATCTGGAGTCGTTGTGCTTTCGTCAAGAATGAGACGATAGTCGGTGATACCAAATCGAACTTTCACGTTGGCTAGGAACGGTTCAACCATAGCGATGAACCGGTTCCATGTTGCCTGAACGTTTTGCTCAAAGAGAATCTTAGTAGAAAGAATGGAGATTTGCTTCTTCAAGAAAATAACCAGCCTTCTCACGTTGATTCTATCAAGAGCGGATTGGCGCTCTTGGAGCGTCTTCTGACCGAAGACGACTATTCCATTGGAGGGAAAAGATGCGATGGGGTTAATATTGCTCTCATAAAGAGTATCGCGCTCTTTAGAAGTGAGGCGTTGTGTAACACCCGTTACGGGGATACCGGCGGCGCCCTTTGTAAGGCCACCTCGGTTAAAGCCCGCCGGCGCAAACCATAGCTCTGATTTAGCCTCGGAGCTAGCCAAAACGCCCATCATAGCAACACTGGGTGGAATCCATAACATGGCGCCAGTAGCGTCATCGCGCGTTTGAACCCATGGATAGAAGGTCGCACCATAACTGGAGTCTATAATTCTATCTTTCAAAGAGTTGGCAGCTTGTGTTGGCGTGGTTGTAATTCTATTCTCCTTGGAAGACTTATAAGCTTCATGAGGAGGAATATAGACATCCGGCAGGTCAATTAGCGCCAAAGAATCAGCGCGATCTTCACAAGTACGAACCATATGCGTAGTTAGGGCGTTCTTAGTTAAGCCCGGCACTGCCAAGAGGTTCATATCAACAAACTCAGGATCAGCCACAGTGTCAATGGCGCGCTTGTAAGTGTGATAAGTATAGCTGGCGTCTTCGGTGGATCCCATGCCTTCATTATAGAGTGGATCTGGCTTCATAATATCGAAGCCGTCGAAGCCGCCAAAGAATGGAGCAGTAAACTTATTGTACCCAGCATTCAATAGGTCGCCCAAAGATGCGGATGTCACAGATGTTTCTGCGGCGCGGGCGCCCGATAGGTGATAATAAACACCAGTGCTTCCCGTCTTAACGTTATCAAGGGTAAACACATAAGCATAATCATCGACACCAGTATTTGTGTAGCGACCAATTGGATTCTCACCACCACCAGCAGTATAGCCGGAATAAAGCACTCTGTGGAAATCACCGATGCTGTTGTCACCCACCGTAGAAGTGGACGTTCTGGTGGTCTGCATACCGAAGTACGCGTTGCTTTGATCGCTTAGGCCGCCATCAGAAGCTGATTTCCGAAGTCTCACTGCGGGGAATACAAGAGAACCCGTCATCGAGCCTGCGCCCGGGCTGAGGCCAAGCGTCGAAGCGTCGAGGCGCATGCCCCCAGAGAGATAAATAACGACCTGCGATGTCGGTGTTTTCTTGTGGGCCGTGATGTCGGCGCCGCCTGTTACGAAGAACTTAGCTAGCGTAGAGCCGTCACCATGCTGAAAGCCCGGATCCGTCGCGCAGGCGCCCGAATTGTTAAGGTCATATACCGCTCTAAACCGTGGAGGTCCAAAATAACCAAATGGGAGAAGCGTAGCGTCAGTTGCACCAGCATCGACGTCGTTGTTCATTTGAACGTAAACGAACTTAGATTGGTTGTCATATTCGCCATAGCTCTTTAGCCTCTTATCGGTTGTGGACCATGCCATATATTTGTCGCCAATTCGGCGTGCAATATAATCTGGTGACGTGGGGTCGAGATTCAAGTTATCGTAGCGCTCCAATATAATAACAGCGCTGTCTGTGTCTTTTATGTCTCGAATAAGCAACGAGAATGTGCCGTATTCATTTGTCGTTGTGGTAGACTGGCGGACGTTGGAAATTGAAACTTTGCAGTTTTTGTGTAACCATTCGCCATGGCCACGGCCAACGAGTCGGAAAAGTTTCTGCGCCCTAAATGGAACATATGAGGCTGCAGCACCCAAGTCTTGGCCAATAAACCAGCCGGCTTTTGCTTCCGTTGATGCATTGGACTTCATATTATGTGGGCCCTTCGAAACACCGCTGCCGGCAGCGATTGCCAGCATGCAACCAAGAGCGCCAGACGTAAAGCTGTTATCTCTTAATTCCTGCTCAAACGTTTCGCCAAGCCAGTAAGATTTAGCAGTCGCGACGTTGTTTGAATAAAACGAAGAAGCGCTCACAAGCTGTGGGTTTGTGTTAAATACCTTGCGCACAAATGTACCTTTTGAATCATCAAATCCAAATCTGATTTTCTCAGGCTGACCAAGGGGGCCGCTAACAACAAGTGTAAAGAGGTTGTCTGCGTCTGTTCCAATTACAGCGTTATTGCCGCCAGTGAGGTAGTTGGTGCCGTCGCTGTCGCCGCCCGGCATGTCCCCGCCATAAACTGCTCCGCTAAGGTATATCTGGGCTTGGTTAACATACCAAATGGCAGCAAGGCTTCCTGTGCCTAAGTTTCTACGTGGGGCCGCACCAGAAGTAAACAGCCAGAGGCCGTAAGCGCCTCCATTTGTGTCTGGGGCGCCGCTGGGGTTCTTAAAAGTTTTCCAGCCGGCGGCTGCATCTCCACCGTCATTGGAACCCTGCGAAGTTTGCTGTCCCAACAATCTAATGTAAGTGACGGGTGCCACACCTGCGTTCAAGAAGGCTTTTGCAGCATAAGTTCCATACATTGGAGACTGGTAGTTGCCATCACGATATATGTCGCCGCCAGCAAAACCGGGGGCTGTATCTCCAAACATTTCGACGAAATCTGAGTAAGATTCCACTTTTACGGGCTGCATTGCAAGGCCGCGGCGCGATCTTCCAATCACTACTGGACCAATTATGTCTGGCCTCTTTGGTATAAAGGAGTTATCAATTTCGTTGATAAACACTCCAGGAGATACAAATTTAAAATTCTTAACTGACATTCTCGTGCTCCTCTTGTCAAAATAGGGGTAAATGACGACGTAATCATTAATTAAGTAGTATTTTTAATCCCAAAAGGATCTCCTGAACTAAAGAAAAAAGTCGTCATTACCCTCAGGAACTACCCCTTCATTGGGAAAAGTTATTTCAACAACGTTCTCGTGAATTCTTACAATTGGTCGATCATCGTTGTCGCCTTCGCCTATAAGATAGCCCAATACTTTAATTGTAATCTCAGAACTGTACATTCTCATATCCTCGCCAAGATTGTCGACATTGTTGGAGTGTGTAAAGCCTTGGTCGATAAATCCCTCGTATAAATGACCGTTTCTCGTCATAGTAAAAGCATTGATCTGTCCAGTACGACCGATAAACGGCGTTATCATTTCATTCATCTGTTGCTGGTACTCTGACTTGATTGTAATCTTATAATCAATGTTTACATACACAGGAATAGGAATAGAAAGGCTTTTGATGACAACCTTTTTGTTAACTCTCGGATAATAAAGCTGCTGCTTTCCGCCGGTGTCTGCCTCACCTCTTGTGCCTGCAGCTGCTGCAAAATTTCTAGTCTTGTCCTGAACTATCTTTTTGGCAATGACAAGGCGCCCACTGCGGCCATCTTTATCTTCGGAATACAAGTGAGCCTGAAAAGAGCCCTTTCTCGCGGGGTCTTTGGTGATTCCGGTGCGCTCTATGCTTATTAATGGCAATTTCAATGCGCCCCCATCATCTCTTAGTTCTTTTTCGTTTTTAACTTGAAAAGAGCGCTCTGGAGTTTGCCAGAGTACGGGAACATCCACAAAGCCTTCATTTGTATTGGCTCTCGGGCTTAAATCTTCCTTTAACCACGAAGTAATAGCATAATCTATATTTTCAATACTAGAGACCAACATCCCCAGTTCTTTTAATGTAACCGTTTTTTTATCAGTGGGAAGCATTGCAAAGTCAAAATTCTTAGGTAGCATCGAACAACCCCTTTCTGGCTCTCTTGCAAACAGCAGATGTTTCAAAAATGTGATTAACTTGTCCGAAGAGCTGTTTGTTTTGAACCAACTTCACGATTTCATAGTAACTCTCGCCATATAAGACAAAATCACCCTCTCGGATATACATGTTCTGGTCTTCTTCTAATCTTCTGTTATGGAAGTGGACATTAATTTCCCAAACCTTATCGATGCCAGCATTCGCCATATATTCCGTTTCAAAAGTTGTAAATTCAACAAGGGCATATACCCGAATGGGAGGTAGAAAGGTTTTTTTAATGGCCTCGCCATATAGCTCGTGAAAATTCGTTTTTTCTAAGTCAACGGGATAATAAAGAATCTGTTGGCCAATTACTTTTTCAATTAACTCGTCATTAACCTGTTTAACGAGGTCTCTTTCTTTTTTACCAAGAAATAGGGGTGGGGGAGGCGCTTTTGGTGTGCTCCATTCATCCGACATCATGTATTACCCCACAAAAATTGGCAACGGAGAGTTCTTAAGAACTTCGGTCGCCGCATTAGCCTTTTCACCATCCAGTTTCACGAGTTCTGTATATTCCATTTCCTTCAATAGCTCTCTTAGCTTGTCTCTCAACGAAGTTTGCTCTTCTTTGGCTTGAGAAAGCAATTCCGAATGATTTAGAGTGACGCTATCTCCCGGAATAGGTAGTGTGCTAAACTTTCCTCTAATTTGCCCCAACATCTCTTTGCATAAGGCAAGACAGTATTTTCGTATCCACTGTTTACCAATGGCGTTTATATTTATATACGGAATATTGTCAAATGGGATGGTATTAACGTTATTCACGCCGTTTACACCAGATCTATAACCACTTTCCTCATCCCATGCGTCTGTTTCGACATAAAACCTAAACCATATCCTTTCAAGGGGCGCAAAGTCCCAATAACTTGGATCTGGGTATAACCTTAACTTATTATTAATGATCTCATAAGAATAATGTGATGTTCTGGTATACAATGAGTCCTCGTACATGATGGCTTGCATTTTATTCTGCCAAACAGGAATAATTTCAAAAGTAGAATCATCAGAAAATTGGCCATATGTCGAGTAGTTGCCAACCACCCCCAGGCCTCCATAATACCCATAAAAGCGCCACATAACACGCGGAGATTTATAAAAGACTTGTGTAACGACGATGCGCTTGTCGCCCGCTACACCCTGAAAAGGAACGGCGCCACCAGCGTCGTTCTCACCCGTTGCGGATGATGCAGAGATAATAGCCTGCAAATCATAATCCTGCACTCCCACCGTTGGTGAGAAGGAAGCCGAATACTGCGCAGACGTGCCTCCTAAGCCCCCCACAGACATCATATTTTCGCCTACATTGCGTGTGTATTCAAATTTAAATCTTGGATATTTAAGTCCTACTTTTTGACCGTCTAAGCTGGATGATAAAGTGCAATCTTCTATCTCGCCGCGATGATCGAATGTGCCTGTGGTATTACCAAGTGCATCCGAAAGCGCATTCTTTCCTTGATGAAGATTGATAATATATGAATATTCTAAAACAGCTTCTTCATAAGCAGCATATACATTAGCTGGCGTTAACTCAATATCTACGACGTCGCCACCAAGTTTCTTATAAACATATGCAACCTGGGCACTAGCGCCCGTTAGAAATTCTAATGAGCCTGTATACATCCCAAATGGTACAGCCGTGGCGACGGAGGCGGCTGAACCGGTTTTAGTTAAAATTATAGCGCTAGTTTGAGACCTTGGATCGAGATTGGTTGGCATCTGTGTATATCTCCCTCTTTAATTAGTGAGTCGCCACACAAAACCCCAGATGGGGACGGCGTTCTTTTATAAAGAGAGATATTTTATATCTTTGTACTTTTAATCGTTCTCTTTGCTGTGCTCTTAGTCTTTTTAATTTTCGGGGTAGTTTCTGTCTTAAGCTTAACCGTTTCGGTTTTCTGCTCTCGTAGTGTCACCTTTGGGGCGTCCTCGATAATAGTAACAGACTCTTCACCCTCTTCGACCTCAATATTTAGAAGCTTCATACGAGGATGATGAGAGTGCTTCGCTCTAAACTTTGCCGTACCTGCATTAATTCTTCTTTTCTTTCCCATGGGAATTCTCCTTTGTGATATAGTAAATAGTACTATTCTTTCGAAACCGAAAATCTCAAAAATTTGGAGGCGAAAAAATTCGGCAGATCGTGGTTTTAAAAGAAAAAACCCCCTTCCGAAGAAGGGGGCCCGAAAAACGGAAACGAACTTAATCGCCAACGTAAATCTTAGTTATCAGCAGTTGTTCCAGCAGCACCAACAAGATGCACAGTGCCGACAGCAGTGGCGATATGTCCGCTGAGGTGCCAGTTGGTACCATCACACAAAACATGCATGCGCAGCCCTTCCGCCGATTGAGCAACAGAGCCATCAACAGTTATCGATGATATACCGCTAAATGCATCTACAGTACTATTAGCTGCCAATGTAATAATGCCGCCATAAATATCAGCAGCATCTTCGGCAGTCTGAAGGATGAAGTCAGCATCATCATCAGAAGCAACAGTAAAGCAAAAATCATAAAATACGCCTGCACTTGTACTAGTTGCAGGAAGACTATATGTAAGATTGTTGTCTACTGTAGACATGTCTACCTGGAATAATGTTCCCGATTCGGTGGCGAGAAGGGTCCTCGATGCAGCAGCTGCATTAGTAACCGATTCCACTACCCGCTTCTGTCCTTTGAACGTCGTTCCGTTCCACGCGATCTCTCTCTTTAAATTCTCAATTAATGCTTGGGTTCTCGCCAAGCCTACTCTTTTAGTTCCCATTATTTATAACCCTCCGTTTATAATCATGTCATCAAACATGGGTAAATCTCTCGATTCATCTATAAGTAGTCTTAGACAAACGAAAGCCCCCGCCAAAGACGGAGGCTTTACGTTTATTTGCTATTTAGCTAATTTAGCTAGTAGCGCCTGCTTCACCAAGGAGTCCGCGTACAACGACTAAGCCGTACATATCAGGACGAACCATCTTCTTGGCATAGCGAGTCATCACGCCCTTACGGGGCACGAAGTCCTCTGGTCCAAAGATGG
>Ga0209434_1001623_pt1 | contig 10114 bp, 15 predicted proteins | sample ETNvirnome_2_300_FD_184068 | JGI IMG/M metagenome (GOLD analysis project Ga0209434, IMG submission 184068) | Marine viral communities from the Pacific Ocean - ETNP_2_300 (SPAdes) (version 2) | ecosystem: Environmental > Aquatic > Marine > Oceanic | place: Pacific Ocean | collected 2013-06-22 | reverse complement strand
TTGAGATATATCGATAGCGTTGCTCCCAACGATTTGCCTCGTATCTACAAACAGTTGCTGCTGACGTTCTCGACGCAGTACAAAGTCCAGCCCGATGTCGCGATACTGGAGAAGGCGAGGGAGGATCTGATTATACGGCCAGACCCAGCCAAGGATTTCAAGCCCGCGCTGCCAGAACCCGAGGCCAAGGACTATTCCCGTGAGCTCGGGGCCTGGTTCAAGAAGTTGCAGGCGAAGTCGAGAATGTCCAAGAAGAAAACCAGGGAGGAGGCTCAAGATGACTTTCGTAGATAATCTAAGTGGCGCAAATGGGTCACTTAAAACATGGATGGAGGGAATTGATGACCAACACAGAAAAGCTATTCGCGATTATCGGACCCGATAGGTTCGTCGAAGTCATGGCCGCTCTCGGTGGCAAAAAAGTATACATCCCCAAGCATCATCTGAAGGTCGGCAGGAATGATCATATCATCGCCTTGTTTTCGGAGTCCTTAAAGCAGCCCGGAGCCAGTTGCCAGTCCTCGTACAAGGTAGCGGCTAAGGATGTGGGGTTGAGTATCAGGCAGGTGCAGAGAGTGGTGGCTGGGTCATGAGACGCGTTTGACATGAATATACCAAAAAAACTGCACTTACTCGGGCACGAAATCACCGTCGAATATTGCAACTCGCTATTGCACGAGGAGGACAAGCAGGGGCAGGCGCGATTCCGTGAGAACAAGATTCTGATTTTGCCGTCAACGCCCGATTATCCGCGCATAAGGTCGGACATCGAGGTCACGTTTTGTCATGAACTGATTCATTGGGTGCTCATGTTTTTGGGACGCGACGAGTTAAACAGCGATGAGCTATTCGTGTCCCAATTCTCCCAGCTATTACACCAAGCGCTGAAAACGAGCGAGGGCGAACTGAAGTGAGACCCGGCGTCCGCATCGTCATCTACATCATTCTCTGCGAGCTCATCGTGCTCAGTTCGATGGTGCTGCTTTGGGTGGTGCTGTAATTTCTGCAGAAAATGACATCCGTGCCCTATTCTGTCATGGCCTCCGTACCTTACCTTCTGCCCATGCAAGAATTAGTACGAGTTGATATCCGCGAAAAATACAGAGATACATTGTTCAAGAGTTGGGATGGACGTAACCTTCCCGCACAGCATCGCTTTATTCCCGGCACCGACGCGGGAACGGTCGCTATGTCGTTTGTGCATCCGGGACCGTTAAAAACTCAAGCCGAATCAGTGATCACATCACAAGACGGCGGCGTGACGTGGGCCAAGATTGACGTCGAAATGCCTGCGTGTAATCTGGGGTTTTTTGTCTTTGGGGAGAAATACATGTCTCTCCAAAGCGGTGTCGAGTGTACGTGCAGCGAGGACGGTGGGAGTACCTGGCACAGTCGCAAGATCGAGCAAGCAGGCGAGTTGCTGTACCAGGGCCTGGAGATTCCTAATTCTTTCAGTTCGATCATGGTTTCTCGCGGGATTTACGCCGGCCGGGTCGTGATCGTGTCCTCATTTTTCACCGGCCAAGAAGGCCCAGACGGCGAGCTACTGGCATCGGCGTATACCGACGACTGGGGCGATACCTGGCACAGCAGCAAACTCTTTACCGCTCCCGACCCCCTACCGTCAGGACCGGAAGCATTCGGAGAACCGGCTGTCGTGGAGATGCCGAGTGGCTGGTTGTGGATGGTGGTTCGGTCTCTGTACGGAGAGTTGTGGCAGTGCGTATCCAGGGACGGCGGCACTACCTGGGGGCCACTGACACCGACGGGATTCGTTTCTCCGCTCGCTAATTGCTACGCTTACAGGGAGCCAACCACCGGTGCCACGGTGCTGTGCTGGAACGCGACGCAACCCGGCATCTACCACGATTTTCATTCGCGGGTCGGTCTCTATACACCGCGCAGCAATCTCGTTTTTTCGGTCAGCCACGACAACACCAGAACGTGGACCGAACCCGTTGTTGTGGAAGCCGGCAGAGGCCAGTACCCGACTATCTGGTTTGCAGCGGGCCGGATGTTCATCATGTATCAGAATTCACCGGGGGAAGACCCGATGGATTGGAAAGATATGGGCTTGACCTTGGTGGCCTACGACACCGAGGAAATTTTACAACTTCCGGCTATGACGCCGGAAACCATGCAGCCTTGGATAGACTCAGGGCTTATCCGACATTGGCGATCTGTGGCCGCCGCATCCCCGAGTCGGAAAACTATTTCATGAAAAGGAGAAAAATCATGAAAACTTTTGCATTCGTTTTGCTATCGCTTCTCATGGCCGTGTCTGTGTTTGCCGCGGGCGCGAGCGAGGACACCTACGAGCTCACCGTAGTCACAAGTGGGTCTTACAGTTGGGAGTATGCCCCCGCCTATTTCGACACCAAGGGCTACGATAGTCCGCAGGACTTGGTTCACGCGGAGTTCGAGGAACGACACCCCAACGTCAAGATCAACTATGTGATCAGGGACGTGACCCAGGGATCGATGACCGTTGACGCACTCATCGAGAAAGGCCAGTGGCCCGACGTATGGATCGACGCCACCGGGTATTTCAAGGACTATCTCAACGCCAAGGATTCTCTGCCCCTGGAGCAGTACATGGACGTTTCGGTATTTCAGGATTGGTTGATCGAACCCTATACCTATGGCGATCACGTCTATGCGATACCAATCGTCAACATCGGCACGGGGATGGCCATCAACACAAGCATGCTCGATGAGATCGGCTATACCTTGCCCGACATGAAAGACTGGACTATCGACGAGTACATCCGACTCGCAAAAAAGCTCAAGGCCGCCGGGCACTATGTGACGACAGTTGCAACGATGAAAGGTCTCAATGCCTGGATGTATCCCTGGATTCATGCCTTCGGTGGTAAACTTTTTGCCGATAAAGACTACTCCAAGGTAGCGATCAACTCCCCCGAGTCCCGGCGAGCGCTGGAGTTTTTGCAAATGCTGGTAGAGGACGGATATGCAGTGCCTTATCCCAACGAAGTCGACGATAACAAGACCGTCATGATGTTCACCTCCGGGAAAGTCTTTGGCGCGATGATGCAGAACGGCCACACCGACTATTGGGTGCCCGAGCAGGTCAAGAACGGCGTTCTCGAGGAAGCGTTTGGCTACACATTCATCCAGTTCCCTCATGTGCCCGAGATCGAGGCCACTCCAGTGTTTGGTTATCAGACCGTGGTCAACGTCCACCGCTCAGACGACGAGACCCGAAATAAGCTCGCGGCTGAACTGGCAGCGGAGTATCTGTCTGTGAGATGGCATGATTATGCTACGACTTTAGGTGGTGGGTTTCCCGTTCGGAAGGATTATGAGATTCCGAATGTGGGCACCGCTGCTAATCCGAGTTTTAGAGCCGTGACGGAAGTCGTAGCGGCCTCCGGGCTTATGGACCTGGGCGGTTTGCATCCCAGGACCAGGGAAGCCAGGGACGCGGCACTGATCCCAATCCAGCGATTTGCTGACGGGGATATCTCCGCGCAGGAGTTCTTGGATCAGTTCGAGACCGAGGCCAACGCCCTACTTGCAAAATAATGGAGTTGGCACTTGGTACAGCTCAGATAGGGATTGCCTACGGCGTGAACAACGCCGTGGGTTGCCCTTCTGACTCAGGGGCCGCGGCGGTTCTCGCTGCCGCAGCTGACAGCGGGTTCACGATGGTGGATACGTCGCGTGAGTACGGGCTGGCAATATCAAGGATCGGCCAATTCCTTGAAAACCGACCAGGAGCATTTAAGGTGATGGTCAGGCATCGCGCCGGGAGCGTGTCGGTCTATACCGCAAAGGAAGCAGAAGCGGTCCCTGACGGGGTCGACGTGATTCAATTCCCGGCGAACCTGCTTGATGGTCGGATGGATGGCGAGATGTCAAGACAGCAACAGCACGGGAGAACGGTGATAGTGCGGAGTCTGTTATTGCAGGGCCTGATTATGGCAGATCCCGAAGCCGGCCCAGTCGGTCACCATCGATCACCGGAATTAACTGTTATGGCGCGTCCATACCTGCGAGGGATTCGTGGAATCGCCACAGCGTATGGTGTCGGGGTCTTGGAAATGGCCGTGCGGTGGGTGTGGTATCTCATGCCGGATATCATGGTCGTCGGCGCAGAGACGCCAGAGCAAGTGCGAGAAATTGCGCGGGCGTGGAAGCAGGGTCCACTTCCTGACGAGATCATCTATGCGATTTTAGAGCTTCGAGAAAACATTCCCGAGCTTGTGATCTCTCCGAGGATGTGGGATCAGCAATATCATTTCACAGGGCAAAAACAGTGATTGTGAAACGAGCACGGAAAGCGCGAGTAAACGGTCTCATAGATTTTACGTCGGGATGGCTGGTGGCAAACATTGGCCATGACACCCGACGCGTCATGCGAGCAGTTAGGAAAGCTCGGGGATGGGCAGTGCTCGATCGATGGGAAAATCCGGCGCGCGTGGCAGCAGAGGCTGCGCTCCGGTCTACGCTCCCGCCGCATCTCGACCACATCAACTTTTATTCTTCTGGGAGCGAGGCCATGGACGCGGCGATTCGGTGCGCCGGCGGACCAGTCGTGGCGCATCCCCGAGCATTTCATGGGTCCACCATCGGCGCACACGGGGGATTCCGCGCCATGATTTTCATGAGCCGCTTCCTGGGAAACTACGACGGCATTTTGGTTGAGACTTTCCACGGGCCATGGTGCGAATGGCACGATGAATCGACTATCGCTTTGCTCCGAAAACATCAGGCCCAAGGGACTGTGTTGATATTCGATGAAATGCAAAGCGGATTCGGGCGCACTGGCCGATGGTGGGGATTCGAGCATTATGATGTGGAGCCCGATATCGTCGTAGGCGGCAAGGCAATTGCGGGAGGATTCCCGTTGGCGTTTGTCGCGGCTCGGCACGAAATCATAGACGGCAAGCCTATGTGGGAATCTACTTTTAGCGGGAACGCTCTGTCATGTGCCGCCCTGGTCGAGACCGTAAAGGAGATCCGTCGACGACAGCTATTACAGAGGGTGCTGCGGCTGGAGCCAATGATACGCGAGGCATTCCCTACCGCCCAGGGTAAGGGATTTGCCTATGCATTCGATCATCCAGATGCTGACGCGGTGGCGGATCGCGCTCTTGAGCGTGGGTTGATGTTGTTGCACACCGGTCGAGGGACGGTAAAGATCTGCCCGCCGCTGGTGATATCCGAACGCGATCTCGCTCTTGGGCTTGGGATTCTGAAGGGGTCGGTATGAAATCAAAATTCGCGTTGGTGCTGATAGCCCCGGCAGCGATCCTCTATATCTACTCTTTTGTCTCGCCCTTGGCGTTGGCGGCGTGGCGATCTCTGTTCACAAACGATGCAGGGACTCAGGTTTTTGTCGGCCTCGAGAATTATGTCAGAGCCTTGAAAGACCCGCATTTTCGGCAGAGCTTTTTCAACGTGGGGTGGTTGCTGCTGCTCATCGCACCGCTCGGCATCGGCATTCCCTATACCGTAGCGGTCCTGCTCCAAAACTTCGGCAAGAAAATGCAAAGCGTGAGCCGATTCATGGTCTACGTGCCGCATCTTACGGCTGGCCTGATCATGGCGCTGTTGTGGCGATGGCTGTTGGAACGGGACGGCTTACTCAACGCCATGCTCGGCCACGTAGGGATTCCGGGCCTGGCCTGGATGGGCGAACCCTGGCCCGCGCGATTATCCGTGGCCATGGTATCGCTTAGTAGCGGGTACGGACCTTTCGTCATACTTTATAGCGCAGTTATTTTGGCGATCCCACGAGAACTCAAAGAAGCGGCGACGATTGACGGAGCCACGGCGGGACAGTACCGGAGGATGATACTACGGCCTATTCTTACTCCGACGCTGTTGCTTACGCTCATGCTGATGATCGTGGGCATATTGCAGATGTGGGAAAGCATTTACGTTCTGTTCCCGACGGGTGGACCCAAGGCATCGGTGGCAACGCCGGTGTATAATATATTTTTGACCACGTTCATGTATTCGAGATCGAATCTTGGCGCGGCAAAGGGGCTGTTGGCCTTAGTCGTTATTGCGAGCGTTGTCGCGATTCAGCGGCGAATAGAGGCGATCTCGGGAGTCGAGAGATGAAGTTGTTGAAATGGCCCATAATCTTGGTGCTGTTTGCGGGTCTGCTGTTCCCGTGCTGGCTCATGATCGTCAACTCTTTTTCGCCGGCAATGGGATTTATCCGCAACCCTCCGAGTCTCACGCCCTATGCGTGGACGTTGAAGAATTATCAACGAGCGTTTGCGCTCAGGCACTTGTCGAGGTGGATTGCCAATACCCTGGCGTTGACAATCGCAGTCATAGTCGGCGGGGTCTTGATCAACTCCGCAGCTGCCTATGCTTTCGGCTTTTGCAAGAAGCGATGGCTTGAGATAGTTTTTTGGGCGTTTATGATACCTATTTTTGTGACCAGATATGTGCTCATTATCACGCAGATCCGCGTCGTGGGCACAGTCGGCCTGGATGGTTTGCCGGCGGTGCTGTCGATGTCGCTGTTTTGGGCCACCGGCATTTTTCTGTTCCGTAACTATTTCCGCAGCGTACCCATGGAAGTCGTGGAGTCGGCCAGAATCGATGGTGCCATGGAATGGGGAGTATTGGTGCGGGTTGTTTTGCCGATGTCGACGCCGATGATCGGAGCCGCTGTCGTATTTTTGGGCATGGGCGCTCTCGGTGATTATATCTGGCAAATGCTTAACCTACAGGCAGTCGAGGTCAGGACATATCTTGTGGGCTTGATGGCAACCGCGGTAGATGTCTATGCGGTAAAGAATCTTGGCTATGATCTGACCGTGGGCACCCTGCTCTTTATCCCACCCTTGCTGCTGTTCGCGGTATCAAGTCGGTATTTTGTAGCAGGGCTGAACGTCGGAGCATTGAAAGAGTAGGGGCGATGATAAAACGACTGCTCATAATCAAAATCGGAGAAGCCCTGCAAGCGCCCGACCTCGTCTCGATAGCTCGAAAGCTAAACGAAATCATCGAGGTCCTGAACGAACTCACGGCAGCTAAAGAACGGCAGGAGGACGACGGGAAATGAGCTGGATAATTGCGTTGGCGCTGACCCCGATTCTCTTAATATTCTCATGGTGCAAGATCAGGAGGGACATGAAGGGCAGAGAAAAAGGCGAGATCGAACTGGCCCTCGCCGCATATGAGTACAGAGTGGAGTGTATGAAAGAACGCATGGAGGCGCAGGGTGAGCGATAAATTCAGACTGTTCACGCCGGGTTGGGACAAACATTGCCTGTTCGGTATCAAAACCGGCGACATGCTGCTGGTGCGTTGGCTGGACGGGACCGAGACATGGGAAACGGCGCAAGTCGGAAGTGACGAGGTGTGGGGGCAAGAACAAGGCACCTTTTTAGGCGATTCCTATCAGGGCACGTATTACGAATTGTGCATCGCACGCAAGTACCACGGAAAAACGTCGGTAGTGAACGTGGGCGGTCTATCCATCTACGCTGAATGCATGGACGGTTTCGAGGCCCGAGTCGCCGAAGAAGAACGCAAAAAGAAAGCGGAGCGGGAACGAACCAAGAACGCCAGTTCATGTTCGGTAATAATCTCGGGAGGATGACATGAAGAAATTTGACAACGAGACCTTGTACCATTGCCGGGCCTGCGGGACCGCGACTCCGAAGGAAGACTGGGAGGCGATTATTCTCCCAGATCTTTCAGAACGGACGATGTATGTTTGTCCGCATTGCGGTTCGGTCGTGGACATTTCAATCACCAACGTCATGCCCTGCCCGCCGGTCCAGGAAGCCGACGCGCCCGAGCCGAAGTCGGCACCCAAGAAAAAATGAGCTTTCACTTGAAGGCATATATCCGAGAACTGCGCTGGTGGGGCTGCATACCTCTGAGAGTCTGGATATATAAACGTCTGCACAAGAAAAAAAATGAGGAATCACCATGATCTGCATCGTCCCCCAGCACGCACATTCGGTCCGCCTGCCGCGCAAGGCATTTCGGGAGATCTGCGGGATCCCGCTCGTCGCGTGGTCGGTCATCCAAGCCAAAGCCGCCCATAGCGTTGACGCCGTCTACGTATCCACTGAGTCCGAGGAGATCGCCGATATCTGCACACACTATGGTGCCGACATCATCTGGCGACCTCAGTGGCTGCAGGACAAGGCCTTTTCCGCCAACGTCCCATTAGAACATGCAATTTGCGAACTCGGCATACAAGACAAACACGAGCCCTTTCTATCCAAGCTCGCGACATCGCCCCTGCTTTTCCCCGATGACATCGACCGGGTCCATAAGCGATTCATGGAGGCCGAGGACGTGCCAATCGGGATAGGTAAACAGGTGGTTTTGGGTGCGGATGTGCAAGAAATCGTCGCTTATCGACGGGTGCGAAACCCGGAAGATAGACTGTGTGTTGCTAACTACGTCGACAAAAGCCAGGCGGTCGTCCCTTTCGGTGCGATGAATATTCTGTACGCCGATTACTACCAGGCGGCGAACCAGCGCGGTGAATGGTTCTTCGGGAACAAGTCAAAGGACGAAGACCTGGACACTGAGCTTGTTGACTACAGCAAGTTGCTCGGAAACGCACTGCTCTACTACGTCCCGTGCAAGCAATGGCAGACCCACGACATCGACGACGAGCAGGACCTTGAGCTGGTCGAGATGTTCATGGAGCACAAAATATTACAGGGCCGCGGCCCGGAGGTCTACTATGAGTACGCAGAAACCCAACTTTGACAATGTTCAGTCCAGCGAGACCCAGCCCACGGGACCAGGGACCGTAGATGTAGAGATTCCAAAGACGGGTGATCTGAGCGAACCCGGCAACAACGAGTCCAGCATCCGCTCACAGTCCGAGGCATACAATCAGGGCACCAAGACCAAGCAGCTGATTCACGAGGAGTACAACAGCGGGCGCAATCTCGCTCCCATTCTGGAGTTGATCCGCCAGGGCCGAGCCCGAGACCTCGATGCCGAACCCAAGTCCGACGGCAAGCCGGTGCTGATCATTGGCTCGGGACCGAGTCTTGACGACGCGCTGCCGAACATGCGGCGGTGGAAGGGAGGCATCGTCTGCTCACCGTCCCATGCGGCGACGTTGATTTATCACGGCGTCGAACCCACCCATGTTATGGCCCTCGATCCGTTCGAGTCGTGGGCAACTTTCGAGGGCGTGGACTGGGCCAGGACCAGGACCAAGCTCGTGACCCACCCCGCGGTCTGGCCTGACCTGATCGCGAACTGGCCTAACGACGTGCTGCTGTACCGGCAGAACCTGGGCCGCACCGATAGTTTCTATGCCACGACGCAACGCCATATGTACAGCGACAGGGTCGGCGCACGCGACAAGTCCGAGTTCAGGCTCCACATCCGCACCGAGGTCACCGTGTTCGCGTGCTCCCCACCGTGCCAGTTGTTCGTAGCGGACCGACTCGGATACGGAAAGTTCTTCCTCGTGGGCTGCGACTACGCCATGACCAAGGAAAAACAGCGATTTACCGACTACACCGTGAAGAAGGGCGAGCAAGTAATCGAGACCGGCAACGCGCCTCCAGTGACGATCCCCATGGAGTGGGAGGAGCATGTGACACCTAACGACGGCAAGCCCTGGGGGGATAGGCAGCAGGGACAACTCGTGACCACCAACAACGGGCTGCAGACGACTCAGATCCTGCTCTACTACAAAAAGAATACGATCAGTGCGTGCCGGCTCATGGGCAAGACCGTGTACGTCGTGCCACCGGGATCGATCACGGAGTTGCCGACGATCTCCTGGGGCAAACTCATCAGTTCCCAGGGCCTGAAGGCGAAGGGCCGGTCAGAGGCCTGGATGAAGAAAACCACGGAGCGATACCTCGCGGGCGTGGACGCGTTCGTCATCGAGACCGAACCCGATGCCCAGGGCAAGATCGGCCATAACTTCATCGAGAGCGACGATCCCGAGACCCAGGTCCACGGCTACATGGTCAAGAAGAGCCGCCAGTACGGGTGTCCGCTCTGCGCTACCGTGATCGAGGGCAACGACGACACCGACCATACGGACATGGAATGTCCGAAGTGCAAAGAGGGGAAGATGGCGAGGCGGCATGTCTTCGACATCGGGAAGAACATGGCCCGGATCCGGGAG
>Ga0209434_1001622_pt1 | contig 10115 bp, 14 predicted proteins | sample ETNvirnome_2_300_FD_184068 | JGI IMG/M metagenome (GOLD analysis project Ga0209434, IMG submission 184068) | Marine viral communities from the Pacific Ocean - ETNP_2_300 (SPAdes) (version 2) | ecosystem: Environmental > Aquatic > Marine > Oceanic | place: Pacific Ocean | collected 2013-06-22 | reverse complement strand
AAGGATATCTTTTGGCTGTGTTAAAATCATCCTCATTCATCCGCATTTTGTAATGATCATTATCGTGAATAAGTTTAATAACGTGCTCGGGGTCACCGACGGGTTCGTATACCTTGCGAAAAGAGCCCCCACCGATCTTTTTGAAACGATCGGACTCTACAATTGCTTGCAGCTCTTCCAGATCCCCGGCCTTGAGATGTTGGATATCTCTAAGCCACGGGAAATGTTGCGCCTCTCCTTCGTTCAGATACTTTCGCCAGCTTTCAAGTAGGAGTTTCATCCTGCACCTCCAAACATTCTCTTAAACACTTCTGGAGTTTCTGGATTATCTAGATCCAAGATTTTTGCTTTTATACTCTCGACCTTTTGATCTATCGCTTTTTGAAGACGATGATTTCCATCTAGAACAAATCGGTATTGTCCTCCGCTCTTTACAACGATAACTGGATACTCTAAACTTGCGGCTGCTACTCTTTCTGCTCCGCGTGTTGGCAAAGGCGGCAATTGTTGCGAGAGTTCTAAAACATTAACATCAACAGTCTCATCTCCTAGATAATCAACCACATCTCCGATTGTAACCTTTTCATCATCAGTTTCCCACGATGTATCGCGCCAATCTTCTGCTATATACTTCCGCCAGTTTTCAAGTAGGAGTTTCATATTTTATTCAATCCTTATTGTTCCGGAAAAATCACGTACGACACGATAACCCATGTTTCGTCATCCCACTCTCCTGAAGGGATACTGCTTAAATCACCTAGGCGCATGGGCCCTCGAACTTGTCGCTCTTCGAGCCTCGCTCTGCTGATCCCAGCCCCGTCCGCTAACATATTAATCCTATCATCTGCAGTTGCAAGAGCTGCTTCCACTAGGTCGTCTCCCGCTCCGGCCATCCATTCCACACCAACCTTCTCGGCTACGTTAATTCCCTCCGGTTCATAGACTTCCTGCCCGCCGAAGCCTGTGTCTTCCTCTGAATAAACAATTCCTGTATCATACCGATTCATTGGATGATCTTCGCTTATTGGGTCGGCCCCCGTAACCTCATATGTGTATGTGATCATAGCACCGTTCGCCGGGGCCCCTTCTTGAGACGCAGCTGGAAGCTGAGATATAAATTTTATAGGTATTTCAATCTCGGTGGTATTTAATTCTTCAGCGCCCTTCCGTTCGGCGGACGCCCTTGCCGTCAGATCCGCCAGATCGTTGCGCCTAGAGGTCCAGCGAACATCGACACTAACTGTTACTGTGGCCATATGTTTCTCACTTCTATATAAATAGTTCTATTTTTTATTCAAGGCAGTTACAACCAAAGGATCTTAAATGGAAAAATTATTGGGTCAAGAGCCACTCTATAGAATAAATTACTTCCTCAGCACTATAGCCACGATCAATATCTCGCAAAACCATCTCGCGATCAATGTAGTAAAATGTTGGCCAACCACTTAATGCCCAAGTACCGCCACCGCTTTCAAGCATTGATCGATTTCCAGCAATAACTAAAGAGTCAGTGAGACCATAGGTTGCAGCCCAAATATCAAGATCATCCTTGTCTGGAACTTCGCCGTTCTCGTCTTCCACCAAAACTGTAATATACAGTAGTCCCGTATCTCGGTAGAGATCCTGCACTTCTTGTGCGTGTGCTGCAGCATTCCGGCATGGCCCACACCATCCGGCAGAAAAATCGAGCACAATGGGTCGACCATATAATGCATAAAGACTAAAATCTTCCCCTCGATGATCCTGTGCAAAAATATTGCATGGATGATCTCCCTCTACGCATGCGCACGTCTTCCAATCAATGGGGCTTGGTGGCAATACATCCCATGGGTCAATTTGATGACTAGTAGGCAGTGTAAAAAGATCTACCACCTCTTCATGATCCTCAGGACCAATATCTTTAAATTCTTTATCCTCCTCTCCCGAAGGGGGTGTACACGCGATAAAAGACGCGCATAATACTAACAAAATCGTACGTAACATAATAAAATACCTCCTATTGTAACTAGAAAGGAATTCCTATGGCGCTATGTAAAGTCTTTCGGATCTCTGTATTTAAGTCGTACTCTTTCAGAGATTGGGACGGCTTCCCCGTCGCCATCGATACGAACGAAGGTCATTTGGGTGCTCACTACTATCCTCTGGGTTCCATTGTACACAGAGTGTCGTCTCGCCTCCATATTCAGCGTTAGAGAGGTTTTTCCTATCTTGTCCACCTCTCCATATATCTTGATGATTTGGCCGGGCCTTACGGGCTTCTGGAAGGTCAGCCCGGCAATGTGTTTTGTAACTACTCGAGGAGTGTCTGCCACTTGGGCGGCAAAGGCTGCGGCGGCTTCATCGAGCCACGCCAACATAATGCCTCCAAATAAATTGCCGTGATAACCAACTTCACTCTTTTTCACAAAGTGTGTTGATATTAATTCCATTAGTTTCATCTTTCTTGGGAAGCAGTTCTTGATTCACCGTGTCCATATGTGCACAGCCTCCCGTAGTTTTACATAGTTCTTCTACTTTAGCTTGTAGACTTTCAATTTTTTGACTCAAACTTTGTACGACACTTGAAATCTCATTAATTATTTTATCTTTAGAGTCCATTTTCTTCGATCTCCTGAATCATGGCGAAGTGTGCATTAGCCACTGCTTGTCTAATATCGGGGTCCATTAGCGCTACCGCGTCATCAAAATTTGTCATAAATCCGTTTTCCGACAAAACGGCCGGCATATGGGTCTTGCGAAGGACATAAAAGTTTGCCCAGCTGTCGTTACTCCGAATCCCCCGATTCCGAAAGGGGGTCAAGTCTCCAAGCCACCGCTGTAACACCTCCGCGAGCCTTTTTCCATTTTTGCTTCTGTAATAATGAAAACAACAAATTCCTTTTGCCTTATTAAACTCTCGTCCGTTTCCAAATGCATTGGCATGTACAGAAACATAGATACTGTTTCGGTTTTCTTTATGGAACAAGTTGGCTTTTGTTACCCGGTGCCGCAACGACATATCTTCTTCGGTGTCGACTAAATTAATACAATCTATTTGATGTTCATGACATAGCTGGACAATTCGGCCGACCACATCACGATTGAAAGCCCCCTCATAAAGGACGGATCCATCAGGAAACTTGGGAGAACGTTTACCAGCAGTCTGGTAAACTCCATCGATTATTCCACCATGCCCCGGGTCTAATAGCCATGTATAACACCCCATAATAAAAATACCTCCCTTTAATTAGAGGCACAGAACCATAAGTACACTTTCCATTTTCAAATTCGGGCTTGCAATCCCCCTTTGATTATATTATAATGGTAAAGACACTAAAACTAAATTGTTTTGTGAAGTGTCGAGGTAATTAGTGTATGAGCGTCTTCCGGAAACACAAGTCTATTGTTGATCGAGCGGCCAGCGATCGGTTAAGACATAAAAAGAAGATTGATAAAGCAATTAAAGAATCTATTAAAGATGTTGTGGCTGAGGAATCAATAATTGGCCAAAATGGCAAGAAAAAGATTCGAATCCCCGTTCGGGGCATCAAAGAGTACCGTTTTGTATATGGTAACAACGAAAAAAACAAAACAGTAGGCTCTGGGGGGCAACACAGCCTCAAAAGAGGTCAAAAAATTGGTCAAAAGCGCGCAGAAAAGGGGAGTGGCCAAGGAGCCGGCGGCCCCACCGATCAAAAGGGTGATGAATATTATGATGTAGAGGTAACCTTGGAAGAATTGGCAGAATATTTATTTGCTGATCTAGAGTTGCCCGATTTAGAGAGAAAACAATTTAAATTTGTATCTCAAGAGAGCATCAAGCGCAAAGGATATCGTTTTAAGGGCATTCGTCCTCGCCTCTCGAAGAAAGAAACCCTCAAAAGAAAGATCAGACGCCAAAAGAAAGCCGAGAAAGCGGCGACCTTTGACCCCGAAGGAGACGAGAGGTTTCCCTTTCATCAAGACGACCTCAAGTACCACCATATCAAGCCTAAAACTAAAGAAAACAGCTCAGCAGTCATCTTTTTTCTCATGGATGTGTCCGGATCGATGTCACAGGCTCGCAAATATCTTGCTCGGAGCTTCTTTTTTCTTTTGTATCAGTTTTTAAACCACAAATATGAGCGTGTTGAAGTGGTTTTTATATCGCACTCCACCCATGCTGAACGAGTTAGTGAGGATGATTTCTTTAAAGTAGGAACTCTCGGCGGAACAATCATTTCTTCGGCCCTAGACAAACAATTAGAAATTATTGACAAAGAATTTCACCCAAATGCCTGGAATATATATACATTTTACTGCGGTGACGGAGAAAATTGGTCTAACGACAACGAAATATGTCTTGACAGATTCAAAGAGATCAAGGAAATTAGTCAATTAACGGCCTATGCTGAAATTAATGAGCACTATTCTAATTTCGCGGAGGACGGCGCCGATGAAATTATGCCTGATGGGTACCCGTGGCCAAGTTTTTCAGCCTGGAAAAACGAAGAATTAGAGAATTTATGGGCAAAATTAACGCCCTTATGCGACAATAAATTTAAAAAAGTAATGATCGGACAAACTGACCATATTTGGAGAGCGTTTAGAGAACTTTTTGGAGGTGGAAAGTAAAATGAGTGACTGGACTGAAGCTGATCTCCTCCACTGGGACGATAAAATCCTTCGGGTTGCGGGGGACCTGGGTCTTGATTGGCACCCCATCGACTATGAAATTATAGATTATCAAGAAATGCTCGGGGCCATGGCATACGTCGGTCTTCCAACCCACTATCGGCACTGGTCTTACGGTAAAGAATATGAAAGAACACACACTTTATATAATATGGGACAGACGGGGCTTCCGTATGAGATGATTATCAACTCTAACCCCAGCATCGCTTATCTAATGAGAGAAAATGGCCTCTATATTCACCTCTTAACTATGGCGCATTGCGTCGGGCATAGTGATTTCTTTAAAAATAACCGCATGTTCGCAGACACCAACCCTAATAATATTATTGATCAGTTCAAATCAGCTGCCAAATATGTCAGAAAACTTATTGAAGATCCCTCGGTGGGTATCGAGAAAGTCGAAGCTATTCTCGATGCGGCGCATTCTATTAAATATCAGGTACCACGAGCGCCCGGCATTAAGTATAAAACGCAAGATGAAATTTTAATTATGGAAAAGCTCAAAATGTCACTCGATTCCAAATATAAGCCTAATCTAGCTAAAAAACCTCTCCAGCCAGAATATAATCTAGTTAAGTTTATAGCCGAACATAGTAAACATTTAAAAGAGTGGGAGAGAAACCTAATGCTTATCGTGGAGGAGAGTTCAAAATATTTCATCCCCCAAGCTCTTACGAAAGTAATGAACGAGGGCTGGGCCTGTACCATTCATCATAAGATCATCAATGAACTTAATTTACCTGATCGTTTACATCTTCCGTTTATAAGACTTCATAACCAGGTCATACGTCCCCACCTTGGACAACTCAACCCTTATCATCTTGGCTTCAAATTATTTGAAAAGATTATTGAAAAAGAAGGCTTTCAAGAAGCCATGGCAGTTAGAGAAGTTCATAACGATATATCATTTCTACGTTTTTACCTAGATGAAGAGTTTATGAGAGAACAGAATTATTTTAGTTACTCCTTCAAAACCAAAGACAAAAGAGCTACAATAGATGAAGTGTCGGATGCTGAGGGGTGGGAGGGCGTACGTAACGAAATGATAAACAATATAGGCTTAAATCGCATACCTGTGGTTTATGTAGATGAAATAGAAAATAATAATACACTATCTTTAATACATGAGCACGACGGTCGCGACTTAGACCTATCATATGCTAAAAAAGTATATGAAAACATCAAGACCCTTTGGGGTGATGAGGTTAAACTCATCTCGATGGTGGAAAATGAAATATGGGAGTTTTAAAGCATGACCACAACAAATAAATTTTTACGGAGTGTAAAATCTCACCGGGAGAGTAAAAAAACAGAAAAGTTTTCCGGCTTTTTAGAAGATTACTTACAACTCTTAGAGAAAGATCCAAACATCGCTGTACTTGCACACAAGCGTCTCTATCAACAGATTCTTGGAGAAGGTATCACAATGTTGGATGAAACAAATGACCGCTGCAATAAGCTGTTTAACGGCGAACCGGTTAAAGTATATAACTACTTTTCAAGTCAGTTTTTTGGGATGGAGAGGCCTCTAGAAAAGGTGATGAGATTTTTACACTCTGCAGCTATGAAGGGTGAGGAGAGCCGCCAGGTTCTTCTTTTATTGGGGCCCGTAGGTGCAGGTAAGTCTGCACTCATTGAACATATTAAGACAGCTCTAGAAGCCTGTGATCCCATTTATGTTCTAGAGAGTTGCCCTATTAATGAAGAGCCGCTCCATCTCATTCCTCGTTCTCTTCGAGATGAATTTACAGAAATGTATGATATCAAGATTGAGGGCGATTTGTGCCCCGTCTGCCGCCACCGACTTATAAATGAATATGAGGGAGATTACACCCGGTTTCCCATAACCCAAACATCCTTCTCGATTCGAGGACGAAAAGGTGTTGGGGTAGTTCCTCCCATGGACCCCAATACACAAGACACAAGTCTTCTTATCGGCTCGGAAGATATATCTAAGCTTGATCTATACCCAGAAGACGACCCACGCGTGTTGAGTCTCAATGGAGCTTTTAATGTAGGCAACCGTGGCATTGTAGAGTTTGTTGAGGTCTTTAAGAACGAGATCGAATTCCTTCATACTATGATCACCGCTACACAGGAAAAAAACGTTCCTGCACCGGGCAAGCAGGCAATGATTTACTTCGATGGTGTTATCCTTGCTCACTGCAATGAAGCTGAGTGGAATAAATTTAAGTCTGAACATACTAATGAGGCTATTCTTGATCGTATCGTACGAGTCAATATTCCTTACAGCTTGGAATTTGAACAGGAAGTAAAGATTTACCAAAAACTAATTGGTCGTTCTGACTTTAATTATCACATCGCACCCCACACGCTTGAGATAGCCGCCATGTTCGCGGTTTTATCTAGACTCAAGGATTCCAATAAAGTTGACCCTCTCACAAAAATGAAGATTTATAATGGCAAAGAAATTGTTGAAAAGGGCCTTATTAAGAAAGTTGATATTAAAGACCTTCGTGAAGAGGTCGAAGACGAAGGTATGACAGGCATTTCAACTAGATTCATTATGAAGGCGATTGACGCAGCTTTGGCAGATTCTACTAAGAACATGATTACCCCTATTTCTATTCGCGACTCATTGATTAAGCAAGTAAAAGAACAAATTGTTAGTGCCGAGGATCGTAAGTATTGTCTGCAATTTTTACAAAAGACTCTTCATGAAGAATATCTATCATTACTTGAAAAAGAAATCACTAAAGCATTTGTTACCGCTTATGATGAGCAAGCAGAGTCTCTTTTTAATAATTATTTAGATCATGCCGAGGCATATGTTAACAACACTAAAGTTAAAGATAGAGTAACAAACGAAGATATGGAACCGGATGAAAAATTCCTTCAATCGATCGAAGAACAAATTGGCATCAAGGGGTCAGCAAAGAATAACTTCCGGGCAGATATTACTTCTTATATGTTTGCTAAACTACGACGAAATGAAACAATTGATTGGCGATCTTATGGCCCCCTTCGAGAAGCCATTGAAAGCAAGCTAGTTTCTTCTGTAAGAGATATCTCGCGTATTGTAACCAAATCTAAAAGTCGCGACACCAAACAACAAAAGAAGTTTAACGCCATGGTACAGACTTTAATTGAGGACTATGGATATAATGAGGATTCGGCAGAAGAGGTATTGAAATTTGCTTCGAACAATCTTTGGCGCGACTCATAGACTCCCACTTCCAGAGCACGCGTCCATAAGAGGGGGATCATTTTGGTCCCCCTCTTTTAATTGGATTACAATTAGTCCTTCTTTTTTACACCATTGATAGGTTTCATTAGGATGAGTGAATAGAACCCTCACCCATGGATTATTTTTATCCAGGTCGGCAAAGATTTCAACCACAAATCCAAGCTGCCCGATTCCTTTTTTAGTTTTTACTAGATCTCCAGGCTTCACCCACATAGCCTCTAGTGAAAGGTGCCATCATCTTTGCCGGTAAAATTCATCACGTCCATCAAGGCGCTACGATCTTCCCCTAAATTATGTTTTAGGGAGAGTAACAATTCTTGAGTAGTGGTGTCCATATAAATTGAGACGTATTCTTCATTCTTTACCGCAGAGAAATCTGTAAGTCCAAGTCTTAGGGTACCAAATTTATTAACAATCACAGTAATAAGTGTGGCGAGCATGCCCGGGTCTTCCATGGAATCAATACCGGAGGGATCAAGATATCCCGGATTATTTTTTCCCACAACCGCGTGAGCTTTTTCGACTAATTTTTTGTTTCTAGCAACCTCTAATTTTGCTGCGTGTAACAAATCATCCAATCCTTGACCAATAATGTGATTCATCTGTTGATGTTGTCGCGCTTTGTGGGTTTGATATGCAGCCCAAAAGCATGCAATCGCGGAAAGAGTGATCATAAAAATATTAAGAAAAAGCATGTGTGTTCCTTTCTATAATTAGTCAAAACTTCGCAAAATTTTTATTTTCTCGGGGGAGTCTTTAATAACGACTTTTATAGTGGATGCCGACGCATACCTCATATGAGAGCAAGCAAGCGCATACTCGCACACTCCAATGATGCCAAGACATGTTGGAGTATTGCACAGACGCACCGAGGGCACATCCATAGGCACGAGTAAATCGGATAAAAGGAAGAGGAAAGAACATTACCAAATATGCAGCAGAACCCAGGACCCAGATCCCACAATTATCGCCATGCAAACCCAGAAGACAGCCTCAGTGAGTTCAGTGTTGGTAGACAGCAGCTTTCGCATAACAGACATAAGTAGGCCGCAGTATACCAGATAGCCTAAATAAGTTGTTGTATACATATGCACGTGCTGTGCCAAAGCATAAAAGTCTAGAAATTTCTACTGGGATTTTTTGCTAGGCTTTGTTTTATATAGCTTTAAACGCTTTACCCGATTCTTCGCCCGGAGGGACTCTGGTGAGTATGCTGGATACATACGACAGAATTCATCGAGCGCTTCTTCCGGGGTGGGCTGTTGCCCTGACGTCGCAGAATCGACGTTTTGATTAGGGTTCGCCTTAAGGGAGATAACCTTGCGAGTTGCTCTCCAAGCAAAGTATACCAGCAGGCCACCGGGGATCAGTACCGCGGCCGTAAATACTAGCGCATGTATAAAGGGGTTGGTCATCGCGTCGCATACCTTACCTTCTCAGCCTTTTAATGAGACTGATTGCATGTTCGCCTAGTGTATCCCATAGTACATGCACGGCGCCGGCTGCAGTTGCAACCCAAAGCAACATCAAACTGGTTAGGCCCACGACTATAACTGCATTCTCTAACCATTCCATGATGTGCTCCTATATCATTTGTCTTTTAGAGATACGGCCACATGGCTTTTGGCCGACGCGCTACGTCCACGTTGTGATTGTCGACTTCCTAGTCCGACAGCGTCTGTGTCAAGCAGCGCTGCAGCAATGTAGTCCATTGATATGTCGAGTACTTCCAATTTGGCTGTCAGTTTGGCTATGATCTTGTCGACCATTAGCTCTATGAACTCTGGCGTTATCGGGTCTGGCTCTAATCCCATGGGGTACGTCCTCATTATAACTAGTTTTGGAGTTTTAAAAAAGTGAAAAGTCTCAAAAATTACCCACGCGTTGAAAATGTACTTAGGCGCATCTTGTGCACAGGATACTTGCGTAGCACATACATCGGGCGCCCCCCACGGGGGGAGGGGGGGGTGCCATTGCTTGCATTCTACAACTTTATTTTGTGAGCTTTTGTGAGTTAGTTGCGCCCTGCATACAACTCACGCGGCATTCTCCAGGTTCTCCGTGAGTTACTACGCACACGCAAGCACTCACAGTAGGCACAAAAAAGCCGGGGCGAACCCCGGCAAGATTGTTTGCGGCCTACAATTAGCTCGCCTTGTACCCTCGCTTATGCAGGGTCATACGCTCGATGGTAAGCACTACCGCGTCGTCGTCAGAATCGACGAGCGACTGCGCCTCGATAAGGGACGCGCGG
>Ga0209434_1001621_pt1 | contig 10120 bp, 9 predicted proteins | sample ETNvirnome_2_300_FD_184068 | JGI IMG/M metagenome (GOLD analysis project Ga0209434, IMG submission 184068) | Marine viral communities from the Pacific Ocean - ETNP_2_300 (SPAdes) (version 2) | ecosystem: Environmental > Aquatic > Marine > Oceanic | place: Pacific Ocean | collected 2013-06-22 | reverse complement strand
GAAGATTATGATCATAGAATGTTTTTACATTCTCAAATGTAGGGTTGGGATTAGTTTTCTTAAGAATTCTTAAAATTGCGTCTTCAATCATTCTTAAAGTCCCAAGACCCAGAATATCAAACTTAATGAAACCCATTGGCTCAAGATGACGAACATTTTGTCCTTCAGTCCAAGGAGTTTGACGAACGCCACCAGAATAAATTAATGGCATGTATTTATTTAATTCTTCTCCCACAACCAATCCGCCAGCATGACGAGAACATGAACGCACTTGTCCGCGCAAAGTCTTAACATGCTTTTCCACTTGTGGATATTTCTTAAGAAACTCTTGAAGTGTTGTGCTGTACTTCATTAGTTCTTCAAAGGTTGGATCGTAAACGCCAGCTTTTATTCCATGCTCTTTTTTGGCTGGGCCTATTGCTTCAAACACCATTTTCTTGGTTACAACATTAACTTCTTGATAAGGAATATCATAAAATTTTGCGATGTCTTTAATTAAAGAACGCAACTGTAATGTATTCCAATTTGAAATAGGGACCACATTATCTTCGCCCCATTCTTTAACCAATGCTTCTTTTAAGACCATTGGATCTGATACGTCATAATCAATATCTGGATAATCTGTTGCGTCTGAGCGCAAGAAACGGCTAAACAATAACCCATGCTGAATTGGATCAACTTGAGTGATTCCCAATACATAAGCAACCAGAGAACCACCAGCTGAACCGCGTGAAGGGCCTGTTATTTGCATTGATGTGGCTTTGTCTGCGATTGCTTTCATTGTTAAGAAATAGCGACTGAAGCCGCGATCTTTAATAACTTGAAGCTCGTGGTCCAATCTGTTAATATATTCTTCTGGAGGCGATTGTACCCAGCCTTTTGCCCACAGACCATTAATCGCTCCCATGTTCAAAGCCTCATTTTCATTCATTCCTTCAGGAATAACAAATGATGGAAGTCGAACAGTGTTGTCTGGATAAAACTTATCAATTCTATTGTGAGCAATATGATGTGTTCGCTCAATTGATTCACGAATTAATTTGTCATCAAACTTTTCGCCCAGTTCTGTTGAATACTTTTTATAGGAGGCGAACATTTGATCACCATTCTTGGGATACAGTTCCATTCCAAATTCTTCTAAATCTTCAGCCATTTCACCAAAGAACGAAGTTGCTCCAGGTCTGAAACGCTTGTAAAGTTCTCGGTCTTTCCAGACTGTTGGGTTGAAGTAATGACTGTCAGCCGTGGAAATCAATTCTAAACCATATTCTTCGGCAATCTGAATAATAAACTTATTTAATTTCATTTGCGTTGGATGTTTAAACCATTGAAGCTCGGCATACCAGCGATCACCAAAAATACTACGCATATTTTCAGTAGTTTTACGCATAGCGTTGAGAATGGCCTCATCACCATTGTCGAGATTTTCCCATAAATCTCCTGCATATATGCCACCCAAACAGGCTGAAGAAGCGATTATGCCTTCGTTGTGTGTGCGTAAGAGATCATAATCAATGCGTGGAAATCTATAGAAGTTTCCTGGCTTGTAAGATTGTGAAACAAGCTTGAAAATATTATTTAATCCGGTTTCATTTTGAGCCAACAAAACCAAATGACGACGGCGATTTAATATATCTTTTGTCGATTTAGTTTCAGCCTCGTCTTCAAGCGAGAAACCAGAACTTGCCTTTTCTTTTTTCTTTTTCTTGTCCGTTTTGCTTTGTTCGTAAGCCTCGGACCATTCAGTCAGCGAAGGAATAAAATATGCTTCACAACCATAAATCGGTTTAAAATCTTTGCCCTCTTTTTCCATTGACTTCGCATGAAGAACCTGATATGCTAAACCATTACAGTTTCCATGATCAGTCAAGGCCAGCGCATCACAACCATTTTCATAAGCAAAGTCCATGTGTTGTTGGGGATAGCCAATGGCGTCAAAGGGTGAACCCGCAGTTGAATGGGCATGAAGGCCGACGAAAGGTATGGTGGATTTTACGCGATTCATAGTGTAATGATACACGAATAATATTTATAAGTCAAGAGTTTTCTTCATCTTCGCCTATTTTATTCCAAGTCTTATATTTAAAGAATGGCAGCTTTGGGCGTAACATTTTTTTTCTTTCTTCAGATGATAAATAAATACATAAGTTTTCCCATGAGCTAATATCATAATACCATTCCATTTCAACTTTAAGAGTTGGGCGTTCGGGGTCTAATTGATTAAATATATCCTTAACATTAAAAAATCTTCCTGAATATCTTTCTTCTATTGGTAATAGTTTTGTGATAAACTTTCCGTCTTTTCTTTCCTCAACTGGTTGAGAAGAATCATATTTTCCAGTTTGTTGATACCAAAAATATTTTATTAACTTTCCTAACTCTCTTGCTTCAAATGCAAAACCTATATAATACCCATCCAATATGGAATCTCCTTTATCTGTTAATAAAAAGAAGTTTCCATGATTTGATATCTCTTTCCTATGTTTTCGCAAATGTTGTGAAGGATAAACAGCATAAGGAAAGGCAACATAATATTTATTTGGAACAACCCACTGACTCAAACCATTACAAACTTTTTTTGCTACTTTCGCTCCATACAAGATACTCCACACTAATGAATCCCTTCTATCTTGATCTCGTGGATGAACTTCCACATAATAAATTGGTATTTCCTTTCTTGATGTGGATGGATATACATCATGTTTCCTACTAATCCAAACAGGATCTTGAACAGATTCTCCTAAACGAGATTTTAAAAGTGGTTGCATATCCGAAGGACAAACAAGCCAGATGGTTTCGCAGCCAGCCGTGGCACATTCAAGAACTGTTCTTTCAATCGCCAAATAGTTTGGGGCGATTGGAGTCATGCAATCATGCCAAGGAAATTTAAAATCTAATGACTGGCCAGCAACAGGAATAATTCCAGCTAAGTGAAACGAATTAATATCGTCAAAGCCGTTTGATGATTCTTGAAACATATGATTCTTTAAGGGGGTTCTGGGCTATTATATCATTAAGTGAATCATAATTGAAAGTGATATTATCAAATGATTCATAAATATTTTTAGGTTTTATTATTTCTCTTCTTGTATTTTCTATTTTGATGGAATAATATTTGTATTTTGTCTTGTCATTAACATCGCGACCGTTTCTTGCACCACGTATGCCCAGTTTTTTCATCATGTAAAATGTTTTAAATCGAGCATTTATATCTGAATATTCAAAATCATCAAGTTGCCCCTCTGTCAAATAAGACACAGCTACGGCGTCTTTAAAATTGTGTTCTCCGCTTACGCGATCAGATGGATAAAAAAGTATATGATTAACAAAATCTGTATTATCCTCTATTCGATTGTATTTGTGTTTCATTCCGCTTCGAACATCAAACCAATCATAAACCTTATATTTTTTATCTTTTACTTTGGGAACATCCAACCCATGCACTTCTTCATCATCAAAAATGATCAACTCATTAAAATGTATTTTTGCTAGTCGAGCGTTTGCTGTAGGTGCTTTAAGTACATTATTTAAAACTCTCAACGAAACAGGTTTATCCACAAGAGGACAAAGACCACTGACAGAAAGAAAGAAAAATAACCTTTCCCAAAGCCATAGCTTATCTATTCCAATAGATTTTTCCGAAAAGTTTGTTTGTACTGTTCGTGAAACATTTTTAACTCCAAAAACAGATAAGTCGTCATCATTATCAAAATGTTCAAATCTATGTGGGGGGCTTAAACGAGAACAAACAAAGGGGATATTGTTTAAGCAAGAATATGCCAAAGCTTCAATCGTTGAACCAACCACAACCTTGTCATATTCAATATTAATATCTCTTATCTTTGTGTGTAAATCAATCTCTGATAATGAATTCACAAGCAACCACCCAAACAATAAGTGCGATGAACAGTTTTATCTTTAATTCCACCCAAAAGAACCAATTTTATTTCTAATCTTTTTTGCCATCTCTAAGTTTTCTTTAATAACCGCCTTCATTTCCTCAAGAACAAACTCTCGATTTTCTGAAAAGTTATCTTTTTGTAAAAGAACTTTTATTCCTTCACTCCTGGCCCAAGTTTTATTAAAATCCGAAGTAATAAATGAAATCATGTCTTGCTTTACAGGATCATCATCGCATAATGCAGCAGCATCTCGGAGTTCTCTACTTGACTCTACAAAATCTTCGCATATGCTCAAGAAAGAAAATATATCAAGCTCTTTCATAATCATCCTCAAATCTTATAATATCGTCTTCTCCAAAATAATCACCTGTTTGAACTTCAACAAAAACTAAAGGTTTTTCGCCAACACATTCAATTCGATGTTTGCTTTCTCTTGGGATAAAAAATGATCGACCAGGGAAACAAGGAAGTTTTTGGTCTTCAAGTGTTACAAATCCGTCGCCGCCCACTATCACCCACACCTCGGCACGTTGATGATGTGATTGATAACTTAATCTTTGCCCAGGCTCTACAATAATCTCCTTAAGTTTATATTTCTCTCTTTCTTGTAAAATCTCATATGTACCCCAGGGCCTTGTTTCAATGTTTTTTTCTTTTTTCATATATTTCCGCTTTTAATTTTATATAAACTGTATTTTAAAGTTATTTCTTCGCCTTTTGAAATATTTTTGAGTGCTTTCAAGCATTTTGTAAACCCCTGATTCACTAAGACACAGTTGGGTTGATTTGAGTGGTTAATAAAACCACCCAAAGGAGTGCGAATATAGTTATCTTCACTTCCAACACTATAAACATGTGTAATACCCATCATTGTATCTTTGGTAATATCTTCCACTACAAACAATCCAAGTCCATCGATAATAGATTTTTCAATGGTCAAATAATCCGGCAAAGGCTTATACATTACTTTTTCATTTTACTCTCAGCAAGATTAAGATAATATTGCTTTTTCATAGCATCATGGCGAGATTCTGATTTGAAGTTCTTCCACTTATTGTATATTTCTTTAAATTGTGTTTTCTTTCCAGCAATCTTACTCCAATATTCGGCTGCATCGGCAACAACCACCAACTCGCTATAACCTTCTGGTCCACCTGCCCAAACTTCATCAATAGCGTTTCCATCACTATCATAAAGATGAATCCCGTATTCAAGAGGATCTTTCCCAGGTCTTGGACCACCATAAAGAAAAGAATCTTGTTCAAATTCACTGGCAAGATTTCTAGCAACGTCAAATAGATTCTGAGTAGTTCTAAATTTGTCTCCACGGGTATCATCGTAAACTAAAACAGAATCTTCCACGACAACTTCGCCTTCTTCACCGCCTTCTTTATATCCACTTCCACGCATTTGTGCATAAGGCAACCCTTCTTGATCAAGGGACTGTTTAAGTTCCCAGTTGCGATCCCGATTTTGGGCAGTGCTGTAATCTCCACGAAAAGCTGTAAGCATTGCAAATGGAATATTTTCTTCTTCGATTCTGTATTTTACTCTCTCAAAATTTGCCTCAGTCAATAAATCTGGTTTCGCAAGCAAAATGGATTTTTGCGAAATCGCTTCTTTTATCATATTTTTTAAATCTTTTATTTTCATACTTTTCTCCTATTCATCAATAACTCCAACAATATAATTTTGATGAACTATGTGAAACTTTGTATCACCTATTTTTACTTCTTCTATCATTGATTGATCTACTACAAGACTTACTTGACCATTTGTCCGAGCTGAAGTTGTAAATACATCATCCATTGTGCCCCGTTGAGTCGCCCACGGTGGAGTCCCAGGATTCAAATCTCTCAAAAAGAGTTCGCAATCAGATGCGGCACAAATAAACTTAACAATACCATATCTTTCTTCTATACTAGCTTTTGCATCTTCAGGAATTAAGACAGGACTCAAATCTGCAATTTTTTCCTCCGAAAATTTTTCGACTAATAAGTGTTTATTAAACGGCTTGAATTTACACATATTTCACCTCACACGCTCCTCCAGCACAAGCAATCTCTCCCGACAAATTCGTATTGTCATCTATTTCTAAAACTTTTGTTAAATCGATGTCTTCTAAGGAATCCATCATTCTCTTGTAAGTTAACTCATCGCAATCTTCAAATGGTGCTTGTTTATATGTTCCTCCATTATAAGGAAGCACGCTTAACCCATTATAATATTTACGATTTTCCCACATCCACTCACCAACTTCTTCCCATTCATCTTCTTTTAAAGAGACGGTAGCAGAAATATTATGAGTATTGTTGCCCTTATTATGTCCTGGTCTAATCCAATTCTGAGAAAACCATTTAACTCTTTCTAACAGTTCCATAGCTGATTCGTGGCGTAAAATTGCATCGGGTGGGGCTTTTTGTGGCACTGAAATAACTGCCGTGTCATGTGGTCTAAAATATTCATCTTCCACCAGCTCTGGATGATTAACCGCAAGGTAATGATAAATATCCTCATTTTTTCCAACACGAATACGTCTAACATAATAATCATTATGCCATGCGTGAATGCCGCTGGAACAACCCAAGACCATCGACGATGTTCCACTTGGTTTTATTGTAGTCACACGGGCTGCTGTATTTATACCTAAAAGATCTGCTATCTTTTTATTTTCTGCTTTTGCAATCTTAGAAGCTTGTTTCATATCCATAGTTTGGGCGATTCCTGAGCCGACACCTGTCAAGCCAATACCTAGAAGTGATTCTCTCTCGGTTGTTCTCTGCCAAACAGAACGCAAGTAATGAAAGTCGGTATAAGATGCTTGAAGTGTTCCAATAAGCGCAGCACAACGAACGCGCTCATTGAGATCTTCTTGCGATTCAACGTTGGAAACATTTACCTCACAAAGATTACAAAACTGAAAAGGTCGTAAACCAATCTCACAACATGGATTAGTTCCCCATTCTTTATCGTTTGTAAAATAAACTCCTGGTTCCCCAGATTTTGAATGCTGAATCCTGTCCCATAACTCCATAAAAAATTCTTTTTCTGCCCGATGGCGCACTAGAACTGCACTATTATTGGCGCGGGCTCTGTGTGGGTTTTTCTCCCACCATTTGCCAGCCTTGCACGAGATCATTTCTTGATCATCTGCCGAAAATAATGAAATAAGCGCAGCGCGACGAATCCCACCAGCGAGAACGGCATCAGCAATATGACAAATAATATCGTGTACCTCAATAGATTGTAACTGATCACCGTTTTCTTTCTCGTTTAAAATAGATTTTATCATACGAATACATATTTTTAAAGGCTCCGGGCCAGGAGCTTTGCCGCCAGATGTAACTAGTTTCGCTCCCTTGGCTCGGATGTCAGAAAAATCAAAATCAATTGTTGAGGTTCCTTCAAAATAAGAACGCATCAAAACTTTTATTGAGTCTGCCCAACCCTCGATACTATCTCCTATTAAAAATCTTCGTTTCCTATCGGTTCTTGGCTTTCTAATCTCTGGTAACTTCTCGACGTGATGTCTCTGAACCGAGAAACCGATTCCAGTTCCGCCTAATAAAAGAAATAAAATTTCATTAAAAGCTCTGTAATCATCCACAGGGATAAAACCACAGTTATAAACCCTATTTGGACTAATTTCAATTGGTTTACCTCCAAACTGTAATGAACGCATTGACGGTAAGATTTTCTTATCATAAACAAGTTTGTATGCTTCTTCAATTTCCTCTTTTATATACGGAAATTTTTTTATATGCATCTCCTTGTTTCTTGTTACTAGTTCTTCCCATGTTTCTCGCCTTCCCAAATCTTTTTGGTACTTGGCATATTTCATAAATACTGTAATATCTGATAAGATCTTACTCGATAGTTCCATTACATACCTGCTCCTTGCACAAATTTTTTATATTTTTCCAGCATAAATTTTTGTTTTTCTTCAGTTGAAAGTGCTGGTGTAGGTGTTTCGCTGGGATCATACCTATCCAGGATTTTAATATCAATATTTGCGGTGTCCATAAAAATAGAAAACACCAAACCATCTTGACCGTTTCTATTCTTGGCGATGTAAATGCGACCACCATTTTTTTGTTTGTCTTCTGTTGTTCGCGAAACAGAAAAAATAAGATCAGCAATAAAACATTTATTAAATGCCTCTGAAATTGATTGCATTGTAATAATTTCTGCTTGCAACCCGGTGCGGTTGGTTTGTGATGCTGTCCAGCCAACCACATTATTTTCCATCATGATTGCTCGCAGTTCTTCATAAATTGATTCAAGTTCTTCGCGTTTTTCGCGACGAGTGGATAGGGTGCGCAGGAGATCAGCATAATCCACAATAATCATATCTGGAACAATACCCTGTTGTTTTAATTTTTCTAAATGTGCTCGAATCGTATTTGTAGTTGCCGTTTTTGTGGGATATTCTTTAACAATGAGAGTTCCATCGATGTCTTTCAAAAAGTCTCTAATTTCTGTCTTACGATCCATTAATTCATCTAATGGAATACCAGTAATACATGAATCATATCGGTTTGCGATTACAGTGTCGCGTAATTCAAGAGTATAATGGACAACCGTCATACCTGCTTTTAAAGCAGTTGCTCCAAGATGAACAAGTACCATAGACTTACCAACGCCAGTTGGAGCGATGACTACTCCAAGCTCTTTACGCCCACAGCCGCCACCAGTGATCTTGTCCATATTTTCCCATCCAGTGGTGATGGTTTCGCGTCCAGAGAACTCGAATCTTTTTTCAAAATCTTTAATATAATCGTAACCAAAGTCTGCGTCGGCACCAGCCTTCAATGCTTCATTAATAAGCACAGAAATCTCATCAAATGAGCAACTTTTAAGCAATGAAGTCGATTTTAGCATGGCCTCTCGCAACTTCTGCTTTCGGCAGAAGTCGATGGCTGTATCCTTAATGTATTGACCCGACTCTAGAATGTTAACATTAGCTAAAACTCGTGCAAAATAATCACGAATTTGTTTTTGTAATGCTTCGTTTTCTTTCTCAAGACCTGACTTAACAATTGTCGTCATTGTGTCATGAGATGGTTGAGTGTTGTATTTCTTTTTATATTCAAAAATTTCTTCGACAAAAGTCTGAAGATATTTAAATTCTAAGAATTCAACATTGAGAACTTCCAACATTCGATCTGCAAAAACACGATCATCAAGAATAAGAAATGCGAGTTTCTCTTGAAAAGTTTTGCCGTATTTTGAGAAAGAAATTTTATCATTGTTGGTCATTGTTACCTCGATTTTTATTGACTTGATTCGATCATACACCAGACAAAAAATATTGTCAAGACATTTTATCGGATAGAGTTAATTAGTTCTTCGACTCGTCAATAATCGATCTAAATTTCTGAAAAAGTGAGTTCCAATTGAATTCATGGATGCCATCGATGGTCATCATTTTCAAAACTTCAGTTCGATTAAATGAAGGTTTAAAGTTATTGACAGTGTTTCTAATATGTTGCGAACTCTTGGTCGAAATCACCGGCACATAAAGCTGCATTAACTTATAATTTAATTCCACTTTCTTTTTTTCAGATAAAATGTTTTTAAATAATTTAAGGTCACTGTCAATGGTTTTACAATACCTGAACAAATCATCAAGTGTGTAAGATTTTTCTTCAGAAAGAAAATCAAACTTCTTTGCAATGGTTTTTAAACCTGCACCTCTTATTCCCTCAAGATTGTCTGATTTATCGCCATCGATGGCTCGTGCGAGCGCAAAATTGTTTGGATGAATCCCGTATTGTTCAATGATGCGCTTTTTATTTAGAAAATTATTTTGGACAGGTTGATACACCATTGTTTCACCGTCACACAGTTGAATAAAATCTTTATCCATTGAAACAATAATTTTAATATCACCTTTTAATGAAGGCATCTGACATATGTAAGCTATGACATCATCTGCCTCAATATCCTCGATCATTAATTGAACCACGGGCATTTCATTAAGATATTCGATTGTCTTTCTCATTTGATCATAACGATTCTGAGATTCTTCTAAACCTGTCATTCCATCATACGCACGATTAAGTTTTAGGGGTTTGCGACCTTCTTTATATTGTTTTGCAAGAGCTTGGCGTTTCTTACTTCCACCTCCACCATCCCACACAACAATCAGTTTATCTGGTTTGATTTCTCTAATGAGTTTTTGGGTTGTCATTAAGAATCCTTTTGTCCCTCCAATT
>Ga0209434_1001618_pt1 | contig 10137 bp, 5 predicted proteins | sample ETNvirnome_2_300_FD_184068 | JGI IMG/M metagenome (GOLD analysis project Ga0209434, IMG submission 184068) | Marine viral communities from the Pacific Ocean - ETNP_2_300 (SPAdes) (version 2) | ecosystem: Environmental > Aquatic > Marine > Oceanic | place: Pacific Ocean | collected 2013-06-22 | reverse complement strand
TCACAATGCTTCAACTTAATTCATATCATCAATCTATAATAGACGAAATTTCAGGGTTACAAGAGAGAATTAGTACTAAATCTTATTTGGATACAGCAAAGGAGATTAGAGATAGTTATAAGGTTAGCCCTAAGATTAAAATAACTACTGGAAAAACTAAAGGTGACTATAATTGGAAATCAGATACAATAAATTTAAGACCTAATTACAAAAATTTAACCGAATTTGTAATGTCAGTGTTACACGAAACACATCATGCTATGATGAGAAAAAAATATGGGTCTAAAAAATATGAACAAATGTATTTAATGAGTGGTGAGATGGCAGTAGCGGCTGGTGGTGATTTTCATGACGATAATACTTTTGAAGAAGAAGCAGAAAAGTGGGCTAAAAAAGAACTATCTAAATGGATAAAAAAAAACAAGTAATTTGGGTTTTGTTTAACATATTTAATAGTAAGGTTATTTATACTGCATGGAAACATATAGATAGAGAACCATTTGGAGAATTAAAGGTTATAAGAGCGAATGCCAAACAAAACTCGTAGTGCTAAAGCAAAAGGTCGAAGATTACAAAACCAAGTAAGAGACCTTTTATTAGAAACATTCAAAGATGAATTAGAACCAGATGATATTCGTTCGCAAATTATGGGAATGAGTGGAGAAGACATAGTTTTATCACCCGCAGCCCGTAAGTTATTTCCATTTTCGGTTGAATGTAAAAACCAAGAACGTTTGAATATATGGGAGGCTTTAATTCAAGCTGAAGATAATAGTGGCAAACATGCACCGTTACTTATATTCAAAAGAAATCGTTCAAAAACATACGCAGTACTTGAATTTAAGGAGTTATTAAAACTATTAGAAGAAAACTATTAGATGGAAAAGATAGTTAATTTATTAGACAGAGTAATAAATAGTAAAGGTTATAAACTCAAAAAAGCTAATGAGTATTTATGGTATTGTCCATTTCACTCACATCATAAACCTAAACTACAAATAAATATACAAACTCAAAAATGGCATTGTTGGGTATGTGATGCTAAGGGTAGAAAATTATATCAATTATTTAAAAAAGTATCTACTCCAAATAAATATTTTGAAGAATTAAATGAAATTTACGATGATTATGTATCATATGAAAAGGTACAAAAGTCAGGTAAATTGACTGGTTTACCAAAAGAATTTTTTCCGTTATGGAGACAGAGTGAGAGTCCAATTTATAGACAAGCACGTAGTTTTCTCAGTAGACGGGGGATTCATTATACAGATATTTTAAAATATAATATTGGTTATTGTGACAGAGGAATTTATACAAATAGAGTAGTTATACCATCATATAATGAAAACGGAGACTTGAATTATTTTGTAGGTAGGGACATTTATGGTAGTAAATTTAAATATAAAAATCCTCCTGTATCAAGAGATATAATTGGTTTTGATTTTTATATAAACTGGGATGAACCAATTGTTTTATGTGAAGGTCCGTTTGATGCTATAGCTATTAAAAGAAATGCTATACCCTTATTTGGTAAAGTTATATTACCAAAATTAAAAAAGAAGATATATGAAAAGAAAGTTAAAGAGATTTATGTGGTTTTAGATAAAGACGCTAGAAAAGATTCTATAAAAATTGTAGATGAGTTTATGAGAGAAGATATTAATGTTTACTTTGTAGAACTATCTGATAAAGACCCTTCTGATTTAGGGTTTAACAGATGTATTGACTTAATAAAAAGAACACATAAAACAGAATTTTTAGACCTTATAAAACATAAATTATTGTGGTAAAAGATATAATAAAAGTACCTTTTAATGAATTAAAATATATCCATCACATATCAGACATTCAAATTCGTAATCTTAAACGACATAAAGAATACGAAGAAGTATTTGAGCGTCTATATGATAAAATATCAGAACATAGAGATAATGCTTTGGTATATATAGGTGGAGATATAGCCCATTCAAAAACAGATATGTCGCCTGAGTTGGTTGACCAACTATCTAGACTATTATCTAATTTATCAGACATATGCCCCACTGTAATAATTACAGGAAATCACGACTGTAATTTAAATAACTTATCACGTCTTGATGTATTATCACCAATAGTTAAAAATCTAAAACATCCAAATCTTCATTATCTTAAAAATACGGGAGTGTATAAATGTGCAGATGTATCCTTGGTGGTTTGGGATATATGGGATAATCAAGAAGATTATATAGAAGCTAAGGATGTAGAAGGAGATACTAAGATTGTTTTATTTCACGGTACAGTTGATAGAGCTCAAACAGATTTGGGATTTAAACTACCCTCAGATGTTCACATAGATAAGTTTAAGGGATATGATTTAGGATTATTAGGTGATATACATAAAAGACAATTTCTTAATGAAGAAAAGACAGTAGCTTATTGTGGTTCTTTGGTACAACAGAATCATGGTGAGAGTGTAGGTCATGGTTATTTGTTGTGGGATGTATTAAAAAGAAAATCAAAGTATATAGAAGTACCAAATGACTATGGTTATTACACTCTTGATATTGATAGTGGAAATGTCCCAAATGTAGATAATTTACCAAAGAAAGCACGATTGAGAGTTAGAATTTCTAACACAGACGCTGTACAACTTAAAAAAGCTTTGACAATTATTTATAGGAAATATGGTATTAAAGAAGTTGTTGTTAGTAGAACTGATAGACTTGGTGTTGATAGAGTAAGAGGAGACCGTATAAATATTGGTGATATTACAAACTCTGATTATCAATATGATTTGATAAAAGATTATTTACATAGGAATTATGTATTACCCGAAGAAATTTTATTAAAAATAAAAAAGATAAATGATGAATTAAATTCTATATTACCTGAAGAAGAAGTATCGAGAAATGTTAGTTGGCGGTTAAAGGTATTTGAGTTTGATAACTTGTTTTCTTATGGTGAAAGTAATATAGTAGACTTCTCAAAATTAAATGGTATTGTTGGTTTATTCGCTCCTAACGCGACAGGTAAATCTTCATTATTGGATGCTCTGTCATTTTGTCTGTTTGATACAACATCACGAGCTTTTAAAGCAAGTAGTATTTTAAACAACAAACGAAAAAAGTTTAGTTGTAGGGTAAATTTTGAAATAAATGGATTGAATTACTATATCACAAGAACTGGTAAAAAATTAAATAATGAACACGTAAAAGTAGATGTAGATTTTTATATGATAGACGAGACGGGAGAGAAAGTATCACTTAATGGAGACCAACGAAGAACAACAAATTTTAATATTAGAAGAGTTATTGGGACATACGAAGATTTCATTCTTACAACCTTATCATCTCAGAATAACTCTACGGTGTTTATAGATAAGACACAAAAAGAAAGAAAAGAATTGTTAGCACAGTTTATGGGTATTGGAGTGTTTGATAAATTATATACGTTGGCTCATGAAGAAATATATGAAGTGTCAACTTTATTAAAGGATTTTAAAAAAACAAATTATTCAAAAGAATTAGTTGAAATAGATAGTGAGATAGATTCTTTTAGGATAGAGTATGACTCTTTAATAGTTGTAAAGAATGATTTGATTGAAGAGGATAGACAACTAAGTAAAGATATTCTTGAAATTACTAAAAAATTAAAACCCGTAGATGATGCTATAACTGATATAGAACAACTAAAGATAGATAAACATACTTTCAAGGACGAACTTCAAAACATTGAAGAAACTATAACAGAAATAGAAAGTAAAACAGAAGTCAATGGATTGAAAGAAGATGAGTTGAGAGAAAAAATAGAAAGTTATACAGATGATAATATCAATAAAAAATATTTGGAATTACAACAGAATGAACAGAATAAATCAGATATAAAAATAGAAATAGATAAATTAAAGATAGATGTAAAACATAAACTCGATAAAATAAATACTTTGGGTAATCTTAAATATGACTCGAATTGTGAATATTGTATGAGTAATCCGTTTACACTCGATGCTATAAAAACAAAAAATGAGTTAGAAGTGGACAAAAAACTAGCTAACGAATATGTAGACAAATTTGATACTTTGGAAAATGAAATAAATCATATACAACATATACGAGATAAAAAATTCGATTTAGATAACTCATTAGAAACATTACAGAGTATAGAGAGTCAGAATTTAAAATATATTTCACAACAGACTTTGATGTTGGAAAAGAAAAATAACACTATAAAACAAATAAACTTATTGGAAGAAAAGATAATAAAATATTTTACTCAGGAAAAGGATATAAAATATAATAAAGAACTAGAAGATGATATTGAAGATTTAAAAGAAACAATAGATAATTTGGTTACACTTATTAGTGAACATGAGGATAAAATAAATACGGTACACGGTACGATTAAAATTGGTGAAACAAAAAAACAAAATATAATAGATACTATTAATAGGGTAGAAAAATTAGAAGATAAGTTTAAAGCTTATGAATATTACTTAGATGCTGTAAAACGAGATGGTGTACCTTATGAACTAATTACTAAAGCGTTACCAACTATTGAAGGTGAAGTAAATAATATATTATCACAAATAGTTGATTTTGGTATTATTTTAGAAATGGATGGTAAGAATATCAATACACATCTTGTATATGATAATGATAATTTATGGCCACTTGAACTAAGTAGTGGTATGGAACGGTTTATAAGTTCATTAGCTATTCGTGTGGGATTAATTAATGTATCTAACTTACCACGAAGTAACTTTTTAGCTATTGATGAGGGTTGGGGAACTATGGACTCGGATAATTTAAATTCAGTATATCAACTATTCCAATATCTCAAATCACAATTTCAGTTCACATTGATTGTTTCACATATTGATACTATGAGAGATGCTGTTGATAGTTTAGTTGAAATTACTAAATATAAAAATTATAGTAGTATTAAATACGTTTAACTGGTAATCTTCTTCCTAAATCAACCCCACTAGTTCCCATACCTTTAGTAGTACATTCCACCTGAGAATTTAATTTATAAAGCTGATTTGTTATAACTGCAGACATTGTAGTATAATTTGTTTCAGCATACTCTCTTAACCAATCTACCAAATCTGGTGGTAATGTAAAGCTATATTTCTTTTTCATACCGATAATATCCCTACTTTATCCATATAATAAATATAGAATATTTCCAAATTCAATATTTATAGTTGATGAGTTCCATTAAATATCTTAGGAGAAATATAATTGGGTGTATTTAAACGGAAGATAGCTTTAAGAAATCTACATCTTGTAGATGTTCTTGTTGAAGATACCAATAATGACTATTTTCAAGTATTAGAAGCTCCTGATGTTTTACCACAGGGTAAGAGTTCAGCTCTTATAGCTGGTTCTCAATTTCTTAAAAGAGAGACAGATGTTCTTGTAGAAATGATAACCACTCCAGATGATTCTGCCGATATACAATCAATATTCGCTAATCCAGTAAGAGGTTATTTAGAAGGTAATGCAAGAAGGATATCTTTTGAAATTTATCCAGATGACCATGCATTCCCTGACCAAATGACAGTTTTGTTAACTATTCTTGGTGAGATAGATAGAGATAAGGTAAATTTTAATATACCAGAACGATATAGAGATGTATATAATGTAAGGTTTCAAAAAACATTTAATATAAATTTAAGTATTCCTAATACAGCTCCTATTCTCTTTTTATCTCATCCAAGAATGTATGTGAATGAAACTATTGTTCCAGAGGTAAAACCATCTGAAGGAATTTTTGATATACCTAAAATTTGGACTGGTTCTTTGGCTGGAACGAGACACCCAGAGTATACTCCATATCCATTAAATCCAGCATCAATAAGACCAGTATCGGCTGATATTGAAACTAAGACAGGTCCATTTTCAAGTTTACGTGGACAAATAAGAAACAGACAATTTAGAGTAGATTTTAAAACTGGACAAGAAGCGGGACCGATAGTAAAAAGAATTTGGACTTTTGGTGATAACGATACTACTCCAAATACTTTGTATTTGACAGGCTCTAATGACCCAATTAAAATATATACTAGAGCTGGTACATATGAGACTAAGTTAGTAGTTAGTAGTCCAGTTGGTCAAAACAACAAAGATTTTACTTTAGTTACTGTTGACCCACCAAATGACACATCGGCTAGTTTTAAAATAGTATCATATGGTGATACTGACCTTACAGGTTCGTATGATGATATTACAAATTCTATCACCACTATGAGTTTGGATGGTACATTAGGGCCGACATCAATAAGATTTAGAGATGGTACTACAAATGTTGATTACGGTTGTAGTCATAATGTAGATAGTATATCTCAACAGGAAGGTAGACGAGAAGCAGTAACTCCTGAAGGTAAGTATCATACCAGAGAATGTAATAGAGCAGATACTTTTTATAGCTGGTCTTTTGGTGATGGTAAATTTACTACAGATAGAAACCCAGTACATAGATTTTATTCAAGTAGTTATGAAGGGGGTACTAATAGCGCTTATTCGATAAGACAAACTGTATTTAACAATTATGGTTCAGCTTCATCAAAGTTTGATAGAAAAATTTTAGTTGTACCACAAACTCCAGCAGCAGCCTTTAGTGGTTCTAATAACGCTGGAGGTTCCGCTCCATTTACAGCCTCGTTTACAAACACTTCTGTAAGTCATTCATCTGGAATAACTTTGACTTATGCGTGGACTGCTACTAATGGGTCATTTGTTGGGGGTACTTCATCAACATCAACAAATCCACAAATAGGATATAGTGAAGATGGTTCACATGACGTATCTTTAAAAGTTACTGACCAACATGGTAGAACAGATACAAACACTAAAGAAAAAGTAGTAACTTCTACAGCAAACCCACAAGCGTCATTTGATATGAGTTGGCCTCATGTATTAAAGGGTACTACAGTTACTTTTAGAAATACTTCTATTAACTCAACAACATATGAGTGGAGTTTTGGTGATGGTAATACGTCTTCAAGTACATCAGCTACTGTTACACACCAATATACTTCTGTAGGTTCGGTTACACCCCAATTAGTAGCTATAAGTTCTGGTGGTGTTAGAAGCGCAGTCAAGAAAGGTATAACATTAAATATAATAGGTTTTGGCCCGACAGCAAATTTTTCTGTTCCAGTTACAGCTGTTACTGCAAGCTCAGGTATAGTTACAATAGTTGATTCATCGACTGCAGCAGACAATGGATTTGGAAGTCCCGTCCTCGGACCTGGAGGGGTGTCACTAGATTGGGGTGATGAAACATTGGATGGTGGAGTTGGCAAACAAGGTTCAACATTTAAACACGTATATAGTAAATCAGGAACTTATTTGTTAGCATTGACTGCTAAGGATAGTATAGGATTAACTGGTAGAAAGACTCAAATAATAACAGTTGTTGACCCTGCAGTAGCACCTGTAGCTAAAATTTGGCCAAAGGCAACAGGACGTTCTCTTAAATCTTATATAGGTATAAAACCACATGAAATACGATGCCATGCAAGGGAATCAACTGGTGTTATAAATGAATATACTTGGTCGTTTGGTGATGGTAAGACAGGATATGGTACAGTTGGAAGTCATACTTATGATACACCTAAAAGATATACTTTAACTTTAACAGTTAAAGGACCTGGTGGTAGTAATACAGCCACTACTACTGTAGATGTTAAACCAGATAATACTACAAGTACTGGTGGAACTGGTGGAAGGGGTCGGGGACGCCGAAGAAGAACACGTAATCGAACACGTAGAACTACTCGACCTACACTCCCCAGGACGACGAGAAATGTAAATTATGATGAAGTAGACCCTAGTGGAGACGAAGAATCACGAAGTGACCAAGCAAGTTCAGGTGGTACAGGTGGTGGAGGCGGCTGTGTTCTTGAAGGAACTCTTATACTAACAGATAGAGGATATATTCCTGTTGAAGAAGTTAAACTTGATGATAAGGTTATTTCATATGATTTTGAGTCAGAAGAGTTTAGAGATTATGAAATTAAAAAGGCTTGGAATAAATTACAACCAGCTTGGTGTTTTATAGAAACAGATTTAGGAGTTACTCTAAGTTGTTCAGATACTCATTTGATTTATCATCCAGATTATAAACATAATGAAATTGCGGTACGTGATTTAGTTGTGGGTGAAATTATTTATGTTTATAAAGATGGTAAGTTATTTAAAGATAATGTAAAAAATATAACATTTTTTGAACAAGAAAAGAGAGTATATAATTTTTCAATTGATGATGTAAAATCTTATATTAGTGATGGTATTTTATCACATAATGCACGGAAAGATGCAGGGGGAACAGAAGGTAGACGTACCCGAGACCGATATGGTTCACCTGCGATAGATAAGTTTAAAATACAAAATGTAGTAAATGCTATAGATGGAGATGGTCCATTGGGAGCTAAAGGTCCTACTTTTGTAGCTCCGATGGAAGGCGCTACTGTTACAGCAGATATTGCTGGTAGAATAAGTGGATTTAGTTCGACTTTAGGAAATCCGTCTCAGTCAATATCAACAGATAAAGTCGTACCTAACTCAGTACCTTATACTTTTACTGTAAGTCGAGTAGGAGATAATTCAGGTAACACAGATTTTATTATACCTAATAGTCCACCAGTAGTTACAAACGAAGAATTTGGTACAGATTCATTTATGGAATGGAGTGACTTTACAAATTCTCCAGCTACTATGAGTTATATACAACCCACGTCTATGTCTTATGATGTTATTAACAATAGGTCATATGCAGATATTAGATTTACGAATCTAAGAACTTTCTCTGGAGATATTAAAGGTGTTAGAGTTTATTATAAACCAGTTGGTGACATAGGTAATTATACATTATTAGTTGATGCTCCATTAGAAGCAAGAGAATTATTAGTTGACCCATTTTCGTTAACTGGGCTCGTAAGAACAGGTTATTTTAATGACCAACCACATACAAGTAAATACTGGAGAACAAAACAGGGAGCAAATGCTGGTTATTTTCGTGGTAATGAAACTGGTACAACAATAACAAGTGCATATAGTAATTCACCTTACATGGATACATTATATTTGTCAGGTTCTAATAAAGAAATAGGGCACGCGGTAACAGCCTATATTTCAAACACATCAGCTTCATTTAAATTAATAGATGATGTAGATTATGCTCTTAGAACAAGACTTAATTATATTAAAGGAGATAAGGTAGTAGAAGAGGATACAGGTAATATAACTACACAAGAAGCAGAAATATCATTTTATGTATCTGGTTCGGGAGTAAGTTACTTTAATCCTGACGAGGGAATAGAAGATCCATATGGTAGATTAATAGGAACATATAGAGTTGACGATGATTTACCAAATAGTGGTTCATTGGAAGGAGTAACAGAAGTGTTATTCAATACAGATTTTGGACAGAAGGTTATATTACAAATTGTAGCTAAATCTGGTAGATGGTATATTAGTGATACATCATTAAAACCATCTAAGGAGACGGGATTTCATCCTAACTATTCAAGAGTTATTCAAGGATTACCTCAACTACAGAGAAGACCTCAACAGTTTACGTTTAGAGCTGAGTTTTATGATGCATCTGGACGAATAGCGAGTACTGAAGCTTTAGAAAGAGAAATAAAACAATTTGAAGGAAATAATGTTGTAGTAACAGGACTTGATAATATTATTAGTGGTTCTATGACTATTGGTAGTTCTATAGCTAATGGTATAGAAATGGCTGGTTTTGGTTCAGGTTATCTCCGCACTGTTGGTTATCTTGGTTTTAATAAAGCAACTAGTGGTCATGGTCCGCCTGGTATATTAATGTGGAGTGGTTCTGTTTTAAGTGGAAGTGGTGATGATTATAATGGTGTTGGTTTAGAGTTACACGCCGGGGGTGATAAAGGTTCATTAAGATTTAGGTCAGATAAAAGTTTATTTGAAGTAAAAGCAAAGTCATTCTTTTTAGGTAGTCCAGCTCAATATATTAGTGGTTCTGGTGGTTTGTTAGAAATATCATCTTCAAATTTCCACGTAGATACAGCAGGCAATACTATTATGGGTGGAAAGGTTACAGCTACTGAAGGTAATATAGCTGGTTGGTTAATTAAAACAGGTTCAGCTGGACAGTCAGTATTAAGTG
>Ga0209434_1001617_pt1 | contig 10137 bp, 13 predicted proteins | sample ETNvirnome_2_300_FD_184068 | JGI IMG/M metagenome (GOLD analysis project Ga0209434, IMG submission 184068) | Marine viral communities from the Pacific Ocean - ETNP_2_300 (SPAdes) (version 2) | ecosystem: Environmental > Aquatic > Marine > Oceanic | place: Pacific Ocean | collected 2013-06-22 | reverse complement strand
GCGTCAGCGACAACAGGGATCCGAGAACGCTGGGAATGTTGTCTTCCTCACACATGGATTCAAGTGGCGAGGCCTCGCATTCTCTCCTAGGGAGATGACAATAGTCCAATCGAAAGCTTTCAACGCTAGGTTCATCGCATTAGCTTTGGGGGTCCCTCCGTTTTTGCTAGGGCTCCCCGAAGGTTCGACTTTTACAAACTACGGCGAAGCACGTCTTGCCTTCTGGGATGAGACTATCGTGCCCCTAGCGAACCATATTGTGGCAGAGTTCTCTAACTGGCTGCTACCTAAATTCGAGAGTACCGAAAACCTCACAATTGGATTGGACCTAGACGAGATCCCCGCTCTTGAGCTTCGGCGCACCAGCAAGTGGAATAGGACTATTCAAGCAGTCGAAGGAGGAGTTCTAACTCCGAACGATGCTCGCAAGAGACTTGGTTTCAGTACTCACCCCGATGGAGATATACTTTACGCTCCCGGAAGAGCCCAACAACCTGAAGCTACTAAGGGCTCTCAAGACGAGAAGATCGACCAACTGACCAGACTGCTCAAAGCCCAGATACATCCAGACGAGATAACACAGCTCCTCCACGAAGACTGCAACGACGAGGGTAGTCACGACAGAAGGAACTAACTATTTTATTCTTCCCCTTCAAGTTCGCTACTTTTTAATTATTATAATGTAAAGGCAAAAAGACACTCGCATAGATAGGAAGGGCTTGATGCCATGAAGATGAGTGACTTAGACTTCCAGTTCGAGATCAAGGGCATCGATGAAGATTCTGGAATGTTCAAAGGAAGAGCTTCTGTGTTCAACATTCTTGACTCCTATATGGATAAAGTCAAGCGGGGAGCTTTTGCGGAGTCTCTAAGAGAACGAGGATCTAAAGGTATTAGAATGCTGTGGCATCACAATCGCGCTCAGCCCATTGGGGTTTGGACCTCTATCAAGGAGACCACCAAAGCTCTTGAGGTTGAGGGGTCACTTGCTCTTGGGGTCCAGATGGGAAGAGAAGCGTATGAGCTTCTCAAGATGGGGGCTGTTGATGGATTGTCAATCGGTTTCAGCACACGTAAGTCCCAGATTGACGAAGAGACTGGCATCCGAACTCTGATGGACATCGATCTGAGAGAAGTCTCTCTGGTTACCTTCCCCGCACTTGAACCAGCGCGTATCACTGACATCAAAGAGATAATGCCTCTTCAAGATTTACCAATTGCCCCCTGGGGCACCGAATGGTCCCCTTCTGGAGCTTACCAGAGAGTAATGGGACACAAAGATCGCAGTCGTGCATTTGTGTGGAACGATGGCGAAGAGCGAAAGTTCTTAATCTGCGACGTCATAAACGATAAGCTGTGTGTAGTCCCCCAAGCTGTCTTCGCTGCTGCAGCTCTAGCCCAGGGAGCTTGTCGTACGTCTGTCATGGATGAACCAGATCTCACTGGAGTTCGTGAAAGGCTTGACGATTATTACTTGAAGCTCCGAGCAAAGTTCGGGGATGACTCCACAAGCAAAGCTTGTCATCCGCCGTGGCGCTCAGCCAATCCCTTTGCGGCGACACTAGCTTCGGCAGCGTCGCTAGTGGAGACCGAACGAGACTTTGAGGCTTTCCTGCGGGATGCTGGGTGGTCTCGGAAGGAAGCCGAAGCCATTGTGGCTAGAGGCTTTAGGGCTACCAGTGGGCAGGGGGAACCTGTCAACGGGTTACAAAAGTTCGTGGATAGAGTTCACTCTGCCACGAGAACCATTCAACCGTAGGAGGAACTTAAGATGCCTACTCCCAACTTTGAGGAAGCCACGAAAGCAATTGATGGGCTCCTTGCGACGTTTGAGGAGTTCAAAACTGCTACCGACGAGTCTATTGCAGAGCTCAAGTCAAAGGGTGCTGTAGACCCAATTCTCGAGGAGAAGGTTGGCAAGATCGACAGTCGAGTACAGGACTTGTCTGATCAGATCCAAGCTGCTGGAGAGAAGACTCACGAGCAGATCCTCAACATCGAGACCGCTATGAACCGCTCAGGGGGAGATCAGACCTTGGAGCAACGTGACCAAGAGGTCGAAGACGTGAAGATGATGAATCGGAACGCCATTGCCTATGGACGAGCTCCCACTGTTACACTGGTGGAATTTCGTGCTTACACGAAAGCGTTCGATCGGTACATGCGTAAGGACGACAGGATACTCTCTATCGATGAGTACAAAGCCTTGGCGATTGGCTCTGATCCTGACGGAGGCTATTGGGTTGTACCTGAAGTCTCTGCAGCTATCAACGCTGTGATCCGTGAGACGTCGCCCATGCGTGAGTTGGCTAGCGGGATGACGATCGGATCGAAGTCGGTAACCATGGTTATCGATGACGGTCAGGCTGGAGTTGGCTGGCTGGGTGAGACTGAGACGCCTTCAGAGACGACGTCTCCTACGATCCGTGAGAAAGAAATCGTCGCTCACACTGGCTACGCCGAACCAAGAGCGACTATGGAAATGCTTGATGATGCGAACATCAACATCGAAGAGTGGTTAGCTGCTAAGGTCTCTGATAGGCTTGCGCGCCAGGAGAATACAGCGTTCGTATCCGGTACTGGAGTAGGTCAGCCAAGAGGCTTTGTTACCTATGCTTCTGGTACTAGTTACGGTCAAATTCAGCAGGTTGCCTCTGGTTCTGCTGCAGACTTCACCTTCGATGGCCTGATCGACATCCAGAACACCCTTAAGGAGGGCTACCAGCCTAACGCGACGTGGCTGTTCAAGAGGGCGAATATCGCAAACGTGCGTAAACTCAAGGACGGTAATGGGCAATACTTGTGGCAGCCTAACAATCAATTAGGTGAGGCACCTCTCTTGCTAGGTCGGCCAGTTCGTCATGCTGATGACATTGCAGCCGTTGCTGCTAATGCCCTTGCCGCAGCTTATGGTGACTTCCGTCGTGGCTATCAGATCGTCGACCGCTTGGGCATTAGGGTTCAGAGAGATGCTCTGACCTCTAAGCCCTTCGTTAAGTTCTTCACCACCAAGCGCGTTGGGGGTGATGTCGTGAACTTCGAGGCGATTAAGCTCCAGAAGCTTTCGACTTAAGTAAGTCGAAGATGCTGGAATGCTACAAAGTGCTCGTTATTAACACTAGGAAAAAGGGGCATCAGTCATGCCAAGTTTTGACGTACTTAGCAACGTAAAGGTCGTCGCGAGCCATGGAGCTGAAGCGCTTTCTGCCGACCAAAACGGAGACACTGTCGACGGCCAAGGCTTCGAATCAGTCCTTCACATCGTCGAGATTGGAGCTGGTGGCATTACTTTTACTACCTCCAATAAGGTCGCGTTGGAACTCGAGGAGAGTGACGACGATTCCGCATGGACGGACGTCACCTCTGCTAACGACGTGAACGTCAACACCAACTCGTCTGTTGGGGTCGTCACGGCACCAGACTCTAGCGGTATGTTTGCCGAGATTACGTCAGCAGCCATGGACGACATGAGCTACGCGATTGGCTATCGAGGGGCCAAGAGGTACTCGAGAGTTGTGCTTAACTTCTCTGGCACACATGGTACCGCAACGCCTATTTCTGCCTCTGCGATCCTGTCGCGTGCAGCTCATCGCCCAGTTTAAGTGAGGCTGGGTAAAGAGGTTTAGGTCAAGTATGGAGAGGGGTAACTCTCTCCCTGCTTACCCAGTTTTGGAGGAAATTCGATGAAAAATTGGAAATGGAAGACCCCTCGGTGGGCTGTCCCTGCTACAATTGTAGCCTTAGTACTTGCAGGAGTTGTTATCGCTACCCCAGCTCAAGCTCAACAAATCCCTTGCTACAAGTCACAGGGTGGAGCTTCATTTATAGCGAGTACGGGTTGTACTTTCGATGGTGGCGGCGTGGCCGATGTGTACATCCTCGATGCCGACAATGACACAACCATTTCAGCTCCAACTGATGACCAGCTGGATCTTGAGGTAAACAGTGTAGATGTCTATCAGTTCTTCAACAACACTGGAGGCAATCACGCTTATGCGTTGGCTACAGACGGAACCCACTCGTTCCCTCGTGAGATGTTCTCACTATTCGACGACTTTATCCAGCAAACCCTTGTTGAAGCTGATACACCATGGATTCTGAACTCCGGTTCTGATGCTCAAGCTATCGATCCGGCTATTAATGCCCAAGAAAGAGGGGCACTTAGGATTACCACCGGAAATGCTGATGGTACCACAGCTGCTGATGGGTCTCAGCTGGCATCACATATCCCAATGCAAGCGGACTCAGGTGGGTTAGCTTTTGAAGCTCGTGTGAAGATTGTAACTGCTATTACTGACATCTCTATAGTTTGTGGTTTGACTGATAGCACCTCACTTGAAGAGCCAGCGACAATCTCGGGGACTACAGTAACAACGACCGCTTCCAATGGTGTGTTCTTTGTCTACGATACAGCCCAGACAACGGATCAGTGGTATGCTATTGGGGTGGATACAAACGTAGATGCAACCGGTAATGCAATCACTGGTACAGCTCCAACTGCAGACACTTATCAAACACTTAGGATCGAAGTCGATAGTGACGGTGAAACTGCTAGGTTCTATATCGATGGAACTTTGGTGATCAGCCTCACGGCTGCTGCGACCTCTGCGGCAGTAAATCTCTATCCGACTTGCATCGCCAATGCGACAACCACCACCAGCAAATCGGTTGACGTAGACTATATGTACGCTGGTCATACCAGATAAGCTATTTCGACTTTGGCTTTGGCTTTAACTTCGACTAAGGGGAAAGTGATAATGAAGGTTAAGATGAAAGTAACCCAAACAGGAGCTGATGACGACAATCTCAACGTTGTCAAGTTATTCAAGAATGGTGAGGAATACGAGGTAGGGTCAGACCTAGGGGGTGTGTTCATCCGAGAAGATTGGGCCGACGAAGTGATGCCCACAAAAGAGGTCAAGGATGCTGGTGCTCCTAAGGAGAACAAGAACGCAGGTAAGTCTCCCGGAGGTAAGGGCTACGGTAAGGGAGCGTCCAGGTAACTCCCCTTACAACTCGGAGAGGTAATTGTGAGTATCACAGTTGACACCGCTGCAGCCGAGACTGATCTGACTGTAAAAGCAACAGTCAAGACGGAGATGTCTATCTCTGGATCCGGGGACGACGACTTTATTGACGCTCTTATTACCCAAGTCTCCGCGGCAATCCGAAAGTACTGCGGACGTAAGTTCGAGAGGGAGTCGATCACGGAGACTCTTCCCGGCTCGGGGACTTCCAGACTCTTCCTTACTAGGACTCCCATTGTGAGTGTGACCTCAGTTACAGTCGATAATGCTGCTGTAGCTTCAGACGAGTGGACGATCGAGGACGCTGATGCTGGTTTTCTACTAAGGCACGATGATGGTGCTCCCCCAGCTCCTGAAGTTTGGGCTCTTCCTGGGATGTTGCAGTGGGGACTCTCTCGAGCTAGAGTCAAGGAAAGTGGGTCGAATAATATCACTATAGTGTACGTCTCAGGCTATCTCCTTCCGGGAGAGGGTAGCAGAACTCTACCCGAGGATGTTGAAAGAGCTTGTATCGACACGGTCAAAGCTCTCTATCAAGGGCGAAAGGACAGTACTCGACTTAAGTCCCAAAAGGTCGGCGACGCCTCAGAGGTAATCGACATAGCGACAGGCCTCTCCCCTACATCCGAGATGTTGCTGAATTGCTGGAGGCGCTCAACAGTATTCTGATACTTATTAATCCCCCTTCAAGTGCGGTACTTTTTAATTGTTATAATGTAAGAGTATTAAATGTCCCTCGTGGATCGAAACCTCAGGCAAGCAGCTACTCTTTGGACTTTCAACGGAGTGGATAACGCAGGTGACCCAGCATTCGCTACTCCCGCTGCTATAACTGTGAGGTGGGAAGATAGGACTGTGGAGTTTATTGATGCCAGAGGAGAGAAGTCGGTATCCAGAAGTGTGGTGTACCTTAGTCAGGATGTAGCTAGAGGAGACTTTATGCTTCTTGGTACATCTGTTGCGACAGATCCTACAGCTGTAGTAGGAGCCTTTATGGTAAGGGATTTTCGTAAGATCCCATCTGTGAACGCTACAGAGTTCGAGCGTCGGGCTCTACTTGGAGCAGGAGGAGGCGGCTAATGCCTACAACGAACGTGCCTCTTGATGCTGCGACCTTCCTCGCTGCCCAAGGCCTCAGTCTTACCCTGGGTACTAATCTGTTTGCAGGGCCTCCACGAGAACCTTCAGCTCAGATTCCTAAGAATGCTGTGTTTGTCATGGCAACTTCTGGGGGTGCCCCTCCATCTCGGGTAATGGGGCAAAGCTTTGAAGTTAGGTCTGCGACTCTTCACATTAGGGTTAGATGGAGTCGCTTCGAGGAAGGTGACACCAAAGCAAGAGATATTGCAGATGCTCTCCAGGGAGCAGATGTCTCAGGATATCTTGATATAGAGCCTAACCTCTCAGAGCCATCTCCAGAGCCGAGAGATACCGAAGGGTTATATTATTGGGGTTTGTTCTTCGTGTTTAAGTATCAGCAAGGACCATAAGATGGCTAAGGCAAAGTTGTTTGAGCGTGCTTTAGAAGAGCAGATCACAAAGAAGGTCGAACCTTGTGTGGTCGACATGAAGCGGGAGGTTGCTAAGGCAGTTCTCCTCTCTGCAGTAGCAGCCTCTCCCGTCTTCTCGGGGTACTTTGCGTCAAACTGGAGGATCACTATGGGAAGAGGTCAAGCTAGGGATGTCAAGTTGTTTCCCCCTTGGGCTCGAGTACAAAGACCCCCGTTGTCGATGCGACCTGGAGAGTTCGTAGGTAACATAGCTTCCAATACCCAAACAGAGCTGGCCAAACTAAATAACGACAAAGAGCTTGCTAAGGCTAGAACGAGGGTTGCTATTGCTACAGCTGTACCCTACGCTGGTGTCTTAGAGGCTAAGCTGGGCATTCTACAAGCTGCCAGAGCTGTCGGGTCCCAAGTCAAGCAGATCATAGGCTCAGGTAGAGCATGAAGTAAACTGGAAGGGTCTTGAGAAATGAGTGCTTTTGTCCTTACTAACGCTAAGGTAATGTACGGAGATAGGGACCTGTCGGGCTTCCTGAACAGGATAGCTTTAACGGGTGAAGTCGACCTCCAGGAAAATAACACTTTTGGGGCTACGGGTAATTATAAGACTCGTCTCCCAGGACTGTTCAACTCTTCGATGGATATGAATGGTTACTGGGAGAGTGCTGGAGCCGCCGACTCTATCGACTCCGATCTGTTTGGGAAAATAGGTGCAGTGTCAGCTTTGATCTCTATCTCTGCAGAGGGGGCTACTGTTGGGGATAATGGCTTCTCTCTCGAGGCTGATGCTGCAAGCTACGTCCCCGGTGCAAGCTTAGGAGAGATTTTCGCTTTTAATATTACAGTCCAAGGTAACGGACCTCTGCTTAGAGGCCTTGTTATGGAGAACGTTGCCAGGACTACAACTGCGAATGGAGCTGCTAAGCAGGTTGGCGCAGTCACAGCTACCCAGAAAGTCTATTCTGCAATTCATGCTACTACAGTTTCAGGGACGACACCTACATTAGATGTCACTGTAGAGAGTGACAACGCTGAAGGCTTCTCTTCTCCGGTGACGCGTATTACACACACTCGACTTACCGCTGTAGGCTCGGAGTTGCTCAGCGCATCAGGGGCAATTACTGATGATTGGTGGAGGCTTGTGATGACAATTGGTGGTACTACTCCCTCGTTCACTATCTTTGGAGTTGTGGCAATTCTTTGACGGAGAGATAACAAATGGAAGTGGTAAAGGTAACTTTAGCTAAAAAGTGGCATGAGTGTAAGGCGGGATCTAAGATCTCTGTGGATGGTGATCGTGCTAAGTGGCTTGAGGAACATGGTTACTTTAAACTTAAACCCAAGCCGAAAGAGGAAGGAAGGAGCAAGTAAATGGCCGCATTCGTATTGACGGACTTTAGCTTCGTTATTGATAACAGCGGAGGTACTCCAGTAGACCTCAGCGATCATGTAATGTCAGCTACTCTGAACATTGAGGTTGACCTTCAGGAAGATACTGTCATGGGAGCTACTGGCAACTATAAGACTCGTCTTGCAGGTTTGAAGGATTGGTCTGTTGATATAACACTCAAGCAGGACTTCGCAGCCTCGAAGGTGGATGCGACTTTCTTCCCTGACCTTGGGGCATCTGGGACATTCACTGGTAAGCCCACTAGTGGGGGTGTCAGTGCGACGAATCCGTCGTACAGTGGTGAGTGTATCCTTGAGTCCTACCCGCCTATTGGGAACGCAATGGGCGAACTAGCCACAGTCGTAGCACGCTTCGCGGGAAACGGAGCTTTGACGCGTGCTACATCGTAAAGGCGTGTTCTACATAAACTAGGTAGCCAGAACAATATTAAAAGAGGAGATTGATCATGGCTCTTGACTTAGATAAACAGTACAAGACGGACCCAGAGCTAGAAGAGAATGGTGTCTGGGAGGAAGTTGGTGATGGAGCTAGGCTTCTTATCGCTCGTATCAATAACCCCACTTATGTTCGTGCTTATCGTCAGATCCCACGAGGTATCCGCAGACGATTTGAAGCGGGAGAACTCGCAGATGATAGGTCCGATGACATTATCTGTGATATCCTCTCTAAGACTGTTCTGCTGAACTTCGAGAATCTCTCTATTGGGGATAAGCCTCTTAAGTATAGTCAAGAAGCCGCAAGGAAAGTCTTAAAGAAGTATCCCGACTTTCGAGAGCTAGTTTGGCAGATTGCTAATGAGGCTCAGCGCTTTCATGGAGATAGCGTTGAGGAAGACGCAAAAAACTCGCCGAGCTCCTCCGGTGGGAGCTAACATACGGTGGACAGCACGAGGAAGCACTAAAGAAATACGAGGAAGGCGGCAAGTTCAGTAAGGTATTGGACTCTAAGCCTGTACTTACGGATGCCCAAGGGATTTTATGGAGTGCTTTCTGGCTACTTAACTCTACTAGGCAGGCAGGATTTGAAATCTATCAGCATCTCCAAATGGTTGACATAGTAGCTTGTGCTAGTATGTTACCAGAGAATACAAAGGACGCTGTAGAGGTGATTGTTGAATTAGATCGAGTATGGTACGATTGGTACCTAGACCAAAGGAAGCAGCAAGGCTAAAGTAGATGCCTGATCCCACAATTACAATCACAGTTGACGTTCAGGGACTCTCAGCTGCAAAGAAGGACATCCGTGGCCTCAATGTTGAGGTGCGTAAGGTCGAAGAGTCCGAGAAGCGTATGGGTAAGTCTGCCGAGGACTCGGGTCGTCGAGTCAGGAGCTCGATGAAGAAGTCACAAACGGCTGCCCGAGGCGCTAGGCGTGAGATGACTGGCTTTAGACGAACACTGGATGAGCTAGCTCGTTCGGTCCGAGTGATTGAGGGCCCTCTAGGTGGAACTGCGGCTCGCTTGCAAACCTTGGTAGCTATAGTCAAGACTACTCGTCTCTCCACTATTGCTTTGGTTGGGGCTTTTGCGGGCTTATCAGCGGCAGTCCTGTTTATGATCCCTGCAGCTGTAAGGGCTGCACGTACCATGGAGGGGATACGGAACTCTCTTGTTTTCGCTACTGGCGATGCTCTTAAGGCTGCTGATGCTTTTAACTTCCTTAGACAGACATCCCTTGAGTTAGGTATAGGCCTAGAAAACTCTGCAAGGGAGTTTGTCAAGTTCGCTGCGGCCTCTAGAGAAACAAAGCTAGAGGGGGAGTCTGCTCGAAAGATCTTTGTATCAGTATCTAGAGCTGTAGCGCTAATGGGGGGTGATGCCTTCCAGGTGTCTCGTATCCTAAGAGCGTTTACCCAAATGCTCTCCAAAGGTACAGTGCAATCTGAAGAGCTCAAAGGCCAAGTAGGTGAGAGCCTGCCTGGAGCGTTTCGTATTGCAGCTAAAGCTATGAAAACCAACACAGTAGAGCTTTCTGATATGTTGGAGAAAGGATCTATTCTCGCTGAAGAGCTTCTCCCGAGGATGGCTGCGGAGCTAGACAAGCTTGTCCCTGCAGATCTAGCCGGCAAAGTCGACACTATATCAGCAGCATTTGGACGCCTGGGCACTTCGATCTGGGAGGCTGCTGCGGCTACGGGTGAAGAGACTGGCTTGGCAAAGGTGACCAAGAACTTTGTTAATTGGGCAGCAACGGC
>Ga0209434_1001616_pt1 | contig 10138 bp, 5 predicted proteins | sample ETNvirnome_2_300_FD_184068 | JGI IMG/M metagenome (GOLD analysis project Ga0209434, IMG submission 184068) | Marine viral communities from the Pacific Ocean - ETNP_2_300 (SPAdes) (version 2) | ecosystem: Environmental > Aquatic > Marine > Oceanic | place: Pacific Ocean | collected 2013-06-22 | reverse complement strand
GCTAGAATTTGAAGCAATTGCTCGTACGGTTGGAAAGCCTATTAGCGAGATTTCGAAAGATTTTGCTTCTGCAATGCCAAAATTAGCTTTCTATGGGCAACAAGCGGTCGACGTCTTTAAGGAACTGGAGATGCAGTCGAAGAGCACGGGCCTTTCGATTGATGATATTTTGGGCATTTTCGGTGATCAGTTTGATACATTTGAGGGATCTGCCAAGGCTGTTGGAAAGCTAAATGCGCTGATGGGCGGACCGTACCTCAATTCGATCGACATGTTAAATTCGTCGGAATCTGAACGTCTGGAGTTAATGCAGCAAGGTATGGAAGCTTCCAATATTTATTGGGAGGATTTAAGTAAGCCAGAAAGACAAGCATACGCTAACGCAATGGGTACCTCGGTTGATAAATTAGGACAAGCTTTGGTCAAGCTCACCCCATTGGAGGAGGCACAGGCCCTGCGCCAGGATCAGCTGGCACGAAAAGCTGGCCAAGCCCGAGACGTTATTCAAAAACTCAAGGATGCCTTTAACAGCATTATTATCAAGCACCAAGGGCTCTCAGATATGATAGTTAAGAATGTAGATAAGTTTGCTGATTGGATTCAATCAGGCCATGATCTTGGGGACCTCTGGAATGACCTTTTCGGCAAGGGCGGCAAATTTGAACCATATATCGAACAGATCAAGGCCTTCGGAAAAATGATCGCCTGGGTATATCTCACCATTCAAGGCTTCAAGATTGCAAGCTTTATTTCGAGCTTGAACCTGATCGGCACAACCTCGATGATCAACGCCGGCAAAGTCGGCATGATGGGTCGCGGAATGAGCGCCCTCGGCGGCATGGCTATGGGCGGCATGCTGGCGTACGGTGCAGGTAAAATGGGCAGCCAGCTGTATGCTTCGGGCCGCGAAAAAGCGGGGCAAAATGTCGCTAAATACGGCGGTATGGCTGGGGGTGCGCTGTTGGGCGCCAAGGCTGGGATGATGTTCGGACCAGCGGGCGCCGCCATCGGTGGCGTCCTCGGTGCCGGCGGCGGTTATCTGTACGGACGCCGAAATGCGCGCAATATGGTCACCGAAAACACCCAAGCGGACGTCGACTATAATGATGGGTGGGAGGTGTATTCTACACAAGGAGGCAAAAGAACGAAGATGGGTGGTGCATCAGTAAATAGTGCTGACAGTATTGCTATGTTGGCCGGTACTCCAAGTGGGCCCTTAGCACAAGGTACCGGGCTCTTTGGAAACGCCGCGGCCCCGACTGGCGATAGCGGCGCCGCCCTGGCTGAGGCAATCGAACGCGGTATTGCCGCAGGGCTTGCTAAGGCATCCTTTGAAACCAAGGTTGAGCTTGCAGCTAATACGAAGGGGCTATTAGATTTGGTTGATAGTCCTGCCGGCAAGCATGCATATATGCCGTTCTATGCCGGCAAATAAAGGGAGATAAAGATGCCAGATATAAAACCAGGAATGATAAACCAGAAAGCCTTTCAAATCTTTATCACCAACATTCCTACGAGCATGACAATTAAGTTTGATGGTTGGGTGACTAATTTTAATGACACCTTTAGTTCTAGCTGGAATAGTGTCCCTGTGTATGGTCGGATGGATGATCTGCATACGTTTCAAAGAACAGGAAGAAAAATTACTTTAGCTTTTGACGTTGTCTCGGCCAATCATCTAGAAGCAAAGAAAAACGTGAGAAAACTAAATAGATTAGCACAATTCCTCTACCCCCTTTACTCGGCGCCGCATGGTGATTTAAGTATTACGGCAAACAGCCAAGCGCTGCAGGCTCCTCCTTTGTTGAAAATGAAATGGAATGGTCTCATTTCAAATGCTTTTGAGGGCGGGGCCCTTGTTGGGTTTCTCCAGGGGTTTAATTATACTCCCGATCTGAGTGCGGGTCAATTCTTCGTTCCCGGCGCCGGCACAGGAAAGCCGTACATTGCCTATCAAACCCACAAAGTGAGCTTGTCTTATACTGTTTTACATACCCATCTAACAGGATGGACACAACAGACTGCTGGAAGTACCAAGTATATCTTTGGCGGAGATGTTGCTCGCGATATTGGATCGACATTCCCACATGCCATCTCTGATGCGGTTGTGTTGCCGGCCGAGGGTGCGACCCCGGATGAGACGCCACCGGATCCTGCGGGCCCTAATCCTGCGCCAAATGGTAATCCGGATGAGGAGGAGCAATTGATGGTGGATGAATGGGGGGTGAATGCTTGTGCTGACGTAAGTGACGAAGTTTGTCTCGCTCGATTTCGAAAACGCGGAAGGCTGCTCACCCCTGAGTCTGAGAAGATTGACAACGCCATACTGAAGGGTGACGGTTCTTGGAGGACAAGAAAGGAATATTTCGAACAAAAAGCATACAACCTCCAGAATAAGCAACTATAGAGATAAGGGAAAAAACAACTTATGCCAGATATAAAACCAGGAATGATAAATAAAGATCATTTTCAGATCTTTATAACTCACATGCCAACCAACGAAAAGATCAATTTTGACGGATGGGTCACGGGTTTTGCTGACAATTTTTCTTCCACTTGGAAGGGTACCCCCGTATATGGTCGGATGGATGACTTATATACATTTCAAAGAACAGCTAGAAGAATATCTTTAGCTTTTGATGTCGTTGCATCTAACCAGTTTGAGGCGGCTAAAAATGTTAGAAAATTGAATAAATTAGCACAATTCCTCTATCCTGTGTATTCAGAGCCTACCCTTGGCGCGGGCTCCCGCGGCGCCCAAGCACTCCAAGGTGCTCCACTTTTAAAGATGAAATGGAATGGTTTAATTTCAAACGTTGCGGAAGGGACAGATCTCATCGGTTTCCTCCGAGGCTTCAGCTATGATCCGGATATCCAGCAAGGCCAATTCTTTATCCCAGGGAGGGGTACAAATGAGCCGTTTATTGCTTATCAGGCTCACACAGTTAAATTAGACTATATCGTGATACACTCTCATTTAACAGGATGGACACAAAAAACAGTTCAAACCACAAGGGGGAGTACCAGATATATTTTTGGCGGCAACGAAGAACGGCCGCTGGGATCAACTTTTCCTCACGCGGTTTCTGATCCTGTTCGATTGCCCGCCCCAAAACCAAACGAGCCAGCTGTTGCTGCACCGGATGAGAGACCCAAAGAACATGACGGTTCTGGTCTGCCCTATGATCACTTGGATGATGATGATTTGGCGAACGAGCCTTGGTGTCGATCGTACACACCTACGGCAGGAGAGGACCAATGGGGTTTCGACCCCCTCCCAAAGATGAGGTCAGACCGAAGACCACTCACAGGCCGCGGCACAGATCCCTACCAGGAAGATTGTATATCGGAATCTTTTCAAACCCGAGCATGGGCGCGCATGGGCGCCGCAAGTGAGAGAGAAGTCCTGACCCCCAGCGCCGCCGGCTCGATCTGGGACGCCAATCAGGGAGCCGGCATGTCGGGCGTAGGCCTTGGCATGGACGACGACTCCTCCGGTCGCACCTTGAAAGACGAAGACCCAGGCCCATGAGCGCCCTGAGAAAACCAAAAGAGGACTAATTAGAGTATGAGCAGATTTGGCAACAGAAGACTACTACAAAATGATCTAGAGGAATACTCAGAGTTTTTTCGAGATCGGGACGTAAAGCAGATTACACATTTCGGCACCGGTGTGTTAAGATACCCCTCCGTTGCCCAAATTACCACATTGCAAAGCATAAAAAAGGTTTGGGCCGTGGGCGATAGATATTATAAATTAGCAGCAGAATATTATGGCAATCCCCGACTTTGGTGGGTCATTGCGCAGTATAATATGATGCCAACAGAGGCGGACGTTAGAATGGGTGATATAATTTATATTCCATTGCCCTTGGAAAAAGTAATGTCCTATATGGTGGGTTAAGATGGCCACCGATGGGTTCCTGCACCCCGACATGATCGGTTTTGGCTACTATCCTAAGGTCACGGAAGCTGTCGCCCAGGCATGGTTTGACGAGTTGATTGATCCTATCTGTACAGCTTTTTTATATGAATTTTTGTCTTTTGACGACGACGTTGCTGGCGTGAAGCGAATCAACGACCTTATTAGGGAACAAATAAAAGACGGAAATAAGGATTTCGCCAGTTTCGACCGGGGCATCGACCCGCAGGGAAACCGCGTGATTATGGGCGTCAAGGAAGACGACAACGGCGCGAAGATGGCCAACATCCGCGAGGCCCTCGCGAAGCAAAATCTGCCTCCCCTTTATGATGAAGAGGGTAATCGGGTGACGATCGGCGACGAAAGATGGGCTTATACTGCAATCGTCACTGCATTTTCGCAGCTGGAGGCAGATATAGCCGACGCCAAGGAAGGTCACAGTGGTAGCAACCCGTTCCCCGACGATTACAGAGGGCGCATCGCCATCGACACACTTCTCCAGCTTATGGACAAAGTTGGAGACATTGTTAAAGAAAACCCCGAGGGAGAGCCAACCTGCACCAGCGCTGCTGCAGACAACGTGGACCTGATCTGGGCATGCCCGGGCATTGAACGGCACTACGACGACGGCTCGCCAGGCCCGGGCTCCGGATCCCGATATGTGTCTGGGGTCGATTTTCTATTGCTGATGAACATTATAGCGAATACTAGCATTGTTAGTAAAGGCGCCCTCGTTGGTCCGATCGCTTTCGATAGCAAGGCGAAGCAGGAAGTCCAGCACGGCACCCCCTTCTTTTCCTGGGATAATTTCTATGGAAACCCGGAACTAAAGAGGACCGCCAACCGCGTGATACAAATCAAAGAAGAGAAAATAGGACTCGACGAGCCGCCTGATCCGGATCACGAGATCAAGCGCGCAAACTTTTTTCCCTTAACAACCATCGTTTCGCCGTACGCCTCATCCACCAACGCGCAAGAGTTCAGGATCCGCGACCCCTTGGGCTCGGGGATGAAGTCCGTCCATTGCGATCCTGCAGCATCCCTCTCCGACAACTACGTTAAGCCCTCAAAGATCGCCAAGCCGGCCTTCGTCAGCCATCATCCCAACACCTGGAGCCTCGATGAACTCCTGCCCGGCGTGGTCATGGGCGGTTACTTGAGCGCCAAGAAGGATAGGACCGTGCGCAGCGAGGGCACTGAATTAACGCCCGGCGACATGAAGGACTACATGGTTTTTTTCTTAAATCGGATGGCAGCCGAGAAGGCCACGGGAAAATGGTGGGCCCAGCACACCCGGAACTACTCACCCATGGACAAGCTTACGATGCACATTCAGGAGGTGATAACCGGGGACTGGCGCAAGACCCCCGAGGGTCAGTTGTTCACGGGGGAATACGATGTGAGTTGGGACATCCATGAACACACCGCCGTGGAGCTCAACGAGGCAAAACAAGGGGTCGCGCTGCCCCCCGAGCAGGCTAAAGCAAAGCTGAAGATAACGAACTTCAAGTTCTACACCTCAGCCTTCACCCCTATGAGGTTTGGTAAGCCGGGTGTCTTGGTCCAGAACGAAGACGGCACCGTACTTGCCAAGATCTACGCTATCCTGGACCCGCCGAAGTTCCAACTTCTAGATGGTCAAGATTATTATAGGGGGTGGGGGCGCGCCTTCGAGCAGCATGCGCCCGAAGGCACCGGACGCACCACCAGCAACAGCGCCTGGCGGAAGTACGAGCATGCAAAAATTGAGAGATGGATTAACACCGTTGGCGACGGCGTGGCGATGAAGACTCTTGTCAAGGGGAGCTGGGTGCGACCCGCGTTCGGATCTGGGATGAAGGCGAAAAAGAAGGACAAGAAGAACAAATATGGTGGCAACACTGTCTGGGTTGGGTGGGACCCCTCTCGCCTGCAAGGGCCGAACAGTGTTCTTAGTATGGCTGCCTACACATCAAGAATTATTGCTCGCATTGCACGCAATTATCCGAAGAGGTTAGCAGAACTGTTGCTGAAGGTGCTGGACGGCGTCGTCACCCAGACTACGATGAACGAAAAAGACGTTCAAGACAAGAGTTTTGGCGAAGTCACCTCGGACGAGACTGCAGAAATAGAGGGCCTGCTGCCCTATGACCTACAATGTTTTTTGCTTGAAAATATTCGCCAGATCGCCGGCCGTCAGGACAAACTCTTAAATGACCGCGCTGTGGTATGGAACAGGGGCTACCACAATGTGGGAGTTATAGCAGACATTCTCGGAACAGAGCCTCAACTCTATGATATCATGGCAAATCATCGCCAAAAGATGAGTGTCCAACCGGGAAACCTTATTTCTTATATTAATCACGGGGGCCCCGAAAAAACACTCCAGGCAGAGGCTCTTTTGAATCTTTGCCCGGATGCTTATGCTCTTTTGACTCCCTATATGAAGATATATCGAGTAGATTATCGCGAGGATGACACACTTGTTCCTTATCGGGAAACCGAAATTCCCTTTCCAACGTTCATTGATTCCAAAGATATAACTCAAATAACACAGGGCATCAGCGGCAGATACGGCGGCGCGGGCATAAAATCGTTTTCATGGAATCTTGACGGAGTCAACTCAGCCGAAGTTGAAAACAATATTTCGGCGAATCTGACTCTCCGCTTTCAAACACTGGAGGACATATTCTCTCTATCGAGCCATCCCCAAGCCGGCCTCGGCGGTGAAGGTGAGGTTGCTCAGCCCAGTTATTTGGATTTAATCATCGGTTCTGGTACATCGTTTCGTACCAAGCCTGTGGAGGAGGTTAAGGCGCATCCACGAGCTGGAGGAGCGGACTGTCTTGCTGCTACTGTTCAAACATACGATGGCGCCCGCTTTCGAGTGAGAATCGATGCCGGTTGGGCATGCCCACCTGGATTTGCGAATATGGAGTTTCGCAACTTTGGGCGTCAGATGGGCCCCCCGGGATCTACTGAAACGTATGGGGAGTTTTTAGAGCGAGCAATCAACGATTCCCGCGTTGCTCTTTATTTGGATGTGACTGGTCATGAGCTTAATTTCAACGAAGATGGTTCCGTCGACCTAGAAGTTCGTTATCAAGCCTCATTGACAGGGATCTTAAAATCGCCAAATGCGGATATTTTTATGGGAGGCACCGAGTTAGACCAAGCGATAAAAGAGTATAGAGAGTCTATGCTTGAGACCGAGAAGGCCCAGGATGTGAAGATAGAAGAACAGAAGAGTCTTGGCAATGACTCTGGTTTTATTGAGGATATAGAAAACAAGCGGATAAAAGCCCGCGAAAAATTGGACAAGATAACCAAAAGAAACAAGGCCCAAAAATATAAGAGATTTTTATGCAATCTTTACGAAAAGAGTAAAATTTATATACTGCGCGTCGACACAGATGAATTTAGGCGCTATAAGGACATGACGCCTAAAGAGCGCGCCGAACTGGCCAAACAACGCCTGGACCCCAGCGATACGAGCATTGAACTTATTGACCCTCAGTTAGCCGACACGTCAGATATCGATGCGCTTATACTACGAGCGGAGAAAAATATTAAAGAAGCCCAGGCCGGACAAGATCCTCGCGTCGGCGTGCGCTTTAGTGAAGAGAGCGTAAGGACTGGAATAAAGAAAAAGCATCTAAGATCAAAGGAGCTGGATGTGCCATATGTTTATCTAGGCGACCTTCTAGACGGGGTGCTGCAGTATATGACAAACATTGTTGATACTGGCGACGATGGTCTCCCTGGCAGCTTCCAAATGCTTTTGGGAAGCATAGAAATACTGGATCCTCTTATGGCCTTCCAGTATAAAAATGCTGTGATTAAATGTGCCGGCCACCAAGAACAAGAGGTGGTCAGAGCCCTCGCCGATATAAATCCTCTAAGATATAAAGGGGCCCACAAAATATCTTTCTATACCAATATTGGTAGTCTCCCAATCTCACTAGACTATTTTCAGGAATGGTTTATTAACAATATTGTCCGCCCACAAATAGAAAATTATAGCTTTCTTACTTTTGTAAAGAGCTTGTGTTCGTTGCTTATAGGTAAAGCCTTTAATTCTAAGTGTTTCGATGAGGTCTTGAATTATCAACTAATGTTTGATACTGCCATATTTGGCTTGGGTGATTCCTTTACGGGAAGAGTCGTGTCCCCGGCCCAGGTTGCCCAGTCGCGGACAAAAGCTTTGCGTAAAGCCAAGGTTCCTCTCGACACTGAAATGGACGGGAGTACGCCTATAATCCCCACTCTCGTTTTATACTCTAGAGATTCGGTTCCTGCAGTTAGCACGAGCGAACGCGAAAACCTAGAAAATGGCATATATCAGCATTATTTGGGGGCTTCTTGCGGGCTAACGAAGAAGATATCGTTTGTAAAGCAAGATATGCCTTATAATAGAGCATCGCGCCTGAGGAGAGAGGGGTCCCTTTCGGCGTACCAACTGCGCGAACTTTATAATGTTAACATTGACATGATTGGGAACACTCTACATAAAAATGGACAGTATATAAAAGTTGATCCCACTGCAGTGGGCGTGGGAGCTAGCGCCGGTGCAGGCAATCTTCCAAATTTGGCAAGTCTGCTTGGAATTGGCGGCTATTATCTGGTGTCGTCAGTTAGCCACACAATCTCTAGCGCCGGCTTTGATGTAAAGGTCACCGGGTTCCAAGAGGGTCTTGAAATCGATGCGCACGAACTAGTTGCACTTCAGCCATATCTTGAAGAGGAGAAAAAATCTTCTCCGAAAAAGAAAAAAGGAAAGTAAATAGGAAAGGATGAGCAATACTTTTGACTACACGCAGGAGGAATTAAGAAACCCGATAGGAAGCGGCAAGCTGTCCCCACGCGCAAAGTTTTATCAACGATCGCTTTATAAGGACGCGGTATACCCTGACAACATTGTTAAGCCTTTGGATACTTGGTATGATAAAAATTTATTCGGACGAGTTGATCAAAAACAGAATCCTATTCTGGTTATTGGGAGCCGTCTTGTGGAAATTCGCGCCGGCGCAAGGCCAGGTATGTATGCACTTGAGTTTGTAGAAAAAGCTTTTATGGATTTGGCTGAGCATATGAAAACTGCCTATATAACTAGTTGCATTAGTAGAGGGGGTAATCCCGCCTTATTTAATATGAAAGCACACATAGCTTACACTAGCCCTTTGGTGAGATATGAAAACTATACGGCCTCACTTTACCGCGGATTCAACAGGGGGCATAGGGATACGGCAGCGCGACCAATAAAAGACTTTTCTGATTATAAAAAGGCTTTTACTGAATATCTGACAATGATGTGTGAAGAAATGCCGATCACTAGAACAAGTTTTCTTCTCTCAAGTCTCGTCAGCCCTTTCATATCGGGGCTTAAGATTGGCATCGCGCGAGAAGACGCAGATTCAGATATAGAAAAGGTCGATGCCTTCATTGGGGACCCAAATTATTTATATTATGTGGAGAGTGCTAAAAAATTTGGTTTTATTGTCGACAAAAATATGCCTTGGATATTAACTGCTGACTTGTTCTCTGATGCTATGCTTTCTTATTTGAGGTTTTATCTAAGTGATCGCTCCGCGGCCATTACTAAAAATAATTTTTTTGAAGTATATTTTTTTAAAGGCTATGGGGAAGACATAGAGTTATTGTCGTCTATGATGCGCCGCGGCTACGCCGAACTTTTAAGTAAGCGTCCTCTATATGCAGAAGAAAAAATCATTTTCAACAGAAGATGTACAAATGCGCTTCAAACTAAAACTTTCTATAGAACGCCATCCTCGTCAAAAGATGTTCTTACTCCCAAGGAGGGTGTTGATTTATATACGCTCCTACGATACCAAGAGGCACAAGGCAGTTGTCCTCCTTTGAAGATTTTACGAAGAAGGAGCTACGAACTCCTGCGAGCGTATGGAAGGTTTGCGACCACGTACGAGATCCCACAATTTATTAACGACTCCTTTAAAGAGTTTCTCTACCCCCCTCATTATGGGCAAGCTAATCGAGATTTAAAGCTTGACAAAGACACTTCATCCGGTATAATAGACACAGCATTAGAAGTGGCAAAGAGTATTGCCAGCGGCTAATAGCCCGGAGGAAGATTGCTTTTTCAAATTTTAGACTCTAAAGTTGAGTGCACTGGCTATTACGCCAATAATATCATAACATCCGGTACCGCCGTTCCTCTTGGGGGGACAACATGGGAATATTCTCGCCACCTCCGGGGTA
>Ga0209434_1001615_pt1 | contig 10140 bp, 11 predicted proteins | sample ETNvirnome_2_300_FD_184068 | JGI IMG/M metagenome (GOLD analysis project Ga0209434, IMG submission 184068) | Marine viral communities from the Pacific Ocean - ETNP_2_300 (SPAdes) (version 2) | ecosystem: Environmental > Aquatic > Marine > Oceanic | place: Pacific Ocean | collected 2013-06-22 | reverse complement strand
TTATTTAGCTCTGTTTTAGCCATCTTTCCTCCTAGTATAAATGCAGTATATCCTCTGGATTACTGATTGTTGCGATGATTTCATCATCGTTTAAAAGACGGATTTCAGCACCTTCTATTTTGAAACGGGATCCTGCATAGCGCCCAAAAATAACCCAGTCTCCTTTTTTGCACCAGGGTCCACTTGGAAAACGCCAAGTGTCTCGGTACGCTTGAGGTCCAACTTTTAAAACATACGCACAGACGGTCGTCATTTGGATCGTCTCTTGCGTTTTATCGGAAAGCAATATGCCTCCCTTTGTTTTTTTAACTCCTCCGTAAGGTAAGACTAGAATTCTCCAACCGGTTGGTTGGGGCAATCTATCAAGAACTGATTTTTTAAGAGACTTAGGATCAAGAAAAAGATCTTTAACTTCTTCTGCGGTTTTATACGCATTAAGCAAAGCTTCTTTTTGCTTAGGTGTCGTCTTCTCCTGTGTCTGTGTTGTCATCCGGCTCCTGTTTCTTCAGCAGGTCTGTTAAATCCTGTTGCAGATCCTCACTGGATCTGATTTGTCCTATTATATATTTATATTCAGGGAAATTGTCAACTCCCAGTTTAACTTTAGTAGTTAAAGAGTCGATTTTAGGCTTTAAAAGCTTGTTTTGAATGTATTTGATGGTGTGATAATCCACGAATTAGATTAATCCCTTGTAGTATTTTCGGTAAGTAGGATTAGATAATTTATGACCATCCGCCGTTCCTTTGATGTAACTACCGTAATATTTATCTAATTTAGGAAGACCACCGTCTTTCTTTTTCACAGGCTTACTTCCATGTTCATCTGTCCACTTTTGAGCCATCTTAGGATGTTTCCTCCATAGATAACGTCTTTGTTTTTCTGATTTAAAAGGCATTATTTCTTCTTACCTCCGCCATTTCTCCAGATTTGTGTTCCCTTTATACCAAAAATACTACCGACGACTAAAATCCAAAGTGAAGTGAACCAAACTGGCAGTGTTGAAAAATACTCAAAGAAAAGTTTTACTTTCTCCATTGCTGTCGGATCATCACTTATGACTGCCCACATTAAAACAATGATGGGCGCTGAGAGGATTAAAAGTACAAATTCGTCCTTAAAATCTGATTGTCGGGCTTCTAAAAGTTTGCCCTGGTAAGATTCTTCTCCTCGGGCCATTTTTTCTGCATGCATCAATTGTGCATCAGACATAGCCACTTTAGTTTTTTGTCTATTGGAATAAATTTTAGCTCCAGCTTTTAGAGCCATTCCGGCTAAATTAAACCACATATTAGTGCAACGTCCTTTTTAAAGGTGGTAAGGGAGTAACTTTATGAGAACTATCTGAAATAATTTCCATCATTTCATCATACTCGTCTGTCGATAAAGCACTTTTATAAAATTTGAGCGCTTGAGCCAAGAAAATCCCTGCAACCGCCATCGGTTCATGGCGATTTGACCACTCCACATTCTTGCGAAATATTTCTTGATATAATTTTTTTAGATCCATTTTTAAATTTATGTTTAAATAATATATCTGCGTTTTTTCTTCTTCGTATACTAAAGTATTTATACATCTTTTTCAAGATTGCGATGGCTGGACGTCCTCGGACGCGCCAACGATACAACAATTTATGATGGGCTTGTTTAGGCTGTCTTGTCAAGAAATGACCACACCCAAAACAGTCAGGAAACGCTTGAATAACGTCTTTTTCTGCCATTTCTACCCCTAAAACTGGAATTTTATAGTTTTTTCGAGCTTGTTCAAGGAAGAAATAACCTTCACCATCAACAATTCCCGCTAAATAAGCTAAATTATTTTGTACCAATGAATTTTACTCCACGCCCTTTTTCAACAGCACCTACTCCACGAATGCCATCGGGTCTAAAGGGACATTTGCCATGGGGATTAGGTCCTTTTTTAGGAGGAGGGCCAAATCGTTTACCTCCTGCCAATCCTCCTTTTTTAAATTCCCATCCTTGGTAAGTTCGTTTCCTAGGATCGGGCATTAATTGCCCAGAAGTTCCAAGTTTGTGTTTAGCTTGTTGAAAATCAAAACCCATGTGATAAGGTTGAGTTTTAGGTTTAATAGGTTGAGCTGCCTGAGCGCTTGTAGCAGTCATTTGCGGACCTGGACCATCTCCACCGTGCTCAACGGTTCCAGTAACAAAATTTGCCCCCGTAGGAGGACGAAGTTTTGGAGCTTCAGTTTTTAAACTGGTATTTTTTCGTCTGTTACTACCCCTTCTAATTGCAGGAGCAACAAACGCAGCTACAAGAGGATGCGCTCCAAGTAATCGTGCTACTTGACTCACACCAGCGTTTACTGCGTGCTTTTTATAATCAATCCCGGCTTTTTCACCGCTTCCACCGTTTGGACCTTTGGTTGTTGCTGTATGTGTTGATATATTTCCGTGATCTAGTCCAGAAGGATCTTGATTAACGGCTGCTGTAGCCGCCGCATGTCCCGAACCTTTACCACCATTAATGGGGCTGCCTCCACCTTCATCCCAATCCATATCTCCTTGATATCCTCCTGGTGTTCCTGCTCCTCCTGGCATATTATTTCCTATTTCTAGCCTGTTGTCTAGCTATCGCTAAACGATCCTGCTCAATTTCTTCTTTATCCTTAGCTTGTTGTTGAGCCAAATCCAAACGACCCCGCTGAATTTCTTCAGCAAGACTCAATTTGTCTTCAGCAATATTTTGCTGAGCTTGGAATTTGTCTGTTTCAACATTCAAACGTTTATCTGTTTCTTTGTCTTTTCTTTGAATATCTTGAGCTTTAAGATCCAACTCTCTCTGTTTAAGCATAACCAATGGATCCATATTAACTTGTTGTAAAAACTGCATTTCTTGTTGAACGAGTTCATTAGTTAAAACAACCACTCTTTGAGCCACGGCTGAATCAAATTCAAGTGCCCACGCTTCGGGATTTGTTTCTTTCAATTCAACGAGTTGTGGATTTTGAGAAAATTGTTCCATCACTTCGTTCTTCGCTTTTAAACTCACGTGTTCCGAAATATGTCCTTGCAATAAAGCATAAACTTGTGGATTGGATTGAACCATTCGTGTTTTAATAAAGGTCATATGCGCTGCATTATGAGCATCATGATTCTGTTCTGAAAAAGCTTTAGGCATTACCATTTGTAAAGCTGCCGTATTTTCTTCCGCAGGATCAATAGGAACTGGCGGTTCAGGTTCCGGTTGCAATAAGGCATCAATGTTTCTTACTCCTAACGCTTCGTACATCCGTCTAAACGCCTCATGCATATTATGAATTTGTGGATTGGCCTGAGCCAGTTGTAGTTCTGTTTGTGCTAATGTCACTCTTTGCGACATTGAAAAAATATTAGGATCAGCTACCGGTATGACATCAACCCGTTCATCAAAATCTTGCATCTTAATCATTCGATTTCCACCCACCACATTGTAAGGGTATTCAGGAGGAAGGTATTCTGAAAAAATTCTTGCCATGATTTTAAATTCCTCTTTCATGGAATAATAGCAACGTTTATGGATCGCGCTGATCACTCTGGATCCCCGCTCTAAAAGAGCGACGGTTGTTCCCACCGCTGCTTGTTGATTGCCGTCTCCTACTTGAAGATCCGCAATCGCTGCAAAACGTCTTCCTGCATCTACGCAAAATCCCAGTAATTGAAAAAGGGTTTGACTCGGTTCCTTGAAAGGTAATAATTGAAATTGATCTCTAATGTTTCCGCCCGGAGCATCAACATCTCTGAATTCACCTGGTTGCAACGGTTCCGCATCGTCTCTAACTCTTAAACCTCTGGATTTAAATCCAGCGGGTAAATTGACTAACGTTCCTGCATCCAGAAGCTGTCTTAAAGCGCCTGTCGCTGCTTTTGATAAGCCTCCAATCATATGAATTAAACCAAAGCCATAAAAACCCAGACCCGGTAAAAATTTGTAATGAACAAAATAGGGAATTCGTTTCTTTAAGGGATCGTTTTGTTTGTAGTTTCGATAAATGGATAGAACCGTCATACTGTCTTCATCCAGAGTCACGATGTAAGGAATTTTAACCTTGTCCTCGCTTTCATAACCCGGAAGATCAATATTGACGTGCATCTCAATCAAGTTATAAAGATCTTGATATTTCTGTGGTGTAACGCCTTCTAGTTCTTGGTATTTCTTTCGTGCACGGTCTTCTTTAAAAAAGGGTTCAGGAAGTTCGACATCGCGATAAAATCCAGAAGCCTGTCTTTTTCTAATTTCGTTTTTGGTCATTCGAACGATATGAGAAATACGTTCCGAATCATAAAGATCGGATGCATTATAAGGCACCACTAAATCTTCTGCAGGTACAAAAGTAGATTTGCAACGCGCGTTCGTTTCATCATAATAAATTTTTTTAAAAGAAGATCCTGCTAAAGGAAGCTGAAATAACATTTGATCAAACTCAGGAGTATATTCTTCCATCTTATCCATGATTTGATAGTTCATAAAATCTCTAACCCGGTTCGCCTGTTTAATGGTATCCGCGGTTTCTTTACCTACGACCTGGCATCGTACCGGTCCATCAGACGGAAGAAGTTCTTTAAACGCTTGTGCTTGAAATTGGGTTGCAGCTTCCGCCATCAACGGATGGGTTACCCCCGAAGCTCCGATAAATGGTCGAGTAACATCCATGTATTTGAATCCTAAAAGATCCAAACCTTTGGTGTATGTTTCAATGTATGATTTTCTCGCTAAAGAATCGTCTTTGTAATCAGCTAGAAGAGTTGTACTTAGTTTACTTAAATCGGTATCGTCCATGAACTCCGCCAAATTGGCATGGAATTCTTCTCGGGGAAGTTCGGGAGCTGGCGTACCTGAAAGTACGTTACCCGCTTCGTCCTCGATTACATCAACATTTTCTTTAATGGTGCTTGTAGGAGTTTGGATCTCTAGTTCTTCTTGATCCTCCACCTCAACCATATTCTGGTTTCGTGCCATTAATAACCTCGCTTAGTTAACTTAGGTTTGCCTTTTATTAACCCACCTTTTTTATGAAAAGTAGGTTTTGTCCCAACATAAGGAAATTTACCTAGAACTTTACTAAATGCTTTTGCTATATCAGGACCCAAAATGTCCTTCACTCCAGGATGATGTTCTAATCTACTAGAACCGTTTAAGTGTTTTTTTGGCATTACCAACCTCTTTTAGCGATGCCTACTCCACGCGCACGCTCACGACCATGAAGGACCGTTGTCGGTCTTGGTCGTGGATGAATAAGAGCACCGTGTTTATAAGCTCTTGTACGAACATCATTACCTACGGTAGGCATGACAACCGTTCCTCCGTTTGCGCAACCTCTTTTAACTTTTCCACCTTTTTTCTTGCCAACCCATCCCTGTATGTAACCAATTCCTTTTTCGGCTAGTTTTTTTAATTTCTCTTTATGCTTCTTCGCCTTTGCTTTTCCTTTTCCTCTCGGCGTTTCCTTCTTTAACTTCTCGTGTAGTGCCACAACATCTTGTGCTGAAGCCGAAACTCTCTTCATATCTCGTACGCTTATTCGATCTTTATCTCGTGATCTCTTAACTTGCCTATACATTGAGGCTACTCTTCCTTCTTTAGTTGAATGCGGTTTTCCTTTTTCCATAACTCCTCCTTTTTGATGCCTTTCAGCAAATTTGTCTTTAAAAACATCCATCGTTTGTTTACGAGTAGGTTCAGGACCTCCTTGGTTTGCAGGGCCTCCATACGCTGTCGCTTTTTTACCCCTCCCGAACATTTCCATTAATTTTCCTAGAAACACTTTTTGTACTACTCCACCTTTTTTTATATTCATTCCTGCTTCTTTAGGTCGAGCAGGTGCTCCTGGTCCCATTCTACGTTTCTTATCTTCTTCTTTTTTCTTGTCCCAAAATCTTTTAAAAAGTCTTTCTCCTGCAGCAATTCTTCCTTCTTGAGTAGAATGAGGTTTTCCTTTTACCCCTCCTCCAAATTGTTCTGCGGTCCATTTATGAGAAGCTTTTTTAACATGTCCTCCTGCTTGCTTTCCGTACCATTGTTCCTTTCCATTTAATTTCTTCTTCTTCTTGTCTATAATTTCGGCAACTATTTGATCATATTTTAATAAGCTAGACCCATTTAATTTATGTAACCCACCTTTTTTAATTCCTTTTGCCTTCATTTCTTTAAAATATTTACCTTCTTGTTTAGTTGTTTGTTTATTTTTTTTCCATTGTTTTCTACCTAGAGAAGCTAGGGACCCTGGCTGAAGAACTTGGTAGTCTGATTTATATCTAGGATTTTGTCCTGTTTTAATTAGTTGCTTTAATTCTTTTTTTGATAAGGCTTTTAAAGCCCTTTCATGTTCAGGATGAAGTCTTCCGGTTTTTTTATCAATTACACCTCTGTTCTGCATTTTTAATTTGTCGGTAAGGGATAATTTTCTCTGTAGTTTTTGTGATTCTTTAAACCCTTCTTTTCCACGAAAAGCTTTTGCAACTCCTCTAGATCCACTAGTTCCTCTTAAAGGTCCATAAGCACCGCCTTGTTTATAATTCATAATTCCTCCTGCTTGCTTTCCTTTTTTCTTAGTCGTTGTTGTAGTGACCTTAGGGAACACGTCGGATTGTATCTCCTCTACTATCAAAGTTCCACCTTTTTTAAATCCTGTCGTCTGGCGGGCAACTTTCCGCGCTTGAGCAACAGCTCTCGGTTGTGCCGTCATCGCTTTGATGCGACCACGGACCGGGGCCGTTTGAACTTTCTTCGCTGTTTTATAAATATCTCTCATCGTTAAATCACTGCTGCAAAGTACTCTCTTTTAGGTTCAATTGCAACCAGACCACCTTCCCGGTAGGTGGACATTTTCTTCTTACTTAACTGCTTCGCTGCACTGTCGGGAATTTCAAGAACAATAGATTTAAAGCTACCTTTACGCATTTCAGGAGAACCCGGAGCTCCCTCACCAAAATTAATAGCATTAAATCCTTCCCCGCTTGGGCTCATTTCATTCTTCTTTGCTAGAACAAAATCACGGTTTTGTCTAGTTTTAAAAGAAGCAATAACCTGCCCATTTTTGTTTTCAATGGCGTAGAGTTTCATAGGATCATAGTTAAAAATCTCTCTTTGCACCACCTTTAGCTTAATCCCATGTTCTTTCTCAATTTGCTTAGCAATCTTTTTTAAAGCATCCACATAAACAGCGTCCGGAGATACTTTCTTCTTTTTTCCTCCTGGAAGCGCTTTCTGTGTAAGTCCTTTGACTTTAGTTCCTCGTGAATCTCCATAATACATATACATACCCGCTTCTTTAGATCGATTACCCACTCCAGCCGGAACAATAGTGACTCCTCTTTGTCCTGAACGAATGGCGTCGTCGACCATGGTTTTAATAGCCAACATGTCATATCCTGGGACTCCTCCCGTTCGTCTTAGATAAGGGAAGAAATCAACTTTCTCTCCTGTGGGAGCTCTTATGGCACTAGTCGCTGCACCTTCCAGCCGTACATCCTGTTTCGCTAAAAACTTTCTTAGTTCCGCCTTCTCAGCGTCGAGTTTCTGAAGATGTTTAAGTTCTTTATCGGTCATGCTACGATTGACCCATTGTCCTGGTGCCACTTCTTTTTTTAAATTCTTAGGAAGAAAGGGTTCCATTTCTTTATTAATCTCGTTCAGTCTTCGTCTGACATGTGCTTCCGTTAATGTCGTTCCAAACGGACTGGTCATGGCTTCTCTTTTTTTCACTAAGGCTGCTTTTTCTGCAGCAGTTGCATCGCTATGCGTTCCCCAAAAAGGTTGAAGAGTATCGGATTGAATTTCTTCAATGGCTATAATTTCGTTTCCCGATCGATCATAACGCGTTTTGTAGCGAGTAAAAACAATTGGATTATCCTGAGGATAATGAGTTGTAAATCTTGCTCGTCCACTACTTCTATTGAAAGGAATTGCTTCATCTAGATAAATAACCTTCTCTTGGTAATTAAATCCTCCCGGAAGTGTATGGGCACTCTCAAAACCACTATGCGTTCCCCCCGAAGCTTGAAAGGCTTCAACGTGGCCCTTCTTAGTGACTCCTGCTTGATTGGCCATCTTATTTATTTTCTTGGCGTTTTCTATGTAAGCCCGCAAGACTTGCTGGGTTCCTGAATCCAAAGAAGGTAGTATATTATTCATTCGTTCCACCATCGGTAAAAAGAACTCATTTCTAAAATTGCTGTTGTCAAACCTCAAGTCGTTGGCGGTATGATACATAGATTTATCTAACGCTTTTACATCTTTCTGAACCTGTCTTAGTTTACCACGCGCTGCAGTATTCTTGGTTGCAAAAATAGCTTTTTGCAGAAAGTTGTCCATCGTATTGCCCATCATCGTGGTTGTGGCATAAAGATCGTAATACACAGCCGGTGATACAGTAGCACTTTTATAAGTTTTAATCTTTAAATTCTGTGCAGGAGATTCCTTAAGTACTTTTAAAATATCCTGTTTACCAATGACCATATTAGGCGTATTGGAACTCAAATCAAAAAGCGTTCCTCCAATGGGTTTATTATTGGCATCTAGTTTTAATAGTCCTGAATCAAACAGTTCTTCCTTTTTCAATTTACCCGATCGAACCATTCCGGCTAAATACGCAGTCATATTTTTAACCGGCATTTGCTTAAAGTTCTGCGCAGCAATTACATCGTAGGCTGCCGATCCTAAAAATTCACTGGTTGTTGCGGCTGTTCCCGTTCTGACTGGCGTCAGACTTTCGCCTAAGGTAAACTTCTCGGTAATTCTCGTTGGCACCGATCCACTCTCCAGCATCTTCGTTTTATCTTTCACCACGACTTGGTGTTGTGTTTTATGCTCTTTAACCATTTTTTTCGTTTCAGCTAGAATCGCGTTTGGAGATGTAAGGTAAGGTCTCTGGACTGCAACAGCCGCTGCAGTTCGTCCTTCAATCTCCAAAAGGTTAATTTGTACACCATTTAAGCTTCGAAACTCTTCAAGGTTTTTTTGAACCATTCTGGTATCAGCCACTCTTCGATATTCAGGGAGTCCTGATAACCACTGTTCGTACGCCACTCTTAGTCGGGGAGTATTGATAACCTCGTGGAACCGTCGAAAACCTACGCCTCCTGTGGCTCCTATTAATTGATTACTTTGCTCTAAAACACTGGTAGCTTTTTTTCTAAAAGGAGCTGTAGCGATTCGATACGCTTTGCCTACATTTCTAGTCAAAGGACGAATCAACGATCCTCCCAACCACCAAGGAATCATTCCTGCCGCCATAATCGGAGCTCCAACCCCGTGAACGCCAATCCCTGGATAATCTTTCTCTTCGATCGCTTTCTGTAAAAGCTCCTTCTCTTCATCATAATAACCGAACATTCGTTTCTCACCCAGAACGGGCATCATGTCGAGGGCGAGTTCTTTTTGCATACCCAGAATACCACGACCAAAATTCTTCATGGCCTGCCATTCCCGCTTATTAGGTTTACGCATTAAGAGCGCACCTGGAGCAGGAAGATCTTTCCACGTCACTTCTTCTTCAACAGTCTCATCATCAAGCTGATCAATGCCTGTTGTTCCAGGTTCATTGGTCGGTATTTTTACATCGAATGGTAATTGATCTATAGCCATTAGAATCCTTTTCTTGCTAGTTTAGGCTTTCTCATCAAGCCCCCTTTGTAATGCTTTGGGGGTCCTTTGGTAATTTTTTCCAGAATCGTATCTCCCTTAATTTTTTCCTTGTACTTTGCCAGAGCATCGCGCGCTTCGTGCAACAGCTTCTTGCCTTTAGGATGCAATTTAGGATTCTGCTTTATTAATTGTTTAACCATACCCGTAAGACCTGCGCTTATGTTAAATCGTTTATCCACTCTGCTGATCTGTTTCTTTGCAAAAGCTTCTGTTGTTTCTTTAAACATCGGATGTTTTTTAATATACGTTTTATAAGCAAATTTGATCGCGGGTTTTAAAAGACCCGTCAACATACTTTTTTGCGGTTTTAAATTTTTTTTCGGTTTAATTTCAGCCATTAGAAATAGTATTTGGGCCTTTCCCCTTTAATTTTTTTCTCTCGTTCCTCGTCAGTGAATAAACTGACAAAGTTCCCTTTTCGATATCTTAACACAGCCTGTGTGGTGCTGTCGACATAGTCATCATTATCTCCGAAAGGAAAGGACGCACATTCCTC
>Ga0209434_1001614_pt1 | contig 10140 bp, 17 predicted proteins | sample ETNvirnome_2_300_FD_184068 | JGI IMG/M metagenome (GOLD analysis project Ga0209434, IMG submission 184068) | Marine viral communities from the Pacific Ocean - ETNP_2_300 (SPAdes) (version 2) | ecosystem: Environmental > Aquatic > Marine > Oceanic | place: Pacific Ocean | collected 2013-06-22 | reverse complement strand
AGGATCATACGCTCATTTTGCCCACTGAGGATCATACGCTCATTTTGCCCACTGAGGATCATACGCTCATTTTGCCCACTGAGGATCATACGCTCATTTTGCCCACTGAGGATCATACGCTCATTTTCGCCGCCGAGCACAACAACACCGAGCGCCAACAGGATACGTTCATTTTGGCCATGGTTATTAGCCTTAAACTTATAACTTAAATTTAAACCATGGATGGTCGAGGGTATGGTGCTGCCCGGGGGTATTATATACCCCCCCGGTGCGCAACCAACTTTCCCTGGGTCAACCAACATCCGTAACCAATTGGTTGCGGGCTAAATAAGCCCTTGAAATCATTCGACAAAGCGCAACCAGCTTTCGCAACCAATTGGTTATTTGCCTTAAATTTAGCTAAAAAACACCCCAAAATCGACGTGTATTAGTGGTTGCTAATGTTCAGTCAGAATATCGTGGCCTTTCAATGGGTTACGCTTAAAACGCTTAAAAGTTGGTTGCGGGCCTTAAAATTCTGATAAAATTTAGCATTGGAATTGTATAGATAGAACAGTGGGTTGCTTGGGGGTGTTGCAAAGATGACACACTTTTGGTCACGTGTTGGTCACGGGGTCGATGACCAGCTTTTTATTTTAACTAAAATAAGGAGTTTCTGTAAGGATAGCAATGGCTTAGCTAGAGGCTAAAATGGGATATTTTATTAAATTTAACTAAAATGGGCTTAAAACTGCTTGACACTTGGGATCAGAGGGAGTAGGTTTGAAGCTGGTTAAATTTAAATATAGGAGTTGAAGCCATGGATAAAATTCTAGATGAGCTTGAGAAGGCTACGACGGTGCTAAACAGTGACACCGTTTTGCAGATGGCCAAAGCAATCGCGTCATTGACGGCGAAGGTCGAGAGGCTTGAGAAGTTTATCACCGCCGACAATAACGCCTGAGACGCGCCCGACGTTATGCTGGCCCAAGAAACGCTACGGCGTTTCGTCACTGAAGAAAGGACTAAAAATGTTTAAAACTTCAATGCTTTCAAAAGACTTCAAAGGTTATAAATCGTCGCGCTATCACACTGATCGCAAGGCAACCACGCCACCAGTGGCAAGCGCCGAGCCAATAGCGATAGGCGAGCACGTCAAATACGGGCGCAAGCCAGCGTCAATAGTTGTCGCCGGCCCGATTACCCGGCGCACCCGCGATGCCATTTATATTTTCGATGTTAACACTGGCAAAATAGTTGCCGCCAATCCCTCTCGCGTAGGAAGGATTTAGCAATATGGCCACCTTGAAAGCAAACGGAGTAGAGATAGCGCAGTTCACCGACACAAGGGGGGTGGTGCTTCGTCTATTTCAATCCGGCAACGTACTCGTTCGCCGCGCGGGGGGCAGCGGATACCGCGTGGCCGAGAAGATGTGGCCCGGCGCGACCTATGGCGAGATGGTCAGCACATACCGCGAGGCGGACTGGTACGTTGTCAAGGTGTTCGTGGGCGCCGATACCTTAGCGAAAACTATAGTGCCTGTCAAGCGCGGGCATTGGTATCATGGCTACGTTCAAGGTTAGGAAGCCCAGGAACCCCATCGCTAAAGCCTTGCGCTTGCCTCGGTTTCGTCGTAGACTAATAGGGCCGAGGAAAGGCAAGGGTTCATACACAAGGAAGGGTAAGCCAAAATGATAGACAATAATTACGATGAGGTACCAGAGCGCGATAGCGCGAAGCTGCTCGAAAACGTCCAGAGGAAATACCAAGGGTTCATAGCCTTGCGCTCCGCGTGCGAGTACGTTGTCGAGTGGCTTGGTGATCCTGAGATCGAAGCTGATCTGAATGCCGACCCCAAGTACGCCAGCGCGTTAGCCAAGGCCCGCGAAGCGCTGGCGCTAGTGAGTTAGCGATGGTGGCCCCCCTGCGCACCAAGAACTATAAGCCGGTCGAGCTTCGCGCCTGGGCCAACCATCTGGATGGCATCTCTGATGTTAAACCGGAAGGCCCCAACCCTGCGACGGCGCCAATGCTCGTCGCCGCCTTGGAAAAGCTGGTGCTGGGGATCGCGCCTTGCGTTATCGAAGCTGGCCGGGCCTTGCGAGATCGACGAGTTGCGGCGATCGTGCGTGGCCGCGCTGATGGTGCGGAGCCTGATTCTGGGGCTGGTTTCTAGGCTTTCGTTAATCCTGCCAGCGCCAGCGGTCAGTGGCGTTATCCCAACAACGCGCCGACCGCCGGTCGCTGTTTTCCCTTAACAAAACCAAATGTTTCTTGCGCAGGGTCTCACCCGAGAGGGTGATCCCCTCCTCCGTGGCTATCTTGGCGGCGAAGGCGCTATGGCTATACGCCGCGAGCTTATTCCGCGCTAAGAACGTAAGCACCGTCTGCTCAACGGCGTGCAAGGCAGCCAAATCCTCCTCAGTCATCTTGGCCTCTCGACGGGCGGCGACAGGTATCTCCTCTTTGTCGGCCTTCCTGGCGACGAGTGTGTCTACCGTGGGCGATAGCTGAACGTGGTCAAGCTGAATGAATTTGATCTTATTCCATTCGGCGGCATCCTTCTGCTTGGCCATCGTGACGCTCACCAAGTCCTTCCCTTCGTGGCGATTGAGCGTGACAATCATATCCGCGTCTGCGCCGAATACGCTTGAGCCACGGCTTCTGCTCTGGTCGCCGTGGCCCGTGTGGTGCAGCGCCAGCACTGTGGCGCCAAGGTCGGCTTGTAGCGTCTGAACGAGGTTGGTAAAGTTGCTGGCGTGCTCCTGGGCATTCTCGTTCAACCCCTGCATGGCCCGGCCAACGGTATCCAGCACTACCAATCTGTAGCCGTCTTTAGACTTCTGTAGCGCGGCCTCTATGAAAGGCTCCCGAGCTTCCGACACAAGAGGTACAGGATCGCCCAGAAAAAAGTCATTTGCTTCCTGCCCGGCGAGGTGTATTTTCTCCCACGCCTTGACGCGGTTTTGTATGCTTGCGCGCCCCTCGCCGGCAACGAATAAGACCTTCCCCGGCTTGTTGACGTTGAGCCAGTTGGCTTCGCTACCATAATCTGGCCCGCCGGTTGCGACGGCGAGCGCGATATCGAGGGCGAGGAAAGTTTTGAAGGTGCTTTGAGCGCCGACAATGAGAGAATAGCTCTCTTGGGGGATGAAGTTTTTGATGAGCCATGCAGGAGGGCGGAGGTCTCGTATTTCATCGCGGTTGATGATGCGGAAGCGCCCCGCTTGGGGCATGGCCGGCTTGTCAATAGCTGTAAAGTTACTTGCGAGCTTAGCCGCGCGGTAGCCGGGTGTGAGGTGACCGGGGGGATGCGCGTTGTATGAGTAAGCATTCTTAACCTTCTGCTCTAGGTGGTCAACATCGTCCGTCCAGGGGGGCTGGCAGCGAGGGTTCCAGTGCGCCAGCATAAGCTCGAACGCTTTCTCCTCGGATATACCATACCCCTTGAGCCGCGCCGCCGTTTTGTACGCCATCATGTCGCCGCCGTTCGATTGGACGGATACCTGGGCCTCGCTTTTCAGCCAGGCGATGGCTAGAACCACGTTGGCGGGTAGGTCGGCCTCGATCAGCCAGTTGTCTCGGTCGCCGTGTTTTTCTCGACCGGAATTGCATAGTCGAAGTAGGTCGTCAGTCCGGTACGCCGCTGATAGTCCATTCGGCTTTCCTTCACCATGCGGCCAGCCATAATCACCGTCTTTCGTTTTGGAGGGGGCGAGAAGCACATACGAGTGAAACGAGCGAACATCAACATGAGGCGCAAGCTTAGACGCTGATGGAGCGATAATTTCCCCTTCGCCAAGAGAAAAGTAAAGATGCTTGCCGCCTCGCGGAGTTCTTGCCCATAGCTGTGTAACTGGGAGTATCCCAACATTTTTCTCTAGCTCCTTCATATCGTGGCCAGGGTCAAGGTCGAGCACCATCATCCCGGCGCCGCCGACATCCAAGCCGATATTGGCGTCCGGTGTTTCAGTCCACCAGACTTCTATCTTTTGGGGGTTTGTCGTGGCGTCGAGGACGCCGTTCTTAGTCGCCGGGGTCTTGTCGTAGTTGCACGGAAAAATTGGCCATCCGCGTTCCGCGTAGGCTAGCGCTGCTTCTTTAAGCGTTGTCATGCGTTCCCCTTTATATATCGTGTTTTTCCGCAGCTTCTTATGCTAACAGTATCCGTTGGAAAGGTCAACGAGGAAAATATATCTTGTTTTATCGGGCAACCCCTGATAATATAATACTCGCATATATTCATAGGAGGATATAATAATGCGCCGTAAAGATTTCGTGCTTTGGGTTTTTGTTTTAGCTTTTATCGCGGTGCTCCTGATGGCTATCTCGGCATCGGTGAAGGCTGACATTGTGGGCGTCACCGAGCCGGGGGAAACGCAATACACCAGCTTCGTATGCAACAAGCAGGGCATGGATTTATTGCGGAATGCGGCGCCCCAAGGCGAGGAGATCGCGGACGCCGGCATCCAGCACGTGGTCAAAGCCGGGCTTTGTATTTTCCACCCGAACAAGTTCACGCTTGAGCTAATCGCCAAGGATGGCGCCTTTATAGATTGGCGGGGGGATACCTACGACGTGTGGCGGGCGTATCTGACGGACCCCGCGCCCGTGGATGAGGGTCTTGAGGTCTGGGTCTGGGAAGCTGTGGGAGACGCCACCTAAAATAATTCTTGACAACGAGAGGAGCTTGGTTTATCTTAAAAACCAGACTAGCCAACAACTTTAGGGGAAGACACATGGCTGCCGCACCAAAGAAAACTACGACTGACGCTGGGACAAAGGCCAAGCACACCGGCATCCTTCAAAAGCTCAATCCCATCGCCAAGAAGATCAACGCCCGATTGGCGTCCGCTGCAAAGATGGACGACAAGGCGTACGATCATCGCCTCGCCGCAGCTTTGGAACTCGACGCCGCTAAGACGCAGTGCGGCAAATCGAAGATCAACTTCAAGAAGTGGTGCGAGGATAACATCACCCAATCATATGAGACCGTCCGCAAGCTAACAGCCGTTGGCGGCGCCGCCGATCCGCAGAAGGCTCTTGAGGATTTGCGCGGTAAGAACAAGATCGCCAACAAGAAATTGCGGGCGAGGAAGGTAGTGGTATCACGTGAGACCACCACGGCCACCGAGAAATCAACTCCATTCAGCCGGATCACCGAGGGCTTCAAAGCAATCCCTGACGCCGAGGGGGCCAATCTCGTCAAGGCACAAGCGGAGAGCTACGGCTTAGCGGTTGTGACCGCTGGCGAGGCGGGCGCCGCTCGTAAGGCTAAGGAACGGCTGACGCAGGGCGCCCTCGTCCAAGTCAAAGCGATCTTCAAGCTAGCCACCGCCGAGGAAAAGATCGAGATCGCAGCCTGGACGGCGACGCAGATCGGCGCCGAGTTCAAGGATGGGCACGAGAGTACGGACTGTTCTATCTATACAATTCCCGAGGACGTGGATCAGGCTGAGGGAGACCTTGAGATGCCTGACTTTCTGGCGCGAGCTTAGGGGTGCGGAAGATCGGCTTGGGGTGAATGGCTTCCTTTTGAGCCGGTCCAACTAGAGGGGGCCGTTGTAAAGCCAACGGTCCCTTCATTTTTTTTCGGGAGGGGTAGATGGCTGACGTTACATTCCCGGTTTGGTTAGCGAAGGACATCAAGTTCGCCTTGCAAGACATGGTGGACGTGCAGAAACTACGGGAGCACCAATCGGGGCTGATCTTGCGGGACAGCATCACACGCCTGGAAATCATGGCGCGGGTTCTGGGCAAGGCAATCAACGACGCGGGGGACGCATGACTGAAAGTGAATTTCGGCAATGGCTGAAGACCGCGAAACCTCGCGAGCGGTTTGCATACCACGAAGGCCATCTTCGGGTTGACCGCAAGCGCTCGGCAGAATTGGATGCGCTGGCCGACAGGATATACATGGCGGCGAAGAAGCGGTGGGTCTTGTTGACGCAGGAGCGTAACGACGACGGCACCTTCCTGTACTTCGTCACCCGGGCCAGCTATCACTTCATCACGCCAGCCGTTAAAGCAGCGTAGGAGGGGGACGATGAGTGTAGGACGTGTGCTAGTAAGGGAACAACTCAGCGCGCTAATGGTTGCTGTTGAGAAGCTGGGAAATACTGTCGAGCGAGAGGTTCTAGCCGTTAACGAGCGTGTCGACCAGACCAACCAGCGCATCGACGCTCTCAATGCCCGCCTCGACATCGAAGTAAACCAGCGCTTCAAGGCACAGTCGGCACACGCCCAAGACCATGAGCGGCGGCTGGCGAAGTTGGAAAACTACACCATAGCCACGCCGTTGGGGTTCACGTGATGCACAGATAAGCTAAAGACAAGCGCCACCACGTAAGCCTACCGCGACGGCTGGCGCAAGATTTGGAAGAAACCCTCGGTCGCTAAGGTGTCGCAGAAAGGGGTGAAGAAATGAGAGACTTCTATGTGCGCTTGAATTATGAAGACTACAAAAGCATCGAAGATCAGATGCGCAAGGTCGACGAGATCGAGACCACCCATCGCACTGTCGAAGGCGGCTATCACAAGGCTATACGTCTGCACCTAGGGGGCGACACGATCTTCGAGTTTCAGGGGCCGCTGATTAAGCCACCGCTTGGCGCGTAACCAAACGAGGGATATTCGATGGCTGATATTAATGAAACCAGAGAGACATTAATTGCGGAATTGGACAAAAGCAAAATACCGGCGGCTGTCTACCGCGCAAAAGTCTTGTGGGAAATTATCTCTGAATACGAGGGTGATGTTTGGATGATGGCACGGTCAATCCGCAATCTACGAACTGAACTATCTGACCGTAACCTTCGTGAACATCGTCAGCGTGATCGGTAGGGAGGATGATATGAACCAGCCTGACCATGTAATTTTTTCAAGTTACGGCAATGATAGCGTTGCTCTGATCCAGTGGGCTGTGGAGAACGGTCTGAAAAATGTGGCGGTTGTTTATTCTGATACAGGATGGGCGGCTAAAGAGTGGGAAGCTAGGGCGCAAACTGTTGAGGCACTAGTCAGGTCCGCAGGGTTTACGCCCCTACGCACTCAAAGCGAAGGAATGGAAGCGTTGGTTAGGCGTAAAAAAGCCTGGCCCATGTGTGCGTCTAAAATGCAGTTCTGTACGCAAGCACTAAAGCTAGAGCCAGCCGAGCGTCTTCTGGCTGATATTGACCCAGACGGTGATGCAATTTGTATTGTTGGCATCCGGCGCGAAGAAAGCATTAATCGCCGCACCTTTCCCGAATGGACAGAGGAGAGCGAAAAACACGGCGGGCGGAATTTGTGGGCGCCCTTGGTCAATTACGCAAAGGCTGACAGGGACTTACTCCTAAATACTATGGGCGTCGAGATATTGCCACACCGCTCTAGGGAGTGCTTCCCTTGTGTATGCTCTAACCGTGGAGACTTGCGTATGCTTACTTCAGACCGTGTTGAGGAAATAGCCTTAATTGAAGATAGTATGGGACATACCAGCAAAGGAAAAAAGCGTACCATGTTTAGACCATACAGGCACATGGGAGCGATAGGTGTTCGAGAGGTGCATAAGTGGGCGATGTCAGAACGTGGAAAATATGAACCAGAGGTCGCCGCTTGTGACAGCGGGATGTGTGGCGATTAATTTTGAACTATTGGGAGGCGAATACGAGATGAATTGGGTAAGCACAAAGGCCGATTTCCCACCTGATCGCAGAATTGTTCTCGTCGATGGTGGAACTGCAATGATGCGGGATGGGATTTGGTATTCCGGTATGGAAGAACCCTATTTTCAAAGACCCATTATTTGGAATGTGACGCATTGGGCATACGCACCCCAGTTGTCGCATAAATGAGCGTTTAATTAACAAATGATTGACCCTAATGATTTCCAAGTCCTTCGGAGCCGGGCGACGGAGCCTCTCTTCTATCACGCGCCCTACCCTGCTGAGAAGGTGACGCCGAAGCAGTACCAGCTAGCTGGCGTCGAGTATGCGCTTGGTCGGAACCACATGCTATTCGGGGATGCCCCTGGTCTTGGCAAGACCGCTGAGTGCATCATGCTGGGCAACGCCATCGAAGCGAAACACACTCTTGTCGTTTGTCCTGCATCACTACGTCTGAATTGGGAGAGAGAAATATGGCGGTGGTCGACGATAGAGAATGTGACGACGTATCCAATCTTAAAATCCCGCGATGGAGTAAGTCCACACGCGAATTATACGATCATCTCTTACGCCTTACTGAGCAATCCCTCTATCCTGAAAGCCCTACTCGATGTCAAGTGGGATCACATGATACTGGACGAGGCACACGCGATCAAAGACCCGAAGGGGAACAAGAGAACGCAAGTGATCTGCGCACCGGACCTCTTCCCCCCGGTCGTCGGACGTATTACCCTAGCGTCTGGTACGATATTACCGAACCAACCTATTGAATGCTACAACGCCGTCAGGCTCCTTGATTGGGGCGCCATCGACAACATGAGCCTGAACGCCTTCCGCAACGAATATTACGCTATGGGTAGTGGCTACATCCGGGGGCCGGTGTTCAACGAGAAGACGCAGACGACGCAGTATAAGTTGCACTGGTCCGACAATGTGCGGAACGTCCCGCGCCACCTCGACGATCTGCAATACAGGCTGCGCAAACACATTATGGTCCGTCGCCTGAAGGAGCAAGTGCTCCACGAACTGCCGCCGGTTCAATGGCACTTGTTCCCGCTTTCGCTGACCGCTTCTATCCGCAAGGCGCTCAAGCACCCCGGGTGGAAGGTCGCGGAGAAGCTGTACGACATGAACCCGACAGCGTTCGATAGCGGGGTACCCATAGATGGCGAACTCGCTACCGCCCGCCGGGAACTAGGAGAGGCGAAGGCGGCTAGCATCGTCGAGTATGTGGAGGAGTTGATCAATGAAGGACTTTCCAAAATTGTGGTTTCAGCGTGGCATAGATCAGTGCTTGCTTATCTCAGAGATAAGTTGGCAGCATTGGGTTTGGTCTATATGGACGGCTCCACGTCTTCCGGGCGGAAGCAGATGGTGGTGGATCAGTTTCAGACTGATGACAGCATTAAGATCATCCTTGGTCAGATGCTCCCTCTCGGGGAAGGGTGGACTTTAAGCGTAGCGCAGGACGTGGTATTGGCAGAACCTGATTGGGTGCCGGGGAAGAACGCGCAGATGCTGGACCGCATTAGCCGCATCGGACAGGAGGGATCATATACGATTGGCCATGTGCCGGTGGTCCCTGATACCCTGGACGAGCGCATCCTTAACACAGTAATCACCAAGGATCAGAATATCTACAAAGCCTTGGATGAGCCACTATGAGCATTTATGAGAACATCACTGACGTTAATGCGATGCCGCCTTGGGCAACGCTTGAGTATTCTCCCGAAAGTGATGCGCAGTGGGGCCGGGAGGAATATGCGGGCGGGCTGACGTACGCGCTAGGTCCACATCCTAATGGGCCGTTAAAACTCGGGTATACTACGGACCCAGGCAATCGTATTAGGCAATTCCAAACCGGGAATGCTCTGCAATTATATTTTTTCGCTACGGTAAAAAGCTGGGATGATCGTTTCGAGAAGTTCCTTCATATGCAGTTTCGAGAAGTTAGGTTACGCGGGGAGTGGTTTGCTTTGGGCGTTGGGGCTTTAGATAGCGTGTGTTTGAATGATTGGGGGGTGGAGCTTTGGCTAGTAGAGGAAGACCACCCTCTTTGGGTCGATTGGGCTTTTGAGCACCACAAACTCGATGCTCTATAAAACTTCTTGACTAACCGCTCTAATTCCAGTATTATATCTCTACAACATAAGGGGAAAATCAAATGAATGTTCAACTTACTTTCGCGGGTGCCTCGACTGCCGACGTACTTGCGCAGATGAAGGCGTTTATTGCTGCGTCTGATCCGGTGCCTTTGTCCGAGGAAGCTATTGTTTCTTTGCGGGAACCGGCGCCTGAGTTTCCACTCGCGGAGGAAAAAACTCCCGCCGCAGTGGAAATCCCAGCAAAACCAAAGCGCAAGCGGCGCACCAAAGCCGAGATGGCGGAAGCCCGGGGGGCAGCAGCGGCACGGGGCGAGACCCCCGCTAAAGCGGAGCCTGTCGAAGCAGAACCTGTTGAGGAGCCAGTAGTAGAGGCGCCAGTAGTAGAGGCGCCAGTAGTAGAGGCGCCCGC
>Ga0209434_1001612_pt1 | contig 10144 bp, 14 predicted proteins | sample ETNvirnome_2_300_FD_184068 | JGI IMG/M metagenome (GOLD analysis project Ga0209434, IMG submission 184068) | Marine viral communities from the Pacific Ocean - ETNP_2_300 (SPAdes) (version 2) | ecosystem: Environmental > Aquatic > Marine > Oceanic | place: Pacific Ocean | collected 2013-06-22 | reverse complement strand
AAACAGGGAACCAAACGTCGTATGGATAAGTGTACAAGTAAGTTGAATCTCTGGCTCTAAGATAATCCTGTACTCTTCCCTCAACAGGACCTCTGGAACCTCGCCCCAGAGCTTTCTAAGTGCCTGATTCAATATGTTATCCAGGCGTCTTGTTCCTGACTCACCTCGTTCTGGGTAGCCAGTCTTTACACGAAGCGCTTCGCGAAGGTCAGCAAGGTTCATGCGAGATCTCCAAAAAAAGAAGCCCCCAAGAGCATAGCACTCTTGGGGGCTCTATCACAGGGTGCAGTATCGTAGTGATAAACCCCTTATGGGTGCTACATAATTCCCGAAACGCGAATAGGGACAGCACCTGGACCGACTCTTCCTTCAACATAGATACCAAGCACACAGTGCTCAATACCACCCGGTGTGGCATCATCCGTCTGCCCAGCAGCACCGATTGTAAAGACCGGATCGTCCGCATCCACATCATTCTGCGTTGCACCGACGACCTGTCCAGAACAAACGACCCAACCATACGAATCGTCTGGAATATTAACAACAGTGATACCCGCAATCGAAGCCGCTATAGCATTTGTACCAGAGTAGGTAACGTTGAGGCTGGAGCCAGAAGCGTAAATGGTCACTCGTCCAGCTAAAATCACACCACCACTGGTGTTCCGAACAAGCCGGTACAACTGCTTACCGTAAGTCGGGTGAATAAACTCCCGAATCTCGCCAGTAGCAGCAGGCTTTTCAGTTGTAGTTTCATCAGGAAAGTCAAGAAAGACTTTGTCATTATAAGGCATTGGTTATCTCCTAAAATCTGGGATTAGTCAGAGGTACAGCCGTTAGCCATGAGGTTAGTCATAGCAAACTGAGCTTCAAGGATGATGTAACCAACGTCCGCATCCACATTCGATGTCTCAAGATGATCCGCGAATTTGGTAACTCGGAAGTCGTTATTAGCATTGACCCAGTACTCAATCGTATTGGGATTCAACAGATAAACCGCATCGTCCACAGTCATCGCCGCATCGTTCATCCACCGATTCGCGTGATACTGAACACCATTGACCAGGAAGACCGTTGGATGGGCCTTTCCGCCCGTCAGGTCAGCGGGGGTGTACATAAGCTGTGGGCCAGAAGTGGTCCCAGTAGTGCGAACTTCTTGACCAAGACTCACGTGACCCGCAATCGAGAGGATACCAAGAGAAATCCCCTCTTCATCTTCTGCATACGTATCAGCAGTGATCTTCACTTGCTCAGCATTCGTCAAGAAGTCAGTACCAAGCGTCGCTGCTGCTCCATATTGGTTGAACCAATTGTCCACAAAGTTTGTAGTGTCTTCCACTCGCGTCTCGTTCAGATACGCAAGACCCGACGCAGCCTGGTCTGTTGGAGTCTGGAATCGAAGAGCACCATTCTCAAAACCCGAGGACGTAAGCGTCGTAATGTTTCCATTCAACGTTCCAAGTCCACGGAGTTCGGTCACATTACCGATGTAAAGCTGGCGAACAACGTCGTTCTTCAACGATTGCATCGCAGCGGTGCTTTCGTCTTGAACAAAACGCTTCACTTCCTCCTTACTGGACATCCGGTCCCGGTCGATGTGAGGCAGGATGATGGGCTTAATGTACTTGGCCCAGTCACCAGTCATCGCGCTCAAGGTCTCACGCTTGCTCAGCGGCACAGTGAGATTCGTCGCGTTGATCTCAGTCACATCTGAGTGACCGGACTTCACACGAACAACTCGTACCTGTGTACCACCAGAACGCTTGACCTTCATTCGCGATTGAAGAGCCTTAAGAAGCGGATCGCGGTTGTAAAAAGCCACAACGGACTTCTTCACCACGTCCGGAACGGTGAGTGTTGCATATTCAAGAAGCGGCATTTGCTATCTCCAGTAGAAGGAATCAACCGTCCAACAAGTGTGCGTGTCTATTCAATACTTCATCCCAACTAAGCTCGTCAACAACACGGACTGGTGCGCTTGTTGCAATCCTACCATCTGCAATGGCTGCTTGTTTACGTGCATTGGGATTAGTTTGTATTGGTTTCTTAGGCTCAGACTGAACTGCCTTTTCCTTACCTAATGTATTCCTGTCAACCCCAGACCGCCAGAGTGCGTAGTCATACGCATTATTCATACGGTCAAGAACAGTATTTCCTGTATGCCTTTCAAAAAGGACCTCAAGCTCATTCGCAAAGACTTCACGAGCAGGTTCAGGAAGAGATGCAAATTCAGGGTGTGTTGTTGTAAACGCCTGCCAGGCAGTATCAATAATGTCGTTAGACATTGTCGTGATGAACTGATTTTGCTCTTCAATCCGAGTATGCAATGGCTTCACGTCATACCCAGATGACTCCATTGCTTCCATTAGTTCAGAGAACTCCTGACGCGCACGTTGATAGCCTTCCTTCTCAGCATTCACCGATGCCCGCTCATGTGCGAACAACTTCATAATGGGCTCAACATGAGCCCGCACATCTGACGAGAGTGAATCAAGGTTCACCTCTTCTATTGAAGAGTACTCGACTTGCTGCGGCGCTTCTGGCTGCACTTCCGTTGGAGTCTCTGCAACAATCTCTTCAGGCGCAGCAACAGCAACGCTCTCTTCCGGGGCGGCTTCAACCTGAACACTGGGCTCTTGCTCTTCAGTACCAGTAATCTCAGTAGATGGGGCCTCCGGCTGGACCTCCGACGGAGCCTCCAAACTCTGGGCCTCCAAGCTCTGGGGCTGCTCCTGCTGGAGGTCCGGCTTCGGCTCCAGCGATGATGTCTCTAGTACTGGGGAGGGGGACTGTTCCATTTGCGATTCCATTTACAAATTCCATGAGATCGGAGTCGTTAGTTAGATCATAGATTCCAGGCGCAACACGTTCCGCTACACTCTGAAAGATTTGGATTAGTTCTGGCGTCAACGCACTCGCAGCTAAATCCAAAAAGCCGCCTTCAACCAACTTCGTTGTAGCCTGCTGAATAATGTCAGCAGAGAGCATATCTAGTGGGGCACCCGTTTCCATATAAGGCAAGGCAGCCTCCATCCCCGGTGGTGGCAATTCCTCTATAGGTGCCTCCATTCCCGGTATTTCTGGCAGCCTTCCTGCCTCCGGCATTCCCGGTGGTAGTCCCATAGCGGCCTCTCCTTCGCCGCCTGCGCCTGGCAACAATGCTTGAACTCGTGCAGCTTCCTGCATGACAAGTTGTTCAAGCTGCTCCAATGGCATGTTTTGAAGTTCTTCTGGTGTAGGGGAACCGGCTGGCATCAAAAACTCCTAAGTACTCGCTGCAACTGGTTTAGCAGTTGCAAGCTGTGAGATGTCAACTTTGCCAGACTCGGCTGACTTCTTGGCACTATCATGTTGATTCTTCCAACGGCTGTACTTCATATCAGACCAACCTGTAACATCCTGCATTTCTTTTTTATAGATATAGTCTGCCACACCGACACGCCCGGAATCATTCTTAATTGTTCGCATCTCAAACATTTCTTCATTCGTTTTCTCTACCTGTTGTCGGTAGATTGGAGAATCAAAAGTGACTCGGTCAAGTCTATTGTCTCGCTCAAAGGCTTGAACATCCTTGTAAGAGCGAATCCGCTTACCAGATGCCCGCTGCTTTTCCGTATACATCGCATCGGTATATGAATCGAGATGTTCAAAAACTGGCCCAATATGTCTAAACCAGTTGACCGTCTGCCTGTCAGAAGAACCCTGGCAAGAAGGACATCCCAACGTATCTGGAACAACGTCAGAGCCTAGAAACAACTCTTCAAAAAGCAGCCCACAAGAGGGACATTTATAGTCATGAATGGGCACAATGATCCTTTGGCCTAACTGAAGTGCTTACTGTGTAGTTCTTTTAGATCGTTATAGTACGCACCGGCATCGGTATCTGGGTCTCTTTCAGTCCATGCCTCAAGTAGCCCAGCGATATCACCTTCGACATTGGAATCGCCTGGATCGTGCTCTTCACTGTATGCGGAGAAAGCATCCTCGTAAGGACGCTCCATCTTACAAACATCGTCCGCATACTCGCCATCCTCATCCATCTTCTTAGCAAACTCTTCTGGCTTCATGTCCCCCATGAGACCTGAAGGCATTTCCAAGATCAGAATAGTCAGCGCCTCTTTATCGCCACCATTCGCTTTCTTTGCCAAGTTTTTCAAATTCAACATTTCTGTCTCCTATTGGCTGCCAAACGTCAACCTTCTGGAATCGGAGGCATCCCCATCGGTGGCATCTCAGGCATACCACCCATTGCTGCCATTTCCTCAAGTGCCTGCATATCATCTGGAGCAGCCGCTTCTTCTGAAGCAAGCTCTTCCACAGACTCAGTCTTAACAAGAGAGGGGCGAAAGCCGAATGCATCCACGATTTCTCTAGCAAGTTCTCTCTGGTCAATCGCAGTACTCAACGGACTTTCTGCCGAAAGGTATGCAACCAACTCAATCAAATGTGCTCGTCGTACAATCTTGTCTTCCATCAATGGGCTGAACGGAAGCAATCGAAACGCTGGTGAAGCCTCTAGGATTTCCCTTTCAAAGGTTGCAGCATCCACATCGTTTTGAAGCAATCGAGAAAGGCGTTCAATGTTGACCTGAGAAACATCCTTATTGACCAGCGCCCACTTAAAGGAATCCAATGCACGTCTAAACATCGTTGTCACGATGCGAACAACCTTTCTAGAACGAATAGCGAGCCGGCCTTCAATCGCCGACCGAATCATGTTCGCTTCTGCCGCTGTCCGGATGTTCTTCACCTGGCCTTGCTGATAATCAGCCATACCAGGCAGCCATCGAATAGAATCCACCGCTTGGTTTAAGTGCTCATTGAAGTCAAACGTCGTTGGCATTTCTGGGCTGACCCAGATTCCTGATCCGATATCACTATCCGGTGGACCATGGATCAGTGTCGGCTCCCAAGTTTTAGCATTCTTCCACCGCTCGAACTCTTCCTCAGATCGGAAGAGCTTAGAGTCTACAAGCATCCTGCGTGGAAGACGTGCAACAATTTCTCTTCTAGCGCTGACCAACTCATTGATGTCACGCTGAATCGGCGCAATCAACGTAGTGTCAGGAATGCCCCGAATCCGTCCGATGCCTGGATGAAATACCAAGACCTCATACGGACGCCGATTCCATAAGCAACTGACCAGTATCCGGATGGATATGGTAAAGAAGATTCTTCTTAAAATCCCAGTACTCTGCAAGAGACACGTACTCTTTAAGGCCAGCCTCTCTCAGCTTCAATTCAGCTTCATCTTTCATATGAGCATGAACAAGTGATCGTGGGTAAGTATCACCCTTGATTGTCTTCTTTGGGCGGTTGTAGATACCGCTTTCGATTCGATCTCGCAGGTCATCGACATGAAGAGGAAACCGCTCAAAGGCCCATGTAGCATCCTGGGCTCGTTTAGCGTTCGGATCGAAGTGGACTTCCCAAGGGAGCTTGGTACGCCAAATCGGTCGACCCAACTCTGAGGACCACATGACCTTAATGACGCTCATATCGAATAGGAGCGCATGAAGAATCATTTCCCGCAAAACGTCGTCAAGCTGATCTTCTTCTGCAAAAAAGTTCAATGAAGATGCAACCCGCCTACCAGCAAACGTCGGGTCTTGATGTCGTTCTGGAACTTTATAAGCAGTCGCTCGTTGGTCAATGGCTTCCACTTGGGGAAGATCCATCGCAAGCGAGGATGCAATAGTATCGATAATCGGAAATACTTCGTTCTGAACAGCCGCATAGTTCCGAGACAACGTGGGATTGATTTGAAAAGAGTACCCATCACCGCTCCAGAATTCGCCCCGATAATAGGCAAGATTTCTGATCATCTCATCTGAGCGGTACTTCTTAAAGTTCTCTTCTGTTTGATGAATAAGCGTGACCATCTTGCGAGTAGCTTTCTCTTCTTTCGACATAGCTTCGCCACTGGACTGCCAGTCACCATCTGAAACATAGTTACTCATTTATGGGTACCCCAAGGAGTATTTGAATCCATACGATCATAACGGTCAATCCTGCGCATTACACTACGCCAGTTTCTTTGAGTTCTTTCCGCATCGGACACGTTCCTCTTATCCCATCTTGCACCGACCTCAATTCTCCATGCCCAGGCTGCACCAGCCATTGCTGCTGCAAGGTCATAGTGACCACCCGATGAATCTCTGGAAAGCTTGTCCCATTGACCTCGGTAGTTCAAAAGTTGGCGAATACATCGAGATGACCGAAGGATGAGCGAACCATCATCGATTAGTTCTTGCAGGAAACTAATCGCTTGAGCCTTTGTCTTAGCAGTTGAATACCAGCCTGGAACCCGTGAGTACCCAGACTTACCGAATACCTGTGCTTTTCGATGGTAGATGTCACGGACACCAGATGCAAGAAGATGCGATAAAACTGCTTCTCCAACACCGTTCGACTCAACATATATTCTAGCGTTGTTGTACCGCTTTGATAGATGCGCGATTTGTCTCGACATCTTGAACGCTTCGGCATGACCAAGGTATTCAGCTACTTGGCAACAGTTCTCAATATCAATGACCTCAACGCCAAACATATCTCGACTAGACCACGAGCCCGCAGGGTCACAAAAAATCAGGTAGCGACTATCTTTCCTCGGAGCTTCAAACTCAACATACTTAGACGTTTCGATTGTAAGCCCAGTTCCTTTGTCGATTCTTTCAAGCATCGCCATGAGCTTACGAGAATTGAAAACTGACTCGCCGGCCAGAACCCAACAGTCCAACTCATTGATCGGATACTCAGCCCGAAACTTTTCAAGGTTGTTCCTGCACTTCTGCAAGCCTTCCGTCTGCATCCAGAAGGCTTGAGCGCCAGTAAGATGATGTTTATCCGAGTATTCCTGCACTAAAGCATCTGGTTTCCAGTGTGGAGGTGGCTGAACCGAGTATTCTTGAACCATTGTCCAAGGGATGAAGACCTTGAACCATTTGCTATGCGGATTTTCTGCATCCATACATATTTCGTGCAGTTGATCTCCATGATAGCTCGGCGTCGACTCCGCAATAACGAACCCACCAGCGCCCGGTACAGCGTTTAGAGCGGACGTCCACGCATCAGGACCAGCGGTTTCTGACCACTTGGAGATCTCTGTAGCAAGCAGCACCTGCACCGTATCTCCACGAAGTGGTTCCTCATCCTTTACAGATGCAACCACCATACGGCTATCGAGCACTGGAAACTCCAATGTTCGTTTCAAACCAACGGACTTCTTTGGTTTGATGCTCTGTGGTAGGTGTCGGTGAAACCGAACAGCCATTTCTGATAGCGAACGTGCAGTGTCCTTTTTATGAGCAAGTAGTCCTACCCGACAACCAGTCCTGAACATTGCGTGCTGCGTAGCGATACACGTAAAGAAGGTGCTACTTCCCTCCTGTCGCGGCTTTACATGAACAAGCCACTTGTTTTCTTTGTAGCAACGCTCCACCGCAGCAGCGAGAATCCGTTGATGCTCCCACAAATCAAAGGAGAGCAGCGCGCCACTTTTCGCCCGTATTTTATTGATAGGACAATACTTGAGCGGGTTCCAGAAGTCCGGGTCATCTGGAGATATCAAGCTCACTTAACGCCACCAGCAAACACATTGAATGGCCCACGATTAGTCACACCGCCCAAAACTTCCTGATCTGCTTTCATGGCTGGGTTTTTACTTTTTGAGTACTTGTTTTTATCCGTCAAGGTTTGACGAGATGCAGTAACGATTGAGATAATCGCATCCACGTCCTTCTTTTCGAGTTGCCCATTTCGGTAGCTATCAAGGGTATCTTCACAGACGTGAATGATTCCTTGGTAGTCTTGAAGAGAGAATCTTGGATCAGGTTTATTTTTGGGCATTATTTATGGCCTCTATCAACATGAAGGGTTCTATACCTGCCTCGGGCATAGCGTCACACAGTGCTTTCGCAAAGTTGTGACTAGATTGTAAATGCTGTATCGCTCTCTTTATAGAAGCATGGACTGCCTGACGTGAGCAACCTTCTTCGTGTCCAATGACTTCCATCCGAAGCCCACAAAGTACCTTTTCAAACCTACGAGCCTGTACACTGGGAAGCTCTGCGTATAGGGCAATTTTAAGCTTTGGTTGTAGTTCACCGCCTGAGCCTACCAAGTCGGACACTGTTGGTTTTCGTGAACACAGCCACTCCATCCACTGATCGATAAAAGAGTTATTTTGTGGAGACACCGTTACTTCAGAAAACTTTGCTTCACCCCCACGAAGGACTGCCATTGAGATGGCATTTCTGATAAACGAGGGTAAGTTTACCCCTGCATTATTGGCGGCATCCAACATTGCCGTATACTGGCGTTCAGAGATACGAAGACTTAATCGCCGATCCTTAGTCAACAAACACTCCAAGAGGACAATATGCCTGACGAAAAGAAAACGAAGAAAGCTAAAGTGGATGCCCCCATCACTGCCCCTGTAAAGCGTGTTGGTCGTCCCCCAAAGAAGAGGACATACATTGTTAACGTCGTTTGTGGCACTAATACGATTGAACTTACTTTCGATAATCTGCAAGAGTTCCGCCGCACAGAGAAGCAGTTGGCGTACAATGTAAAGAGCGGTCAGCCGGTAACGGTCACGAGCGGTGGCACTACGTACACGTTTTGCAAAATCGATTACATGTATAGGTAGGTTGTGGCATACAAAGAATTAGAGCGTGGTCTTGCTGGCAGGGTATCTGAGGTAGGGACACCTGGCCCTAGGGTTAAACCACTGAGCAAAGGTCAAAAGGCATCGGGCACAGCCGCTGACGTTGGGATTGGCCTATTAGCGGCGGCCCCATTTGTAGCTATGGCAATCCCAGGTTTACAGCCTCTCGCCTTAGCTGGGATAGCTGCCACGACTGCTGCGGGGGTTGGCTTGGCGGGCAAGGCTCGTGGCGCGGCGAAAGAAAAGCGCGCGAAGGTAGTTGCTGGTTCAGCGGGTCAACATGCAAATGAGTCTACGGAGCCGAGGGTATAATGGCAACTGCTGAACAGGCTGTAATTTCTACTGGTCTATCAGCGAAGGCAAAGCCTTCGCTGTACGCATCACGCAGTGATGTGGCGAAAAAGATTGATGAGTTGCGTAAGGTGATACCTTTGATTCGTACCAAGTACGGCAACATCATTGACAAGTACTCAACCAAGTATGGTATAGACCCGAACTTGGTAGCTGCCATGATCGCCAAGGAGAGTGGTGGCAATCCGAGGGCTAGGAGCAGTCAGGGGGCCAAGGGCTTGATGCAGCTTATGGACCCGACTGCGCGGGAGTGGGGCGTTAGCAACTCGTACGACCCTGACCAGAACATCCACGCTGGTGTTCGTGAGCTAGCGCGGTTGAAGCGGGTTTTTCCGGACGACATTCAGTCAATGGTTGGCGCGTACAATGTAGGTATGGGGAACATGCGGAAGATCCATCGTGGTGAGCGCAAGATGCCGACAGAGACGAGCAAGTACGTGCCGTCAATACTTGGTGTGATAGAGCCGCCCAAGAAGGCTCCTGAGGCTCCTGTGCGGGTCAAGGAGTCTATGCATGGTGGGCGCAGGTAGTGCCTGGGTTTTCCAAGGAACAGAAGAGCCGGATAGGTGCCAAGATAGCGCACCTTGTTCGTAAGGAAGGGAAGACGCCTAAGCAAGCGGCGGGTGCCGCGTATGGCATGGCGCGTGCGGGCCGGCTGGGTAAGGGCGGCAAGTACAAGAAGAAGTAGGTTTACCAGAGCGGGCCGATCTTCTTTTTGATTTCTCCAGTAGCCTCTTCCACGGGCTCATATATCTTGAATAGCCAGTCTAGTACGTCTTCGGGTAGCTCTGCGATATCGGAGATGTCCTGATCGGAAACGCCAAACTTCTTCTGGTTTTTCTTAAAGAACTTCTGCACGAAGTTCTTCATGGAATCGACATTGCCACTCCACTTCACGTCTTGTAAAAGGTCGAGAAGCTCTACCTCAGAGTAAGGATCCTTTGCTCTTTTCCTTAGTCTCTCCGCGTCTCTCGCTAACCACGGTTCTTCCCACGCAGTATCCTCAAGTGCTTCTTCAGCCTTCGTCGTTTTGGCGGGCCTCAAAGAAGGCAGATCACGCAGTGGGGGAGGCTTGGCTGAAATCAAACTGTTGCCGTATGAGGTCATGAAAGGCCCAGTCTCAGGGCT
>Ga0209434_1001611_pt1 | contig 10147 bp, 23 predicted proteins | sample ETNvirnome_2_300_FD_184068 | JGI IMG/M metagenome (GOLD analysis project Ga0209434, IMG submission 184068) | Marine viral communities from the Pacific Ocean - ETNP_2_300 (SPAdes) (version 2) | ecosystem: Environmental > Aquatic > Marine > Oceanic | place: Pacific Ocean | collected 2013-06-22 | reverse complement strand
CACGGGATTAGAGGTGCCTCAATATTTTGTTTGTAAGGAGACAATATGTTAGAATGGTTAAAGTCAATGTGGGCCAAGTACAAGGTTCATGTTAGTGTGGTGGGCGGCGCGTTAGTCATCGCCAGCGTATATGGACAGTGTACATTTGAGCCTGATGTTGATGCCATCGAGGAAGCTGTGGAAGAAGCAGCTGATGAGGCGGCTGCCAACGAAACGACCGAATCGTCCGCAACCGCCCCGGCGGTATACACGGAAAAAAACACCGTGACTGAAGGTGCGACTACCGTGAATGCTCATGATGCTAATACTGAAAGTACTGATCCCACGGAAGCGACTGTCGAAAATACTGCCGAAAATCAGTAAAATAATTACTATTAGGTTGAACAAGCTGTAGAACGTGATTATACTAATAGTAATTCAACGAAACGTTCTTTTACATTGCTGAATGGACCCCAGTTCTCGGGTCTACAAACCTGGATGAGACGACCGGTCTCCAGGCACCACGGCGAAAGCCAGGTGATAGAGAAAACCTCGATCAGGAAAGTATCGTTCTTGCGGTATGCCGCCTGACTAAGAGAGGGGATGAGTAAAGGAGCGTGGTAGCTTTGAAAATCATCCAGTGGTCTAAGGGAAGAGCTCACATACCACTGTGAGAGTGCTGCCGAAGATATTTGCGGACTTGTAGGTTCATCGCGAAAACGGAGTAAGGGCAATCCAAGACGGCCGAGAGGCTGATAAAAGTCTTGGGAAGGGAGGTTAAAAACTTCCAGAATCTAACTGTCGGTGACAGAAGTTTCTCTGTCGGAATCGGAAACGAGACCGTCGTCCCGAAAGGGGGCTGTGGACTATCTCCCAAGGATAGGAAACATGTCGCGCGAATGAGGGGGGAAGTGTACAGCTTACCCAACTGAGCGCAGAATGTCATGGCGATAGTAGGGCGTGCTGTTCCGTGATCTTTACAGATCAAGAACAGGGAGAAAGTTCGTGCACGGATTTACTTTCCGGTGTGCTTACCTCTAACGCGAAAAGCGGACAGGCTCAAAAGGCTTGAGGGTCACGAACGAGGAACAAAGAAGTGCTATGCGTTCCACCCTTTACCGACGAGACACCGGGTTATAGTGTCTCATTACTCGTTACACACACACAAAGGAGAAAAAATGAGTGAATCAAGAAAGAGCGGATATGGTATCCGCACCGATTTGTTGGGAATGGCAATCGGTATTTTGGAGAGCCGAAATAATCGGCTCGAAAACAACGAACACTTCAACGCGGAAAATAATAAGGGTTATAGGCGGCAGCCGGTAATTCCGTATACAACCGATGAAGTGCTTGCAGAAGCTGAAAAGCTTTACGGATTCGTACAGAAAAAGTAAATCTGCAATTTCCGCAGGGAGGCACGGGATCACAGGTGCCTCATTTCCTTATCAGGTCAATTCGACCTGATTTTTTTATTTTATGGAGAAAGACATGTTTAGCACATTTGCAGCCGGCACATTCGCTGGTCTCTGGATTATGGCCGGAACAGCGATGATCATTTCGTTCAAGAACGATTAATTTTGAACATCTTGTTCTACGACGTTAGAATATATTTGACTGCAAAGGAGAATATAGATGCGTCACAATGGAAATCATCTTACTAATATGGAACGCCTCCACACCGTTTGGCACGTAGCTGCCAAGGCTGTGGGGGCTCGAACTCGTTCTAGCCTCAAACAGGCTCGTGAAGCCGATCTTGATCGAATGTCCTGGCGGCTTCGCCGCGGCAAATCCCTTGTCAAGGAAGGCGTGCCTCGCGAAGAGTGGCTGGACCAATATAGTCGCAAGGTTACCGGAAAGCGAATGAGCGACTGGACTCCCGAGGAAAAGGATACAATTCGTCGTTTTATTGAAACGGTAGAGGCTCATGGAACCAATGGATGGTAACGAACCAATGGATGGTAACCCACCCCCGGTGCTTACTGAAGAAGAGCAGCAGGCGAGCGTCTTCGCGTGGATGCGTTCCGTCGAGGAACGGCTTGGATTCATGGAGAGCGTCTTTATAGAACTTTTGACCAAGCTAAAAGATGCCGGTCTCATTGTTGATGAGGACGATGACGAAGATGGCAGATCCGAAAACGATTGAGACGCCTCCTCCTGAAGAGCCTGACGAACTTGCTGTATTAATTGAGCGAGTGAATGGATTGGAACTACTTATTGTGAGGTTGATCGACAAACTTGAGTTAACTCACATGCTCACCAACAATGAGAAAATTTAGTTTTGCAAATTTGTGAAAGTTAATCGTGCGTGTGGTATAATATAAATAACGGCGGAGAGACTATGCACACCTACGATCCTCAACTCCCAGTGCTTCGGCAAATGTTGGCGCTTAGTATTTTGGACAAATTGGATAAGTGTGGTTTCACCGAACTTCCCAATCCTCGAGAGGCCTTTGGGTTGAGCCGACCAGAATTGGCAGAGCGAGTTTACCTTCGGAGGGTATCTGAGGATGGGCGGATTAAAGTGAAAGTCTTTACTACAGTCGTCGGTGGAAATGAAAAGATGCCCTTGGAGGTCCGCGGCACCGGGAAGGATGCCATTCGGATATGCGCGACGTATACAACCAAGGCCGGTGAAGAAAGAGGTCTTGTTACCGAAACACGAATTAATCGCATTGGCGATATTAGCGACATCGTCGACAGGATGTACCAGCGAATGCGGTCTGTCTATCGAGATGCCAATACTAGCGAATGCTGCCGTCAATGTGGAGCACCCAAGTTTGTGGCAAAGTCAGGTAAGAAAGTATGCGCTGAAATTTGTTGGAAGACCGACGAGGCCAAGCGCGCAGACGAAATTGCTTTTAAATCTAAGTCTCGACGCCACTCTCGGCGTAAACATCGGAGAAGGTACTCATGAATTTGATGATTAACCCTGTGGATTACGCAATGATCAATGAACATCTCGATAAAGGGAAGAAGATTGCTGCCATTAAGCATCTACGCAAGTCGTGTATTGGAATTGAATCTCTCGGACTCAGGGAAGCCAAGCAGGCTATTGAGAGAATGAATGGTCAGGACTTAAGTGGTACCGGCCCGATAGTCATCCAATCCCCTCGCATCAAGCAAGTAGTGCTTGACATGGGTGATGGTGAGGTCACAGTTGATCTCGAGACGATGGAACTTCTGATTCTCAAAGATGTGGAACGCTTGGGCTTGGAGTCTTGTGGTTCCATTTTGGATTTCGTCCACACACTCAAGGCTTGGAGCGAAGGTCGCCCCGTTGGTGTTTTGGGAGAGGGGAATGAAGACGGGTGATCTCGTTAGATTCAGGTGTATTAAACCCCCCGGGGCTCGCCGATGGGAGATAGGATTGCTTATCGATTATAAATCGTGGGAAAAGATAGCTAGAATTTTATGTAAGGATGGTACGATCGTAAGCAAGCGCGCCTCAGAAGTTCAAAAGTATGGGCGTGGTTATAAAAAGAAAGATCGGAATGAGGAAAATGACACCAAAAAATAGGTTGCAGTTTTTGATAGAAAAGCATCAAGAACTTGACGATAAGGTAGATGAGATAGCGACCAGAAAGTTTTTGACTCCGCGCGAAAAATTGGATTTGAAAAACTGGAAAGTTTTGCGTCTTCGATATAGAGATGTTATTGATCATCTAAGACAGGAGTTGAAATCTCGTGGAATGGATGATTAAAAAGAAAGAAAAAAAATGGGGGGTTTTTCTTGTGCAAAAATATTGTAAAACTGAAGATCCGGTTTGCTATGGCACTGCATTTACTAAAGAAACGGCTCAACGGATGGCTAACCGACTTAACGACGGATGGAAAGAAAACTCGAATTGTTAAAGTCATGGTGTGGCGAATAACGTCGATTTTTTTAACCTTGACTATAACTGCTGTTATGACTGGAGACGTTGCTAAAGCTACAGGCTTTACACTAATTCTCCATTTTGTTTTAACTCTTGGCCATTGGTTGTTTGAGACTCAGTGGGAGAAATACATTGCGTAATTTTTTACGTCGAGCCCACCAAGATATTTGGGCCTGGATGAACCGACATAAGATGGCAACTATTTTTTGGAGTGGCGTCCTTATTGATTTTTGGGCCAACTGGTATTCATATGCGATAAATCATGATTGGATTATTCTTCAAGCGTTTCTTGGTTTCTGGCTTCCGCTATTGAATTTTCCATTTCTAGTCTGGTTTTTTGATGAGAAAGAACACAAGGAACGGTTCAAGTATTGCCTGTGCGGTGCGGTGTCGATGACGATAGGTTCGACCATCATGCTTCTCATGGTTCGTGAGGGATGGATCGCCGGAACGGCGTTTTAAACTATCTGTGAACTTGTCATATCACCGAGTATAATGAATACGGAGGTTATATGGAGTTGTTCACGGATATTTGTGGGGAACAGGTGCCGATCAATGTGGAACATGTAGATTTTTGGCTTGCAGAATTTATTGAAAATTGGAAATGCCCAAAGACATATGTATATCATACAAAAGGAGAGACGGCTCGGGTGCCAGGTGATCCTCATGTTGGGAATAAAAATTTTATGATAATGGGTACTCGACACTATGGCACAGAACACGAGGTGCCGTTTGAAATTTTGAAGTTTCGTCACATCAAACACACGATTTATACGCTTTATCACAAAACAACAGTGGTTACAAAACTTGAGAGCGTGAAAAGAAGTGATGAAAAATGTGAACGATCACCTCATGTGTGATATAATATTACTATAAATGATTGATCATGGACAAAGACTCTAAAAGGAGCTCCTAATGCGCAAAGGCGATCTTGTAAAACTTAATGAAGCCGTATGTTTCACTGTGGCATTTGGTGGACACCGCCAATACCCGCTCACCAATTACGCCAATGATGAAGATGGAGTTGTTGACGGCACGCGTCTTCCGACTGCGGGCGATCGCGCGCAATACTACGAAAGCAAGCGTACAGCAATTGATGATGCTAGGTCTCGCGGGGAGGACACGTTCAGCCTCACGATGGACAGCGCCGGCGAGCCCCAGCTCCCACCGACCGCGTATACGGTCAAGCTGCGACGTGATCAGGTATACCACCTCATCCGCGCACGGTGCAGACCACAGTGGAGTTATCGATCCCATCCTGGAATGGCGATGGTGCTCGACACCGATACCGGCCATGAAGTTTACGTCGATCGGGAATATTTGGAGGTGGTTTAATGCCTAAGCTTTATGAGACCTTTAATACTCAAGATTTGGGTCCATTTGATAACGCTTCTATGCTTGCAGTTCGTCTGACTACGTCGCTTATTATGAACAAGGCATGCTGCGAGGTGGCTCAGCTGGAATACGATGTGACTCTAGGGTTGGACGATCTGGATCTTCCTAAGGAAGTCCGGGCCCAAGTGATGAGTGATTACGCAGGGATTAAAGAGCGGTGGAGTCTTCTTTTCTCGTCGCCTCTTTGCGTGGATTAATTTGTACATCGACCACTTTATGACTATTATTTATTAGGAGAAAAGATGCGTAGAATCCGAAAGCCGAAAACTATTAACGCCGATCTCGATTACATCAGATTTGGATATTGTGATCAGTGTCGTGGTGAAAATACAAGTATTGTAATTCATCATCCTCCGCGCGGGCGCTCTTATAGCGTGTGTAATAGATGCAGCCAACAGACATGGGAAGCCGTTGGTGCGGCCAATGTGTCGAATTGGTTCACCACTGGGCGATTAACAAAGCGAGTTCCTGTTCGTAATCGAGGTCCCCGAGAGGGAAAACCCTCTACTACGACCCGACCCTCTATAAAAGATTAACTTTTGGGGGCGTAGCCAAGTGGTTAAGGCAGCCGGCTTATATCCGGTGTAGCGTCTGATAAACGCGAGATCGTGGGTTCAAATCCCACCGCCCCTACCATTTTATTTTTGTTCGTTCTTATTATTGGGAGAGAGAATGATGCTGCTAAGACAACTTCGAAATTTTTTTGGCGCCACGCAAAGTGACGAGAACACAACTGTTTCTTTGGGGAGTGGGTGTTCATTCACTCTTCCACTCGAACATGCAATTAAGTTGCGTGACGCAATAGCAATTCAGATTATTCATGCACAGGATGGTGCCGAATATTTTGTCGACACCTCAAGAACTACTGATGGAGATATGGAATAATGGGATCTAAAGGATCAAAGGCAAAACGCCAAAATCAGCACATGAGACGCCTGATGGCGAAGATTAAGAAGTTTGAAAGACAAGGTAAGCCTGTTGAAAAGCTCAAGAAGGAACTTGCCTACGTTGTGGGAGACCAGGAACGGCCCGAGTTTAAAACGGGGCGCGATGCGGATGCTCGATTGCGGAAACGGTATACCACTTAACCAAAGTTGGATCTTTGATATTTCGAGTTTTAGTATCGCATATTTATCCATGTGCGACAGGGAATATTAATAATGTTGATGAGTGCCTGTTTTAATACCGGGTGTACCACTAATTGGCAAGGGTTTTTTGCTCCCCAATTTGAAGATATTTGGTGGCAACCCGTGGGTATGGAATGGTGTTTCAATTTTCACTATAGCGATATGGACGGCGTTAACGAATTGCTGGTCTACGAAAATGATCACATTCAAAATTATGGCGCATGGACTTTCGAGGCCCCAAGTACGTATCATATCGATGATTACGAAGTAACAGTATGGCAGGATGGTGATTGTTGGGATTTGGAAATTAGTCCATATAATATCTTGACTGAAGATTTATACGCGTGTGAGTGTACAACCCGCGAAGAATAGTGGGGGGTGGCGAAATTGGCAGACGCGCCGTCCTGTCTCGACGGTGGTGTACAAATGTTAGACTTGGTTTAATATTAGTCACCTTGGAGGTTCGAATCCTTCCCCTCCAGCCATTTTAGGAGAAGATAATGAAGAATAAGTGGCCGATATATCTGGCTATTTTGTGTATAGGTACTGTAGATTTGATTGAAGGGGAGATTGCGATGGTGCAGGTAACTGCCAGCGATAATGAGCTTCGTGATCTGGAAATGTCAACGTTGATGTTTCCTTGTGAAATTAGAGAGGGTGATATGTTTTATTTTCTTTACGCTGACGGCGTGACTGAAATTCGATGTGGTGAACCTCCGGAATAATGCGCTCTTAGCTCAGCTGGATAGAGCATCGGCCTTCTAAGCCGAGGGTCGCAGGTTCGAGTCCTGCAGGGCGTGCCATGTATGGCCGAGTGGTGGAATAGGTAGACACATGGGACTTAAAATCCTTGGCCCATTTGGGCGTGCGGGTTCGATTCCCGCCTCGGCTACCATTAAAAATGTGAAGATGCCATCAAAATGTGGTATAATAATAATGTAAGGAGGATAGAACTCATGCATGTTCTTTTTTTACACGGGCTTGAATCAAAGCCTGGAGGAGACAAGCCGGACACGCTCAAAAAGGCCGGCCACACAGTGCTAAACCCGGCACTACCCAGAGGTTCTTTTGAAGAATCGGTGGGGATTGCCCAGGATCTCGTAGACACCGAGGCGCCAGATTATATTGTGGGATCCAGCAGGGGGGGTGCGGTAGCAATGGCTCTGGACAAGAGAGGTTCTCGTCTGGTGCTGATCGCGCCGGCGTGGAAGGCGTTTGGCGCTCCTCCCACTATTCCAGCTGATACCGTGATTCTACACTCGCCTGACGATGATGTCGTGCCTATTGAAGATAGCGTTGAGCTAGCTGAACTCACTGGTGCTACATTGATTGAGTGCGGGGAATGTCACAGAATGAGCGATACAGATGCGCTCAGTGTTTTGACTGATTTTGTGGGTCGTTAGCTCAGCTGGCAGAGCACCGGGCTTTTAACCCGTAGGTCCTGGGTTCGAACCCCAGACGACCCACCATTTTGAGAGGAGAGAGAAATGTCGTGGACAGTTATTTATAGGGATGGCGATACGTTTAGTGCCGCAGCCCTAATTTTGAGTTTTGATTTTCCCTTGGCGTGGGAAGAGGCCCTTACCCAATATCCTACGACGGTAGGAATGCTTAAAGGGAATCACGCCCCGGTATGGCGTACATTGTCGAAGACAGTACAGGGGAAGGCATCCGAATTGGTGAGGACGCAGACTTGAAATCTGTTGCGCCGTAAGGCGTTGGGGGTTCGAGTCCCCCGCTTTCCGCCATTATTTTTGATACACTCTTGTTCGGCTGGTTATAATCAAGAAATTGATGATTTAATCTGCCGAAAAGAGTGTATTTTTAGATATGAAATCTAATATTCTATTCTATTTTCGTTTATAAAGGAGAAAAAATGAATGAAGCAAAGACAGGTAGCGTAGTGAACATTCACTATAGAGGGACTTTTGAAGACGGAACGGAGTTTGATAACTCGCATCTTCGTAATGAACCCATGACAGTGGAGGTCGGTTCAGGTCAACTAATTTCTGGTTTTGATAGTGCACTTTTGGGCATGGTGGTGGGTGAAACCAAGACCGTTAATCTTACCCCCGACACTGCGTACGGTGACGTAAACGATCTCGCATTTCAAACTTTTCCAAAATCCGCGTTTCCGCCAGATTTTGATTTTAAGGTTGGAATGGCAGTTGAAGGCCGCGACCCTGCTGGGGTAGAATTTAGAGCTGTTATCGATTCCCAGGATGGAACAACGGTTGTTCTTAACTTTAATCATCCAATGGCGGGTAAGAATTTGAATTTTGAGATTGAACTGGTGAGTATCAACGAGGGATAACAAAGGAATCATTTAATGAGGTCGGTATACATTCCATCTCCCAAATGTGGGAGCAATGCTATTAAACAAGTTCTTACAGAGCATTACGACATGCTTAATTTTCACGAAGCCGCCCAAGGTGATCCTCTTCATTACTCGGCGGCTCCCGAAAAGGATCATACGATTAACACAGAAGGATTTACGTCCTGGGCAACCAACAATTCGGTCAGTTCGCTATTTTATTACAAACCGCCCGTGTGGTTACAACAGCGCGTTCAGGTGTCCGACGAGCCCGCATATGCTGAGTTGGCTTGTCACCGTGATAACTGGAATACGCCGGGTGAGATGTGGGCAAAAGATTTTTTTACTTCAAAATTTTATTCTTGGACTGTTACTCGCAATCCCTGGGAAAGGATGGCATCGGCATGGTCTTACTTGACAGAGATTGGATCTACGAAATCAGACTTCAATGATTTTATTGAAGTCATATGTGGTTATGATCTTATTAAAAATATTTTGTTTTGTGGATGTACTGGTGACGAACATTATAACCGATCCCCCTTAGGCCGGTTGATAAAAATAAATGCGATGGGAAAATTGGATAGGCTGACAAAATGTATTGGTCCGGATGGAAATGGCAATGAGTGTGTGACTGAGGGGTCCCCGGATGCGGCTCGCAGGTTGTGGCCTTTTCCGTACAGCATACACGATTGCAACACCAACGTTTTACGACACACCCAACGCTGGCAAGGGTCTCAACTCTTTAGCGGAAATATTGTGATTGACCTGGGCCGTAATTTTTTGGGAGAAAGTCCGAGACAACCAAGATCTATTACAAAAGTGGTTCATTTCGATCGCCTGCAAGAAGGTTTTGATGAGGTGATGGATGATTTGGGATTGAAAAAATACAAACTCCCTCATACTCACAAAGGTACGCTTAAACAAAATGAGTACCAAAAGATGTATACGTCCAAAAATCGTGATCTGGTACATTCTTGGCACGCGTATGAGATTGCTAAGTTTGGGTATAAGTTTGGAAAATGAGGAAAGAGATGAAACATCGAGACCCGCCCTGGGTAAAACGCTCTTTCCGAAATAGCGTGTATGTGAAAACGCCAAGATGTGCATCCAGCTCCATAGTCCGCGCACTGGTAGATAATCGCCTGGCTCTTCCTGAGGAATTTGGGGCGAGTGATGAACGGGGTGGTTTTCCCGTGGCTGTGGCCCGTGCCAATCTTACCGGTATTGATTATTGTACAAAGGCACCCGATGACTACCTGGCCCTCGCGAGCGGGGTGCATGCACCCCGCCAATGGACGGAGGAGCCAGATCTGTTCCTGTGGACAGTGGTGCGCAATCCATTTGAGAAAGCCGTTTCCGCGTTTATACAAAATAAAGACCGCGGTCTCTTATCACCGAAATGTACTTTTGAAGAATATCTTTTTATGCTGTGGCAGATTTGGTTTGCGGCAAGTACT
>Ga0209434_1001610_pt1 | contig 10149 bp, 3 predicted proteins | sample ETNvirnome_2_300_FD_184068 | JGI IMG/M metagenome (GOLD analysis project Ga0209434, IMG submission 184068) | Marine viral communities from the Pacific Ocean - ETNP_2_300 (SPAdes) (version 2) | ecosystem: Environmental > Aquatic > Marine > Oceanic | place: Pacific Ocean | collected 2013-06-22 | reverse complement strand
TGTTCGATTGCCTTCCCCATCATCTATCGAGCGTAGGGGCAGTGCGTTTGCTTCTGCATCTGTGATGTCGAATGTTACCGTAACATTTGCCATTGTTATACCGCCTCTGGTAAAAGTTTGCCACGTAAGGATGGCACGTTGTCTTCAAGTTTTTCGCACAAATCCATAACTTGCTCATACAGTTGCCAAATGCCACCACCCTGCAACGAGAACATGCGCTGGATGTTTAGAAAATCACCTTCACTACTCAGCACTCCCACACGCTTCAAATCGTCTTCGTTCTCTTTTACGTGCTTGTCCCATTTGCTCATAATAATTCCATTATCATTATGCGTCGCACGTTGCATTGTGCGCAACAACCCCACATCAAACTCATTATCAAGCGCTGTCCCATCAAGTTGCCCACCCGTAACATTTGTAGCATGAATTGCGCCATTGCTCTTAATCAAAAAACGGCACGTTCCACCATTCGCAGTAGCGACAGAAAGCATATTTCCTGTAGCACCTAAATCTATGATACCTGTACCGCTTTTTAACCCTGCACGTAATTCTATTGCCGCAGTAGAAGAAGTAGTGTCCACAGTATCTTCAGTTGTAGCCTGTGCCTCAATTAATACTGTCCTCGTCCCAGCAGAAAAGCCACGAAGTGCTACCCCACCTTCTGCTGCGATAAATTTCTTAACATTCGCAAACGTATCAGTCTCTGCTGAATCCGTTATTCCATGATTTATCCCTGACTCTTGTAATGCCAATATCTCATTATCATTCGTGCCTTGATTTATCGTCAGCCCCACCGTCATATTGGCGTTGGCTGTGTCGTTGATGTATAAACTGCCACTTGAGTCGATGCGGAGGCGTTCTACGAGCGTGGAACTTCCATCTGGTGATGTGTTGAACACCAATCTGCCAGGCATATCCGTTGTGCCACCGGGCGTTCCGTCAACATACGCCAATATAGATGCGGCATTTTGGAACGACGTGTGATACCCCTTGAACGATAGACCGCCCAACAACTCACCGCTTGCAACGGCTGTTGGTGACGCTTCTGTGCCACCTGACTTCTGGAAGACAAGGCGCATATCGTGGGCGTCCGTATTTGAATAGTCGCTCAAATACACCTCTCCATACGTGCCACTTTCCACAACATCAAACTTGCCATCTGGCGAAGCCGTGTTAATCCCCACGTTGCCACTGGAGTTGATGTGCATACGCTCAGTGCCATTAGTCCACAATGCAATGGGTGCGGCAGCAGCAGCACTCAGCACCAATCCAGCACTCATATTAGAGTCTGCCTCAATCAATCCACTGTCTTGTATACGGCTTCCGCTTGTGGTGTATGAGCCACCATGCGCGTCGATGTTTATCGCACCAGCATTTGCTTGCGCTCTCAATCTTCCCACCGCAGCAGTTGTGCCATTGTCGTTAATAGAGCGCATTGCGGTAATACCATCTTGATCGCTACGTGCGTCTATCACACCGCCACCGTCAGGCGTTGCGCCAACAGCAAAGTTGCCACCCGTAATAGTAAAAGCATTAGCACTATGGGTGAGTAGTATATTGCCAGCATTAAAATTAACAACTCCACCACTTGCTAAAAACAAATCACTAAAGCCTGTACCGCTGGCTCCCAATGCTCCACCATCATCTGCATTGCTTAAAATTGCTCCCGTGACAGTAAGCGCACCACTTGCAAGCGTTCCAGCAAATGTCGTAGCAGTAGTCCCTGTTGCAATACTCATCACTGTCGTGTCGTAATCGTTCTTTATCGTGACATCATTCGTGCTACCCTGACCCGTAAGGATAAGCCCTTCTGTGGCTGTGTATCCCATCGCTGCGTTGTCGTTAATAGATGTGTCGCCTGTGGCTTCTACCGTTGTTCCTGTGATTACACCACCAGCAGTCAAAGACGTTGTTAAAGTGATATCATCAACAAACAGGTTTGCCCATCGCACACCTGTGGTGCCGAGATCATCTGTGGAGTCTAAATCACTAACAATGTTAGAACCAGATGTAATACCACCCGTATGCACAGATGCTGCTGTAAAGGTCGCCACGCCCGTAACACCCAATGTCTCGCTAATGGTCTGAGCACCCGTAACAATCAGCGTATCGGCACTTTCATCCCACAGCATAGACTTGCCACTCGTATCACCAAAGAACTTTACATCGACACCTACATTATCAACACCCGTTGTCAATGTGCCGGTATGTACTTTAGCACCAGAGATGGTCTGAGCACCGTCTTTGGTGACAATACCGTCACTGGCATCCGAGACATTTGCTGCGTCGATCTCTCCATTTACCAATGCCAACACCGTTGTCCAGTTGCTGTTCCAGTTAGATGCTGACGGAATAGCGCCAGCAACAAATGAATAGGTCTGTGATATTGCTCCCATAGCGTTTACCTTCCTATTCCACCAATAGTGGTAAGGGTATCTTCTGTGCGTTCCTGAAACCTTTCAAGAGCACTGCCGATTGTTAAACCTTGCGTAATAGCGTTATCGGGTAAAGCATCATATACTTTTTGCAATCCCGTTACTAAAGCCGCTTCTTGTGTTGCATTTTTTACCCACCCTTTTGCTTTTGCGATATTAGCAATTAGTTTTGGTGACATCATCGGCAACCCAGCGATTGCCGCAATAGCTCCTGCTGGCAATCCACCCAAAGCAAGCCCAGCGGCACCCACAAACTGCGCTGTAGATAATACAGCAGGAATAACGCCTGAAGGTGTCCAACTCGCAGCTATATTACCAAGTATGGCCGGTATGATAGGGGCATCCGCAAACTGTTCTGCATTTTTTAGCAATTCCAGCCGTTTCTTGGCAAACGGTTTATCAGAAAAAGCCTTCATCATATTACTTATCGTTGTCTCTTTCGTCTGCCCTTGAACCACAGAAAATAGATTCTTAAATTCACTCAGTTCTGTGGAATCCAGAGCATATTGCTCGTTGACTTTTTTTAGTTCAGGAGAAATTGAATTGAGTTTATCGCGCATTTTTGAGACAGCACCACCCGTTATAGTTTGTCTGAGATCACTGGCAAGATAATCTTTGTTTTTTAATTGGTTATCTAATGCTAACATAGACTCACGCAGATTCTCCAGCGTGGGGTTAGCATCTATCTTTTTAAACTCTCTAAGCAATATGTCAGCCGCATCAATATCTGTCGGCTCTAATCTTCCCCTAAAGCTGCTGTGATCCCACAGATTGGTATTTGGGTCCAATTTTACGCCAAAGTCTTCAAGCCCCCGCACAAGGCTTTCAACAAATGTTGCCGAACCAGGCACTTCTATGCTGGTATCCACAGTATTTGCAAAGTCACCCCGATATTTGTTGGCGCGATCCTGTATAGCTTTGGTCATCACAGTGTTCGCTTCTTTGGCAACAATAAACGGATCAATTTCCCCACGACTGCTTGCATTAAAACGCTCAACACTCTTAGGGTTACTCATTATCTCCACAATTTCTTTCTTAGCTACTTTAGCACCACCAGCAAATGCCTTGTTGTTAAAGAAGTTCACCACAGCATCCCCTGTTCCTTTTACTATCTTTGCTGCCCTTGTCGTGCTTCTAATCCCCGCCTTTACAGGATTCAGCAAGGTATTACGCAAAGGATTTGATGTGGCGATATCTGCCGCAAGCCCCAAAAGGTCGCCTTCTTCTATCCGCTTCCCCATATCTGCTGTTTCTATAATGGCGTGTCCTAATCCTTTACGACCTTCAGGAGTAAAGGGCGCTTCCATCAGCTTCGGAAGCGCATTTAGTATATTTGTGGGAGCTACCGACGATATCGTTTCTCCTGTCTTTTCCGACACCTGCTCACCTGTAGGGAGTTTTTCGGGAACCAGCAGGTTAGTCAACATTCGCAATCCCGACATTAGATGACTTGGAGCACCTTCGGATTCAAACGGTGTTAATGGCACCTTGTCTGAAACACCCGAAAGCGTTCTCTCGCCCACATCTTTTGCAAGCGCACCCCCTGTACCTATCACTTCATCGATACCTGGCAACACCTGTCCTGTGCCGATGCTTTGGGCAATATTTTGAACAGCACTGCTCATGTTATCCATGAACCCTGGTTCTTCAAGTGGTTGACTGTTTGCTTCTATTTCTGCCAATCGCTTTCTAATTTCTTCCTTCCTGCGCAGAATACGAAGCCGTTCTTTTATCTCTTCCTGTCTCAGCCGTAGCTCTTCTCTATCGTCAGCCATTACTCTTCAAAGCTCCTCTCTCTTTCGTTAAGCTCCTCAAGTTCGGCCTCTAACCGCTTTTTTTCTTCTGCTTCAGCTTTTGCTTGTTCCTTATCAACCTTTTGTTGTTTCTTGCGTTTATCTCTCTTTATAGTTGATATTACTGCTCTCAGCTCTGATTCTGCAAGGTCTATGCTCGCAGCATCTAATTCTTTACCCGACAAAATCACATCACGCTCTGTTCTACTTAAGACAGCAAGGGTCTTCATCATCGTTATGATCTGCGGTGCCGTCAAAGAAATGTCACCCATAATCTCTCTTGACACTCTTTTAACTTCGTCATTGTTAGCAGCAGCACCTGTACGCATACGGAGAAAAGCATCGGCCATATTAACAAGCAGACCCTGCACTTGAGTAAATTCTGGTGGCACATCATCAACAAGGTCAGTACCAGTATACTGCCCGATGAATTCATCTGCTGCTACAAAATAGGCACCAGCACCACCCTGCTTGGATCGATTCCATCTTCCTGCTGCAGGCCCCACCATCTTTGCGATATTCTCGTCTTCAAGTAATGGGATTAATAGTTTTTGACTCGACAGGAAAGTGTTGGCACCGTTTACACGCCTTTGTGCTACTTCTCCCAATTTTACGCCATTAGCGTCTTTATCGTTTCCTTTCAAGGCTGCTCTATTTTCTTTCATCTCTTCAAGTTCTTGCACAACATCAAATGCTAATATCGCTTTGGCTCGACCAATAAGAGCATCAAAATCTACCGACGGTTTTTCTGCTGACTTTCTTATATCCCGAACTTCAGTTTGTAGTTTTGTGTCTACAGCAATTCTTACTGCATCGCGTCGGGCTTTGTTGATCTGAGTCAGAACATCTAACCCTTGACCTTGCTGCCCTGCTGTTGCCAATGCTGTCGCTTCTTCTTTTGTTACTGGTCTACCAGGCTCTTCTCCCAATATCGTAGTAATAGGAGCAAAAGAACGTCCCTGTGTCCCTTCTATAAATGCGTCTGTAGCAGACTGCTCTTCAAGAATCTCTGCATCGCGCTGGGCTTTGTTGATCCGAGAAATTTCTGTTTGCTGTTCTTTGTCCTTAAACTCTTGAATTGATTCACTAATTATCGCTTCAAAGTCTGAGTCGGGGCGCGTCATAGACTTCTCCGTAACAGCCATACGCACTTCTTGCGGCAAGCCAGCAAGAAGTTGTCTCTTTCGCGCTTCTTCTTCTTGCCTACGTTGTGTGCGCGTCAAAGAATTTCTTTGCGTAGCCGTAGTGATGCCACTACCTATCGATCCAAGAACATCTAAAACTCCGAGTCCCATATCAATGCTCCATTATTGAAAAATGCTTCATCTATTACTTAGGTTTGAATCCACCTTGCGGATACCATCCAGGACCACTTGTCTGACCGTTTTCCCAACCACCTGGCGGACCGCGGAAGTTTGGATCACCCAAAGGAATACCACCAACACTAAATCCTCCAATACGATCAATCAATGAGTTTAGTAACGAACCACCAATACTATCTTTTAAATCACCCGTAGACGTTAAAGCCAATTCAGCCAACGCTTTGATATTTGCTGCCTGTCTGTCGGCATTTGCTTGGGCGATTTCTGCCTGGATACGTTCCTGGTCTACATCTAACCGTCTACTACCCAAAACCTGGTCTAAGTCCTGGCCGCGCTGTGTTGCCATCAACAGAGCATTCGATACGCCCTGATTAATGTCTTGACCACGTTGCGTCACATCTTGCGCACCTTGCTGAATAAGCTGACTGATATCTTGACCACGTGATATAACGTCCTGACCACGTGCTGTTACATCCTGACCCCTTTGCGCAACACCCTGCACACCTTCTTGGATCAACTGGTTAATATCTTGACCCCTTGCCGTTACATCTTGACCACGACCTGCTATGATGCGTTGCAAGTCCTGACCCCTTGTAGCGACAGATTGTCCAATGTCTTGACCACGTGCTGCGATGTCTTGATCGCGCCCTGCTGTGTAATATTGCAAGTCCTGGTTGCGCTCTGCAATTGCTCTATTGATGTCTTGACCACGACCCGTAATGTCCTGACCACGCTGAGACACACCGGCTTGTAAATCTCCCAAAGCCCTTTGGACATCTTGCCCACGTTGCACGACACCTGCCTGTAATTCCTGCCCTGCTCGTGTGACATCTTGCCCACGCTGAGATACTCCCGCTTGCAACTCTCCAAGTGCTCGTGAGACATCTTGACCACGTTGTGAAACACCTGCCTGTAATTCTTGTCCCGCACGAGTAACATCTTGACCACGCTGGGTAACACCTGCTTGCAATTCGGACTGAAGACGTGACAAGTCCTGCCCACGTTGTGAAACACCTGCCTGTAATTCCTGCCCTGCACGGGTAACATCTTGCCCACGCTGGGATACTCCCGCTTGCAACTCTCCAAGTGCTCGTGAGACATCTTGACCACGTTGTCCAAGACCCGTCTGCAATTCCTGACCACGCGATGTGATGTCCTGACCACGTTGTGAAACACCTGCTTGTAATTCACCCAACAACTGGTTGATATCTTGACCACGTTGTGCCGTTCCTGCTGTAAGCTCTTGACCTGCACGGGTAACGTCTTGACCACGTTGTGAAACACCTGCCTGTAGCTCAGACTGTAGACGTGACAAGTCCTGACCACGCTGTCCAAGACCCGTCTGCAATTCCTGACCACGCGATGTGATGTCCTGACCACGTTGTGAAACACCTGCTTGTAATTCACCCAACAACTGGTTGATGTCTTGTCCACGTTGCGATACACCTGCTTGTAGACCTGACTGCACCAGAGCACTTTGCAAGCCCCCAAGATCGAGAGCCTGCCCAACGGCACGGTCTCTACGTGCTTCCTGATTGGCAGAAAGAGCAAGGTCTTCACGTCCCTGTGCTTCACGTATCTTATTCTCTACAGCAATTCTGTCACCATCACGCAAGATGCCCTGACGTTGCAAGTCTTCAAGGCGTTGGTCTAACTGTGCTTGCTGGCGAATGTCTAAGTCCTGTTGCTCAAGTGCTGTTGAAGAAGCAAAAGGATCGTTGTTTAAAAAAGACTCTAACCGTGTCTGTAGTGCTCCTAAGACACCAGGATTGGCAAGTTGTGTTGCATCTGTCGGTAAGGCACCAATTCCCTGCCTAGCTCTTATCGTTGTTGTCGGTGCTCCAACATCATCGGGCTTGCTGAAAACATCTTGCCTTGCACGTACCGTTGCTGACTGTTTTGCATCTATCGGTAAAGCACCAACTCCCTGCCTGCCTCTTATCGTTGTTGTCGGTGCTCCAACATCATCGGGGTTGTCGAAAACATCTTGCCTTGCACGTACCGTTGCTGACTGTTTTGCAGCATAGGGAGCATCAAAGATGCCTAATCGATCTCCTATATCTACTGACCGATTAAAACTGTCTATGCCACCATGCCTGTTTGCCATGCTTTTAAAGTCTTCATCGCTAAATCCGGTAATCGGCTTGTCGATAGCATTTGCTTCTAAGATGCGCTGTCTCATATCGTCAGTTAATGGTGCTGTTGGCAAGGCATCCAAACCAATACGGTCACCAACATTTACTGTCTGGCTTGCAGCATCTGGCGCGATCTTGCTGGCTTGCAACCTGTCACCAACTTCTATGTCGCTTACCGATGCTCCTGGCAAGCCACCCAACGGGTTCAATTCTCGCAACTTACCCGTTGTAGAATTGAATATCGGAATATCTGGTGATCCTACAGCACTGATGGGAGCAAGCGCACCGCTTGTTGTGCCTGTTGGGAATGTTTCGCGCCCTGGTAATGCTCCTACTGGTGCTCCTGGCAATCCTCCCTGTCTTACTCGTGCTACGCCAGCACTTCCCTTTACACGATCAAGATTGCTTCCTTCAAATGGACGCAGGTCTGCTGGGGGTATATACGTAGTAAATTCTCCACCAGGCCCTTGCGTTCCCCAAGGTGTATTAAGACCAGGGAAGAAAGGGGGTGGACCAAAGGGGGGTAGCTCAGGTTGCCCTTGCCCACCACCAGGAGGCTGACCACCAGGAGGCGTTGCAGATGTATCACCACTGGTATCTATAGGAAAATCTACCAATCCTTCATTGCTGCGCCATTTCAGAAATTCAGTCAAGGTCATGTTGGGAGGAGGCGTTGCACCGCCAGGGGGTTGCCCTTGACCCTGACCTGGGGGTTGCCCTTGACCCTGACCTAGGGGAGCGCCGCTTGTTTCATTTAGCGGCATGGTAAATTGGGGATTGTTGGCGATCCACTCCTGTTGCTGTTGAGGAGACATCTTGTCAAAACTTCCTTTGAAGTTGGCTGGCAGTTCCTTCCAGTTGACTTGCGTGGGGTTGCTGGGGTCATTTGGATTGTTGTGCCAAGTGACATTGGGATCGTCTGGTCCTCCTCCTGTGCCACCAGCATTAGAACCATAAAAACCGGGTCGGATGTAGTCAAGTGGCAACCCTGTTTCGGGATGAAAACCTGGGGCCGTCTGGTTGGGGTCATAGTCGTCAATCTCATCAGGATCCACCCACTTTCCGTCCCACCAAACCAGACCTTCATCATCTGGTCCTTCGCTACCTACCTGACTCCAATGCAGCCCCGGCCCTGCCATGGGCACCTGGGTGCCGGCGAGTGACTCGTAAAGTGAATTGTCTTGTGTACCACCCTTAACCCACTGCCACACACCATTAACAAGACGTCGCACCATTCCTGGTGGTTGACCTGGTGGTTGACCTGGTGGTTGACCTGGTGGTTGACCTGGTGGTAGCCCCTGGTCTTCCGGTGGTCGGATGCCGGGGTCTCCCACGGGATTGCCATCAGCGTCCAGGCCCGTGGTCTCGACGCCCGGGGCTGCTCCGTTCCATCCGATAGGATGCCAAATGGGATGGTTAAGCCCTTCTCTTTCCATTCTTGTATGGTAGTCTGCGTTGCTTTCTCCTGCATAAGGGACTGGTGATCTCCCAGCCTCCACTTCATCTAAAAAATCAGGCATTACTTCGCCTGCACGGGGATGACCTGCTGGATATCGCTGACCACCGGGAGGCTGTTGACCACCAGGAGGCTGACCACTGCCTGGTTGATCGGAATAATGACCAGGCAATATTTCTCGCAGATACGGATCTGCAAAAGGTATGCGAGACGCATCGGGATCAGGAGTCCATCCGATAGGATGATAAATGGGATGGTTAAGCCCCAATCTTTCCATTCTTACGTGGTAGTCTGCGTTGCTTTCTCCTGGATAAGGAGCCTTCTCGTATGGCGTAGGCTGACCATATGTACCAGAAGGCTGAGCCGCCAGCCAATCACTCATCCAGTTATCCGGCCATCCACTGGTATCAACAGGCTGCTGACCACCGGGAGGCTGACCACCGGGTGGTTGACCTGCAGGTTTGGTCGAGACAGGTAATCCTTCATTGCTTTCATTAGGGCCTACACCCAATACACCTGTCGCTCCACCCTGCGCTAATCGTATCGCTCGTGCCAGATTGCTTTCATTGGATGGATTGCCGTATGTCTTAGGGCCTACACCCAATACACCTGTTGCGCCCCCCTGTGCTAATCGTATCGCTCGTGCCAGATTGCTTTCATTGGATGGATTGCCGTATGTCTTAGGGCCTACACCCAAACCTGCCAATCGGCTTTGTATCAAAGCTTGCCGTTCAGGGTCATTTAGATCAGCTTGTTTCTGCGCTTGCCACCTTGCGTCAGCTTGGTTTTTTTCTTCCTGCGTCATATAACCTGATGCAACGTCAGGATCTTTGATGTCAGTTGTCCTAACCTGGTGCTGTGGCTGTTGTACCTGCTTGTTCTGATTTGCCGCAAAGATGATGAAGTCGTTAAAGTCCATCTTCCCGTCATTGTTCAGGTCGCCCACCTGCTCAAAAGATGTGGGAGTCTGCCCAGGTTGCAAAGGTTGCTGTGCTGTCTGGTTTGCCA
>Ga0209434_1001607_pt1 | contig 10153 bp, 9 predicted proteins | sample ETNvirnome_2_300_FD_184068 | JGI IMG/M metagenome (GOLD analysis project Ga0209434, IMG submission 184068) | Marine viral communities from the Pacific Ocean - ETNP_2_300 (SPAdes) (version 2) | ecosystem: Environmental > Aquatic > Marine > Oceanic | place: Pacific Ocean | collected 2013-06-22 | reverse complement strand
TCTCAACAATAATATAAAGCGGTCGTAAGGAACACCTGCCCACCACCGGGGCCATCTGGCGCCGCCGCCGCTAGCCGCCGCGGCTGCGCCGGGGACGCCTGGACCGGTGATGTGCGCAGGAAAGTCGTGCGTATAAGAAGGCATCTTGTTAGAAGTCCAAATTTCGGCATATGGAAGGTCAATATTGCCTCCATCTAACATATAAAGCCCATAAAGCAGAAAGTGCGAACCGCTGCGCTGGTATGTGTATATAATAGCTGCGTCTCTCACAGATTTTTCAGTATCGCTCAAAATTGCACCCTTATTCCTGCTCCAGCATGTGGATATTTGTCTAGTGTATATCTTTTAAGATATCTGTCAAAAATTTCATCATCTCCGATGGCGTCCTTAACTTCATCTAATAATTTTTTCTTTTCTTTTCTTTTTAAAACGAGTTTGTTTGAGGAAACGTGGCCCTCCTCCAAATATAGTCTTTTGGAGTTTTGACGAATAAAATCAAAGTCTACTAATCCTGGTTGGTGGCCAACCGTGTCATATTTAATTCCCACAAAGTCGGCAACTTCTAATAACGTTTTTTTATCTTGTACAAGATCTTCATAATATACTACCATTTTCTTTAACGATACATGCATGATCTGATTCCACGCATCGGGCCCTTGCCGAAATGTCCTGTTGGGAATGCGGTCGAATTGTTTTATTATTTGAGCATATCGGTTAACCTCCCACGCATTGCGGCCGCCAGGAAAAGCACTCAAAGGATCCTTGTGCCAGTCGGGCTCTACACTAGAATAATGTGAACAAGGATTTCTCAATAATAATATATGCCGGTTGTAAGGAGTACCAACCCACCACTGGCCGTCGACCGGTCCCCACGAGTGCCGCGGAGAGTCATGCGTATAAGAAGGCACCTTGTTGGAAGCCCAAATTTCCCCCCACGAAAGATCAACATTGCCTCCATCTAACATATAAAGCCCCAAAGCCAGCAAGTGCAGACCGCTACGATGGTATGAGTATATAATAGCTGTGTCCTTCACAGATTTTTTAGTATCGCTCAAAATTGCACCCTTATTCCTGCTCCAGCATGTGGATATTTGTCTAGTGTATAACGATAATATGTTACATATTCATCGCTAACATCTTCATAGGTAAGCTTTTCTTGATTCCACGTTGCACGCGTATCAGTACAAACCGACTTGCCATTGTCTTCAACAATAAAGTGAATTGGAAGCTTATGATTTCTCGCATATTTAATACATTCGTGAGCCATTCCCGTTTCGGAAGTCATATCTCCCATAAAGCAATATACTTTATTGGTTCCCCCTTTCCGTTTAATATCCAGGGCAATCCCCGTTGCAATAGGCAAAACGCCAGTAACAATACCTGATGAAAATACTCGATATTTTTTGAAACATAGAGAAATGGAGCGGCCTTCCAAAATAGCCGCCTTTAATTCATCCTTCGGGACGCCCTTAAGTAAACACTGATAGTGACTTCGCCAAGAACACAATACCCAATCTTCGTGACCAATATTGTGTCTCTTAAAAATCTCAATAATTTGTTCTTCATTGTCGTTATATAAATGGACAGGCGCCTTAATCTGGGCAGTGTTAAAACACTCGGCCATTTCATTCTCAAATTCAATTAGTTCTTCTTTTGAAAGCATCTGTCTCTTAATCTCCTAAAAGTTTTCTTTTAAGTTTAATCTTTGTCATGTTTTCGATATCTTGTCGGGTTTCAATACCAAACTTTGTTTCTATCATACCAAGATATTTATCATTTGTGTAGTATTCTAAGAAAGCCTTGTCGCGAAATCCCAAAACCTCGGCGGCTGAGATGTGTTTGGTAGGAAGTGGTTGCGTGAGATAAGCATGCTGAGAAAAACCTACATAATCCGAAGGCAATTCCCAGCCTTCCTTAAGGGCGTCCAAATACAATTTGGAACCAGGATAGGCCATCGCGGAATAATAGTTAGAGAATTCACAATTAAGATCGATAGAAAGGTCCAAGGTATCTTGCATTGTGTTGAAGTTGTCTTCGGGTAATCCAAAAATATAATTACCAATCACATTTATACCGTGATCTTGGATCTTCTTAACCAAATCTCTAATATTAACTTCTGTAAACTTCCCCTTGACAACATCTTTTCTCACAACCGTATTGCCTGATTCAATTCCTAGTGCTAGCCAATTAATTCCAGCATTTTTAAGAGTTTCCAGGTATTCCTCTTTAACCGTATCAATTCTTGCGTATGCCCATATGTTAAAGTTATAGTCACGTTCAGTGATCAGTTTACAAAGTTCCATAAAATGCCTCTTGTATAAAACAAACATTTCGTCTGCAATTTTGACATTGCGAATACCCATCTCGTGGATTTTATCGAACTCATCAATTATAAAATTTGGATCCCAAAATCTAAATTTATTACGCTCATAGTCCCAATTTTCTAAGTTGTTGTTCCCAAATGGCGCGTTGATGCAGCAAAAGCTACACTTAAAAGGACAACCCAAACTAGTATACAAAGAAGCAAATGGCTGCCTGTCGTTATTGTTACTCATAGCGTGCCAGTTTGATGTTCTATATTTTTCCATAGGAAGTAGATCCCAAGCAACGCCGGGAAGCTGTTCTTGTAATCTGTCTTGGGAGATGATGGGGGCCGGGGTAGTACACTTAACTCTACCATCTTCTCGATACCAGAGACCCGGGACTGCCTTTAACTGGCTCGGATCTTCCATGTCAACTTCCAATAATGCGGAAATTGTATGTGGTCCCTCCCCTTGGCAAACGAAATCAACATTTTCCAATTTCAAAGTCTGTCGTGAGAGAGCAGACGGGTGAAGTCCAACCAACAAAGTCTTGATATTACCATACGAGTCATGTAATATATTACACAGGTCTCTAACACCTTGCATGTTTTGAGTAGAAGCAGATGGCTGCTGTCCATACACAACAATCACGGCTAGCCGAGGATTGTAGTCATTAATAACTTTAGCACTCTCTTCGGGAGTAAGCTGTTCTGCTTCACAATCCAAAATTCTTACACTCTTTTTGGTAACCATTCTAGAGTGCTGGGCCAACAATCCTACCCAAATAGGTGGCTCAATAGCAGAATAATTATTACTTAATGCCTGATAAACCTTCGAGGAGGCGTTTGGGTGAATGTATAATATATCTAATTTGCTCACAAGATTATCCTTTTTAATAATTTGCGTACCATGGAGATTCAATAATGCTGTATGCTTTAATCAACTGGCGAATTCCATCGTCCAAATCATATTTACATTCAAACCCCTTATCATAGAATTTCTGACTGCTAACAATGTAATCACGAGTATCAGGGTCAGAAGTAAATTCTGCCTTCATAATTTCCAATGGAAGGTGCTCTTGAATCTTTTGTGCTAGCTGTAACTTGTTCATATTAATGCTATCGTTCCCAACGTTATAGGTTTCATTCTTACAGGAATCCCAATTGTCAATAACATACTTAAATGCTCGACAAACATCCTGAAGATGTACATAGTTTCTCATGAATTCACATTCGTACAAGACCAGGATGCGCTCTCTTAGTGTCTTGAGAACAAAATTGTTAACCAAAAGGTCGGTTCTCATTCTTGACCCAGGACCAAAAACCGTTGCTAATCTAAATGTAACATGGTTTCCAACACTTTTGTATTCTTGTTCTGCTGCTACCTTTGTTTTGCCATAAAGAGAAACCGGGTTTAATGGTGATTCTTCAGTACACACCGAACCGTCAACGCTTACGCCGTATCCCGAATTTGTGCAGGGATAGATAACTTTCTGTTCATCGGATTTATTTTTAGCAATCCATGCATTTACCTCGTGATTGATCTCATGGGCCCCCCGAACATCTTTATCACAAAGAGGAAAACCCACCAATGCAGCAAGAGGTATAATAATATCTGCATTTTTCATATGCCTTTCTAAGAGCGGCAAATCTCTAACGTCGCCTTTGACAAAATTAAAATTAGGATTGACTGTATATCTTAGAAGCGATGATGCATCATACATCAAATTATCGTATGCAACAACATGATGACCATCACGTAATAAGTGCTCTATTAGTTCACTCCCAATGTAGCCAGCGCCACCAGTAATTAAAATATTCATGTGTTTATGATCTCCTTTATGTGTTTGGCTATAGACAAACAACATGTTAATCCCGGCGATTCAATGCCGATCAGATTTATAAAATTATTATAACCCAAATTTGTCTCATTTTTTATAATAAAATCTCTAAAATTTTCATTTTGAGACTGTACCTTGGGGCGTACACCGCTCATAGCAGGGCTTAGATCCTCGGGCTCGATTTCTAAATATCGCTTTATGGATTTATAAAATTGAATCTTATTCTTATCGGTTAATTTATAGTCTATATTATCGACATAATAAGCGTTAGGGCCAAAAGATATATTTCCATCCAAATCTAGAACAGTATGTATTCCAAGATATTTACCGGAAGGATCTGGTACGGGGTATATCAATTTATTCATATTCTTATATCGCGTCGTTTTAAAATATTCGCCTTTATTCCAGTAAAGCTTGTAGTTATTTATCCCAATCATGTTGGCTATTTGATCGCTCCATAAGCCGGCGCAATTTATAACTAACTTACTTGTTAATATAATGTCTTCTTTCTCGATTGTCAAGTGATAAAAATTATTTTTTTTAAATATGTCATTAATTTTTGTATTATAAGAAAATGTAACATTCTGCTCTTGTGCAATTTGCTCCAATTTCGACATTAAAGAATGACTATCGACAATGCCAGTTTCTGGCGCCAATATTGCCCGGGTTGCCTTAACGTCAGGTTCTATTTTTGCAATTTCCTCTTTTGAAATTAAAGATAAACTATTAACTCCGTTTTTTAATCCTTGTTTGTATAATTGTTCTAATACGACTTCTTCGTGCACGTTAGTAGCGACTATTAATTTTCCACATTTTTTGTAAGGTAAATTGTGTTTTTGCAAAAAAGAATATAGTAGTTTATTGCCCTCTATGCATAATTTAGTTTTTAATGTTTTCTCTGGATAGTATATCCCTGAATGTATTATTTCACTATTTCTACTAGAAGTGTGGTGACCAAAAGAGCACTCTTTTTCAACTATCAGGATATTGTCATATATTTCCGACAACTCCTTGGCAATTGATAATCCAATAACGCCGGCCCCAATAACAATAGCATCAAATTCATATATATCGCTCATTCACTCCAGCTAATCTCCCAATCCTTAAATTCAGCGGCCAAGCAATCAATCTTATAATCTTTACGGCCGCCAACAACTTCTTGAATCTTGTTCTTTGCTGTGTTTCTGACTCCATTTAAACCATGCGTAAGTTCCAAATTATTGCCATCTTTTATCCCCTTTCTATAATTTGACTCGTTGTGCCAAATGTGCAAATTCATCTGCGAGAGAACTACAATAGCACGTATGGTATCAGCAGTAACATCTTCGCTTTGATCGAGGATCAGTTGAATGTCGTTGCAGATATCGGAAATTTCTTGTGCATATTCGGCTTTATGTTCCGTGATAAACACCTCTTTTAACTGCGCAATTGATAATCTATCAACTAGTTCAGATAATGTCGGCAAATACTTTCTTTCACTCATGAGTAGGACTCCAAAAATTGATCAAAATATGGCTTAAATTTATAAAAATTGCTACCAAATAAATGAGAATATTTATAAAAAATCTTTGCTTCTTCTTGGCGCTGGTTCGAATCTTCTTGTTGTGATCTGCCTCCGGCCAAATATAATCCCACTATTTGATTAACTTTTTTAAATTTTGAACCACTCTCTATGGCGCGCAACCACATTTCCCAATCATCAGCATAATTACAGTTTTCCATATCAAAAAAACCATTCTTCTCGTGCATTGTTTGTCGCCACAAGGGCATTGGGCCTGGAAGGCATTTTATCATATTCTCTTTAGAAAAAGCATATTGAGAATGCTCAAACAAGTTTGCTTCTTTCGTTTCAAAACTCTCAAAGCTTTGGTTTGGAGTATCTGTAACAATCACGTCCCCATATACTAAATCTATTGTATCATCCTTTTCTATCTCATTGTATAAAATTTCAATTGCGTCTTCTTTTTTAACATCATCAATTAACGCTAGCGTAAGATACTTTCCATTTGCTATTTGAATTGCTTTATTGAGACAGGGAGTTGGTTTTAGTTTTTCATCTAAACGATGATAAACGATATTGTTGTATTTGTCAAGATATTCACCAATTAATCGCTGTTCGTTACCTGATGAATTGGCATCTACTATTATCAACTCACATTTATCAAAGATTGTTTGGTTGGCCATGTTCGCCAAAAAATAGGGTAAATAAGTTTTGCCATCACAAAAGGTGGTGATTATAGACACCAAAGGCTTTTCTGTTGTGTTGCGATTGTTTTGAGTGATTAATGCTTCGATGGTGGAAATAATCTCCTCTTTCTTCTTCCGCATAAAATCAATCAAGTCGCTTCCTTTTAATTTGAACCACTCTTCGCTTGCGGCGCCGACTAAATTATTTGTCATAATCGAACATCCCATCATTCGTGCCTCCACTACAACTCGCGATAAGGTTTCAGGCGTTTGAGGAAGAAAAATAAACTTAGCATTAGAGCCCAACTTTCTTAAAAAGTTAGGATAGGAGCTATCAGCAACCAACTCGTAGTTAATATCTTTATAATTGCAATATTTTATGGTGCCGGCGGTGTTCTTGTGTGAAATGTTCGATTGCATAATAGAACAGCAATCTTTTTTTTCTAATTGAGACATTTTCTCAATTATGTTAAGACTTTCCTCTGACCAAAGATTGCCCCCCACATTTATTATGTTGTCTAAGCCCAGGTTTTTTTGCACTATATCTTTATGAAACTGCGATTGGCAAAGAACAGCAATTGCATTTTTATATAAATTATAATTAATCAATTCACTGGATGGCGCCTTAAAATCATCATACGGCGCGGGGTTTCTGGACTTTAAGTATTTATGATCGTGTTCATAAATAATATAATTCATATCCATTAGGGCTGCGCGTGCGTCCAACGGCATTTCAACAAAGTTGGAAAGTATAATAAAACAATCTTTACAAGATTTCAAAAAATTTAACGTTATAAAGCGCGATTGGATTTCAGTAACATCATAGTCTCTCTTTTCGAGACTTTCGGATAGTTCGTTATTGTTTAACTCGCCACCCCCAACAATATGTTTTAAAAAATAATCAGCTATAAAGACTATCTTTTTCATTCATATTCCTGAATGATTGTTTCAATTTGTTCCAGCCAATTTTCGTCATCTTCTCCGTTACTAAGTCCTTCAACGGCGTCGACGAATTTTGATAACATTTTATCTTTATCAAATCTCTCGTGAATTTTACTTGCGTATCCGGGGGCCTTAAGAGCGTGGCTACTTTTCTTATTCGTAATAATGTCGTTATAGCATTCTCGCATATTTACTTTTGCCGATTGTTCTCGGGGGTAAGCCCACATAGAATCTTTCATTATAACACCATCCCACACAACACTTTCTTGAACCGGCTGAATATCATAAGACACATTATAAAAATGGTCTTTGCCCTTTTCATCAACAAGGAAATCCAACTGTCCGGACCACCCTGTGGCGACGATAGGAAGACCGCTATAGGCTGCCTCAAAAATAGGCAAACCAAACCCTTCCCCGTGGGGCAGCGCCACCAAAGCATCAATTTTTGAATGTTTATATAGTGAATGCATTTCCTCATCTGACATATCTCCATGCAAGAGATATACCTTACACTTATGCTCGCCAAGCTGAGACATAAAAGCTTTCATATCGTTAAACAGTTGTTCCCGGTCCATTAAACAGTTTTTTGCTATATTTGTTTTAACAACAAGTCCGACTTCTTCATCTTTAAATTCTTCCACAAACCATTGCACAGTATTGGGTATATTTTTTCTAGGGCCAAACTGAGCAACCGCCAAAAAATTAAATTTATAATCTAAATTTAAATCAAAATCGGGCAAATCGCTAAAAGTTTTCGCTGGGTAATTAACAACCTCAATGGGCTTATTTAATGTTAACTGTATCTGCTGTCCCGTTTGGTCATTGGTCGCTTCATAAAAAGTGTTTTTAAAAATTTGTTTTGCATGATTTGAAACAACAATAATTTTATCTATTTCATTGCCTTTTACAATCCACTCCGGAGCAACTTTCGTTGTTTCAATGCCGGCGGTATAACCAATATTAAGGGGCGCTATTCTTTCCCACTCATTGGGAATAGTAACCTGCAAAGATATATCAAAATGGCCACCCTGCTGAATATAACCAATTGTTTTTTCAATAGTCTGGTCAATCCATTTACGTTCCTCATTTTCAATGTTCAGCCAAGAGGTGTGACCCCATTGTAACGGCTGAATAAATATATCGAATAAATCTTCCCTCGTGCGGAGAGATCTTAATGCAAATCTAGATTGTTCCCCATATCCCGAACGAGTTAAGAGAGGGCCCCTTAAAAGAATCTTTTTACGCATCATGCCACCTCTAGTAAGTGCCAGCGTTCATAGCCGCGTCGGGCTTCCCAAGATCCATGTTTTTCGACTATATCATCCATTATTCTAACCCACTCTTTTTCCAATTTATCAAAATTATAACTGTTCTTAACGTGTTCTCTGCCTTGAATAGACATTTTCTTGTACGTCTTCGATCGAAGCTTCAAAGCATCTTTTAGTGCCTTGTTAAAATCTTTTTGTGAAATTCTATCTTCATATATATATGGAACATCAAGCGAGCCAATAATTGCCCTTGAAGCTGGCTCAATACCATATCCAAACCAATTTTCCCCATCAGTTACTTGCTCTTGAAGACCGCCAGTCATATTAACAATAATTGGTGTGCCACAAGATAATGATTCAAGAGTTGCTAAACCAAAACCTTCGGCATCCGAAATATTAATTGTAAAATCAGCAGTATTGTACATATCTGCCAATTCATTCGGATTCACCTTGTTTGAAGATATTAGCACTTGTCCATCATCAACATTCAAATGTTCAATAAGGTGCGGCAAATCTTGCCCGTGTTGATCTTTAGGATCAGTGTGCATTAGAAGGGTTGCCTTATCGTGGCCAACCTCATCTAAAAACTCCTTAAACCACCAAATCAGCGTCCCACTCTGTTTTCTGCGTGCGTTTCGATTATTCCAAAAGAAAATCTTTTTATTTAGATTCTTATGATTATTGCTACTCTCGACAGTGATTCGATTCCTTAAAATCTCGATTTTTGCCTTTTCTTCGTCCGTTTTATATTTATAAAATATATTTGAATTTACGGCGTGGGGAAGATAGCAAGAAGACACCTCCGGAGATACATTTTTTAATATTTCGTGTGTTACCTTCGAAATACACACTACTTCATCTGTGGAACGATAAAAACGCCCATTAAACATAGGATATGGCACATTGTCCCATACGTGATAATATACCATAGGCATATTTATACGAATTTCATTTTCAATTTCCCACAACCACCCATAAAACCGCGGGTCGGTCATAAACCAAAGTACATCAGGCTTTTCTTTCTGCATAACAGATCTAATAATCTCGTGATTACCATAACCATCAACAGGAAAAATACGCCAATCATCTAGCCATGGCTCTACCTTTTGAGGCTGGTAATTCTCATGCTTTATGGCGCCGCCTAGGCAAATAAACTGATAGCGTCCAGTTTTTAAAAGCGCTTCGATAAAATACTTTGTCTGGGTACCCACGCCCGATGGGGATAGGGGATGATCACCTATCACAAATATTTTCTTTTTATTCATGTATTCCTTTTTTTTAATTTACGGACACTGTTCCGTATGTCTAAAATTGCAATTGCGACATGACAGTCGATTCTTAATATACCTTTTTTTCTTAATATTGTGTAGGGCCGTATTCAACATTTTTAAAACATTTTGCGTTTTTCTTGGTCCGCTGGTTACTCTAAAGAACTCTACCTTGTTCTTTTTTGCCGTTCTCTTAAGAAGAGCAAAGTGTGTTTCAATATCTTTGGGGTCTACGCCCATCTTTTGAGCAAAAAAGTGTTTGTAAAGAGTTAACTGGTAAGTTGTCATCTTATCATTTCTTCTCTTGGCATCCCAACCCCACGAACAAGTCTTCCAATCAAAAAT
>Ga0209434_1001606_pt1 | contig 10160 bp, 22 predicted proteins | sample ETNvirnome_2_300_FD_184068 | JGI IMG/M metagenome (GOLD analysis project Ga0209434, IMG submission 184068) | Marine viral communities from the Pacific Ocean - ETNP_2_300 (SPAdes) (version 2) | ecosystem: Environmental > Aquatic > Marine > Oceanic | place: Pacific Ocean | collected 2013-06-22 | reverse complement strand
GCCGAAACCATCACCACCGAGATCGTCTATGATGCCGCCACAATTCAACGTGTGTTGAATTGGAAGATCCGCGCCTCTGGTTTTCTGCACCGATCCGTTTCATATCGCGTTGACAAAAGCTATGGATGGGTGAATCTTGGGAACGTCGTAACCGTGACAGATTCGGATCTGTCGTTGTCGGATCGTGTCGGACTTGTTCAATCCATTACGTGGGAGTCTGAAGAGGCGTTGATATTGCGGATTCTGCTAATCGATGATCCAGCACGTGATATGGTGTAAACATTCAACCGGAGCGTAAAACATGGCAACCGATCTCTCAACCCAAACCGTACCCTTTGCTTACCGCATAACGCTTGGAGACGCGGACGATCTCACGGCTGTGACGCTTCCGGGTGTTGCCTACAAGCTATCGATCCAGTTTGTTTCCAACGCTGGAAAGATTGCGTTTACCGGAACAGACGGATCGGCCATTGGCTCCCATTATGCCTCGGTCGCGGCTGATTCTTGGGCCGAGTTGGCGTGGCGCGGAGGCGCAACAGCTCCCCAAGCCGTAATCTATCTGGCAAGCGGCACGGGTTCTACCGTCGTTGAATTGCTTGCGGAGGTGCGATCATGAAAGTCACCGGCCCACCATTGACAGCGGGCGCCCTTATGGACGTGGACGGGGGATCGGTAGTTGTCGATCTCACGGAGGCGGCTGCGGCGACAATTGCAGCCGGGGATTATCTGCCATTTCTGGATGGCGGAACCACCGGCACACAATCGAAGGGAAGTATCGACGACGTGGCCACGCTGTTCGCAGGCACGGCGAGCGCAACCGGCCTCTCTGCATCGACGGGCGTGTTGAGTGTGACAGACTTGACCGCGCTTGGCGTGAGCGGTTCCGCAAATCAAATGCTCACGGACGACGGAGACGGCACCGTAACCTCACAAACCGCGCTCATGTTTGACGGGGCCAATTTGGAAATAGAGGGAAGTAGCGGCGACCTTTCAATTGAGTTGGATAACAACGCCGCAAACTCCGCAAACTTCCAAATTCAAAACGGCGCCGGTAACGCACGCGCCGATCTGGTTCTCGACGGCAACACTCACATAACTATGAAGGGACAGCGTGTGGGGATTCTGGACACGGATCCTTCGCACACTTTGACCGTCACGGGCAACGCACAGATCACAACGGATCTCACGATTGGCGGCGATCTGACCTTGGATGATGGCGGCTCAATCAAAGAGGCCGGAGGCACCGCAGCGATCACCATAGACAGCGACGGAGAGGTAAGCAAGATCGGGCAAGACACACCATCTGATGCCGACGTGTTGACCTGGGACAACACCAATTCCAAGGTCGTATGGAGCGCCGGAGCCGGAGACATTACAGGCGTAACGGCGGGCACGGGATTGAGTGGAGGCGGAAGCTCTGGCGGTGTTACCGTCAATCTCGATTCCAACTCACTTACCGAGGCCGCAATCGCAAACGGCGACTATCTGATTTTCAATGACGCGACGGACAGCAATGCACCCAAGCGGGAGGCGTTGGCCGATCTGGTTACCCTCTTGGCGGGCACGGCAGCCACAACGGGATTATCTGCAAGCAGTTCAGTGCTTTCTGTTTCAGATCTGCATCCTGTGGGCGTAGATGGCGCTGCAAATCAGATGGTGACCGATGACGGAGACGGCACCGTAACCTCTGAGGCCAATCTTCTGTTCGACGGAACGGGATTGAAAATTAAAGAACAATCAGCAGCCGCAGCCGACACGGCAGCCTATGGCCAAATTTGGGTCAAGAGCGACACACCAAACACGCTTTATTATACCGACGACGCGGGCACGGACACCCAATTGGGCACGGGAGGCGGCTTCACACAAGGCCAGATCGACGGACTGGCGCTATCTTGGGTCGATGTCTCGACCGTCCAGATCGGGATCGGGTTGGCGCGTGATTCTGCTGATGCTGCAAATATCGAATTGACCGGAACCCAAAACGTAGACATAACCGCAAGCGGGGTCAACGGTTTGGATACGGGATCGGAGGCAACGTCGACGTGGTACAGCGTGTGGGTTGTTGCGGGTGCGTCCGGTAGTGGTGGGCTGCTTTCAGCCCATGCGACGGCACCAACATTGCCCGCCGGTTATGACGTTTCTAAGCGGCGAATCGGCTGGGTGTACAACCACTCGGATGATGACATACAGGCGTTTTTGCAGACTGGGGCGCCAGGCCGATCTCGGACGATTTGGTGGAACGAAACCATTGCAGATTACACAAAGGTTTTGGACGCTGCAACCTCTCACAACTCATGGACTGAAACAGACTGTTCGTCGCGTGTGCCCGTCTCCGCTGAAGCGATGCACCTACTTGCATATTCGGTAACGGGATCAGCGAGCAATGGGCGGTTGAAACCATCCGACTTTTTGGCGGCGGACGGCGGCACTGCCTCAACATTTGTTGCGACAGCTCAAAGCCAAAGCCATTATCAGAACCACGAATTTCCGTGCGTGACCACAAAGGCTTTCAAATATTATTCCGACGCATCTGGTGTGGATACAAACGTGCTTGTTCAGGGCTGGCGGGAGACATTATGAATCGACGAGTTTTGTATGAGTTGGCAACAATGCGCGTGATTTCGGTTGGCTACTGTGATTTCACGCAAGCCGGGGGATTCGACGCCACGACCCATGCCATGGTCGAGAATGAGACTTTTGCCTTCACTCCGGGTTGCCGATTCGACGATCAAGGCAACGATGTTTTTTGGTATTACGATGAAGCCAACGACACGTTCACACAGTCAGCCCCGTGAGAACCGTAACGTCGATCATTGTTCATCACACCGCAACCCCGCAGACATGGACGCTCGAAAAGATACGAGCCTTCCACAAGACCAAGTGGTCTGAAATCGGCTATCACTACGTCATAGAGCGCGATCCGCTTTTGCTACGTGTTGGAAGGCGCAGCGACCGCGACGGGGCACACTGCAAGGGATCCAACAGAAACAGTCTTGGGATCGTGATCGTGGGTAATTTTGTGGAAGAGACACTGGATCGTCAAACGCTGTGCTTCGCAGCTCAAGCGGTCGCGGATCTGTGCGTGAGTTACGGGCTTACCTCTTCGGATGTGTACGGACACAACCACGCGCCAGGGGGGACAACCGCCACGGTTTGCCCCGGCTTTTCAATGGACGATTTCCGGGCGCGTGTCTCGGAAATTCTTAGCAAAGGGTGAATTATGAATCTCGTTGGCAAAGGTGTCGAGCTACTTTTCGGATCTCAATCTCGCCTATCATACCGAAGGCTCACGGTGTGGACCGTGGCAACAATCGCCATGCTTGCCGATCTCGGCCTGACTGCGGACGGCTGGGTAACGATCTCGCTGTGCTACATAGGCGGCGACGTGTTGACCAGTGCCGTGGGCAAATGGCGGGCGGGATCCGGTGCCTGATTTAGAGGTGTTGGACGGGGCGATCCTTCTGATTGCCGCTTTGCTTGTGGCGTGCATGGCAGCTATCCGCGCTTTGTCCAAGCCCAAGGCGCCCAAGCCCAAGCCCAAGCCAGAACCCCCGCGTTCAAAGTCTGCGGAGGTCGCCGTTAAGATCATCACAGACCAAGCCAAAAAGGACCAAGCCAAGATCAACGAGGCGCGGGGAGATGGTGATAAGCTGGCCGATCTGTTGAACGACAGAAGGCGCAAGCGGTGATTGTTCTGTTGCTTGGTGTGGCGTTGGCCTTGGAACCACCGGCGCGGCCCCTGCCTGCCCCCGTGGTCGAGGGTGAGTGCTCACGCGCCCGCTCGGTAGGACCGGGGGATAGCGTACCCTGTGCCGGACTTCTGATCGGTTTGTCGGATAGCGCGGATCTCTTGGCTACAGAGGTCTGGGCACAGCAGATCGCAGACCTTTACAGAATCACCACCACCGAACAACAACATGAGATCGATTTGTGCGCTTGGCAGATAGAACACCTTGAGGCGGAGTTGGTTGCGGCCTCCGCACCGGTGCCATTTTTGGAACGTCCCACGACCGTGTTAGGTGTGGGTGTCGTCGGTGGTATACTGATCGTGATATCGACGGGGTGGGTAATAAAGGCGATCCACGAATAGGGGGGGAGATGTCCACAGCATTGAATAGATCGGTTGAAAAGATTGTTTTGGCTTGCCTAACGGCTGCGGTTTTGGCGAGCGCCGGTTTGGTGATCGACGTTAAAAGCCGGTTGGCTGTCATCGAAACCCAAGTCTCAACGATGCAAACCACAACAGACGCTATCTTCACGGAGATCCAACGGATACACCCCCGGCAATGAGGCTCCCATGTTTGTGCTTTTCCTTTCGATTTGCTTGGCCGATGAGCCAACCACGACAGCGCCAGCCAAAGAGGAACCCGCCAAAGAGGAACCCGCGCAAGCGTTGACGGGTGTGGAGCAAGTCGCGGCGTCCATGTCGGAGATCTTGGCCATGTTGCAAGCAGTACCGACACCGACACCGGATCCCGTTGTTGCGGACGCGCCAGCCGTGGCCAAAACGGAGACGGCCCAAGACACAAAATAGGGACACGCGCACGCCCGATCAAGGGTGCCGCCCGTTTTCGTGTGTAAATAAAACCCGCCCCCGTTGCGGTGTTGTGGCGTGTTTTGCTTTTTGTTTGCGTTGGGGCCTTGCTATATGGCCATGGGTGGGTATTAATGGGGTTGAGAAAGAACCAACCAGCCAACCACAGGACAACAGCATGGCCGCGCAACGAACCAAGATCGACAAAGTAAACGTAATGGCAGGCGAAATTGTGAGGGTGCAAGTCTGCCCCGATGACGATCCGGGCCACTTCGCCTATCTACCTTGGCTCTTTATCCAATGCACAATCAACGAGGTTGTGTATGTATTGGCCCGGTTTGCTACAACAGATGCAGACAAAGCGGACAGGCTATATCAGCGAATTTATTCGGCGGGTTCCGTGAATCTTGCTCTTTGGGAAAAGGACGAAGAGGCGGCAATGACCGCAGAAGAACGCGCCGACGACACCGCAGCATGGGAGCACAAACACAATCAGATGGAATATGGCAGCAATTACCAAGGCTCTGGATCCATTTGTCAATAGCCACCACCGGGGCCGCAATGCCCCACCAACCAGCCAACCACCGGATAATGAATATGATCTATCTTTGCACCAATCCCGAATTGTTAGCGCAGCGAACCGACGACACCGAAGACACCGACCAAAGAGAGGCGCGGGTTGTCGCGGCAATCGACGCAGGCGGGGACGTGATCGCGGAGATGTCGGGGTGTGAGCTATACACGCCCACATGGAAACATTCCGGATCGTTCCGCGATTGGAGCGGGGGCAAACACTCACAGTTTCACAAGGTCGTTGCGGGGCTGGTTGCGTTCACGATGGAGAGCGAGCGAGAGACAGCGGAACGCGCAGCGGAAGCCATGACCGCAGAATTGGAAGGCGGGAACCAATGACCCCCCGCGAACAGATCAACGACGCTTCCCGCTTCGTTCTCTTTGTCGCTGTGCTTCTTGGCGCGGCTATTCCTTACACACTTTTTCTGCACCAGTGGGTGACACAATGAAAGTTAGAACACCAGCAACACGCGCCCCCCAAACCGGGGGCAAATCAGACGCCATACTCACCGGAAAGAAGTACAACGGCACATATTACACAGTGCTTGTGACGTGCTCACGGTGCCGCCACGCTTCCCGCGTTGGCTTTGCGGGTTGGGCCGCGATTGCTTGCGGTGGATGTGGCGCAGATATGAACCGAACCAAATACCGACCAATCACAAGGGGATGACATGACCGAAACCAATCAATTCGCAGGCGCACAAACTGAACAAATCAAAACGGGTGGAGATGTTGCCGCGCTCTTTGCAGCCGTGGCCAAGGCACAAGGGGAGATGTCCATAGCCGTCAAGGGTTCCGTGAATCCTCATTGGCGCAACACCTACGCGGATCTGTCTTCTCTGTTGCACGCAGTCCTGCCCGCGTACAACGCCAACGGTCTTGGGATTATGCAATTCCCCGGTGAGATCAGCGAAAACCAAGTCAAACTATCAACAATGATAGTCCACGCAAAGGGTGGGTTCATCTTGACCGTTGCCAGTATGCCTATTCCCAAAATGGATCCGCAAGGATTGGGCAAGGCGATCACCTACATCCGGCGCTATGCGCTTGCGGCCGCCGTCTGCGCGCAACAAGAAGACGACGACGGGCAAGGGGCCACCAACCAGTCAGACAAGCAAGCGGGCGGGGGCAAGTCCGATGCACCGGCAAGATGTCCGAAGTGCAACGGGGGGATGTACGACAATAGGATCAACAAGAGGTTTCCAACCTCTCCGGATTGGAAGTGTCGGGACAAGTCGTGCCTTGGCAAATACCAAGAAGACGCGGAGCGGTTCCGGAAGAACGACGCACAGAAGGCAACCAAGCCCAAGGCAAGGCCCAAGGCAAAGCCCGCGCAGCGCAAGCCCCCCCCTATGGACGACGGCCAAGCCCGGTTCGCGGAGATGGCAGACCGAAGGGGGGAAGATGAACCGAGGTATTAAGGGGGCGCGGACGATCCAGCTCAAGCCCAATTCAAAGGCTTTGATAATCCACGGTAGCGCGTGGGTGGAGGTTGTCGAATCGGAAGGGGAATTGGTGGTATTGGCTCACTCGGAGACGGCCCCACATGACGGTTTGATACTTGGAACAATCAGCGCGGACGGACAGATCCGCAGATGGAGCAACGATGCCAGCGACATATGAAATTATCATTCACATGCAAGACATACTCGCAGACTTGGAGGCAAGCGGGGGCGAAGTCACCCCGGAGATTGAAGCGGCGACAGCGGAAAACAAGCGGTTGATCAAAGCCAAGACGCGGGGGATCTGGCGACGTGTCGAGATGTTGAAGGCTGAGATCGGGATTCAAAAGGACATCATTGCGCAGCACAAAGCCGAGATCGAGAGGTTGGGAGGGGAGATCGAGGACATGCACAGCAAGCAAATGCAGCTCTGTGAAGCCCACCACGAGTTGCACGTGGGAACCAAGATCAAAACGGAAGGGTTGACCGTGTCCGTTACCCACCGATCCAAACTGGTAATCGAGGACGGCGCCCCCATTCCGGATCGGTTCTATTTCGAGGAGACAAAAAGCAAACTGGATCGGGCGCTGTTGACGAACGAAGTAAAGGCAGGTGTTGAGGTTGAGGGCTGCACGATGCAAGCAACCAAGGCGATAACGACACGCGCCAAGCGAGCCAAGGGGGGTGATGAATGAGCAACGTACCAGACGATTGGCCGCTTTACTTCACAATCTGCCCGGTGTGTGGGAAGAAATACCACGAATCAGAGGGTGATTGCGGGGTGTGCGTACAGTGTTCAGACTGTGAGCGGCAAAAAGCGACGGACACCGACGACCTGTGCGACGACTGCAGAGAGGCACGGGAAGAGGCGAAGTGCGCAGACTGCGACGACACCGAAGACACCGACAAAGTGACAGACACCGAGGGCCAATCCTTGTGCCGGTCGTGTGTTGCGCTTGCGTGGATTGAGGACAACCCGCATGAGGCAATCAAGGCCATTTTGCCCTATGCTCAAAAGGAGTTCAGGAAATGGCAAGAAGCACAACGCAAGGCGCAGCCATGAACCTCAACCAGTGGCTACAAGCCAACCGACACACAACCACCGGAATTGCAAAGGTTTGGGGGGTGCCCCGGCAAACCGTGAAGAGTTGGCGCAACGGCACAACGCCACGGCCAGCAATGCAAAAGCAGATCGAGACGTGGACGGGCGGTTGTGTCACGGTCCAAGCGTGGGGGAAGTGATGGGGCAATTGGAATTGTTGAGCGTACCCGAACCCGCGCAGCCTGAAGGGATCGATCTCCGGTGTTGTGGTGTTGCGGAGTTGTTGGCAAATTTGCCGGAGGCCCCCGCGTTGATCGTGGCGGATCCTCCTTGGTCCTACACCAACGACGCATCACAATTGAACGGCTGCGCGGGAGCGCACTATGAGACAATCAGCGACGGACAGATCGCCCGCGTCTTGGCTGATTCATATGCCCAAGCAAAAAGCGGCGGGCGCCTTGCGTTGTGGTTGACTTGGCCGAAATTGCAGAATTGGATTGACGCTGTTGGGGATCTCGATCCGGTTTGGCCGTGGCGTTTTGTCAGTGGCGGCGCGTGGACAAAAACGGGCGGGCCGGGGATTGGTTTTCATTGGTTGGGAAATTCGGAACCTGTGATTGTTTATTGCAAAGACGCGGGATCGTTTACCAATTCGAGCGCAACAACATCAAACGCCCACACAAGCCCAAGGCAAAAGCACAGCGAGAAGCCGGTGGCTTGGATGGCACAATGGATCGAGAGATGGACAGAACCGGGGGATCTGGTTTGCGATTTGTTCGCGGGGATGGCTCCGCTTGCGAGGGCTTGCGCCCAAACCGGGCGCCGTTACGCGGGCGCGGAGATCGATCCGGAGCGATACCGGCAAGCCGTTGATCGTCTTGCGTTGGGGCGGTCGGTATGAGAATCGTTATACCAGGCCAACCCATTCCCAAGGGGCGCCCCCGTGTCTTCCGCAACGGGCGCACGATCACGCCCAAGAGAACCGCAGAGTTTGAGGCGCGGGCGGCGTCCATCATTCGAGCGAGTTGGGACGGCCCGCCCATTCCCAAGGGGCAACCCGTGGCGCTGTTCCTGTCGTTCTATTTTCGGAGGCCCAAGAGGCTCCAAACGAAGGCCACGCCCGATCATGCATTGCCTATGCCTTGCCGTCCCGACCTTGACAATTTGATAAAATCAACAATGGACGCGCTCGAACGAGGCGCGGTGTTGTCGGATGACGGGCAAGTGATGAACATCCACGCGGAAAAGTGGTATTGCTCGAAGGGCCAACCCGTTCCACGGATCGTTATTAAAATCGAGGTACAAAGTGAATGAGCTGGCACTATTCGCGGGCGCTGGTGGAGGGATTCTTGGGGGACGCCTCTTGGGATGGCGTACCGTGTGCGCCGTTGAAAACAACGAATACGCCCGATCTGTACTCATCGCACGGCAAAACGACGGGTGCCTCGAACCGTTCCCGATATGGGATGACGTGCGAACCTTTGACGGCCGACCTTGGCGCGGACTTGTTGACGTGGTTTCGGGAGGATTCCCGTGCCAAGACATCTCCCAAGCTGGCAAGGGTGCCGGTATTCAGGGCGAAAAGTCCGGATTGTGGCAAGAAATGGCGCGTATCATTTGCGAAGTGGAACCCCGATTTGTCTTTGTGGAGAACGTCCCAGCGCTCACTTCTCGGGGGCTGGATGTCGTTCTCGGAGACCTGGCCGAGATGGGGTTCGATGCAAAATGGGGTGTGTTGGGAGCACATCACACCGGAGCACATCACAAACGGGACCGAATCTGGATTGTGGCTACCGACTCCAACCGCTCAACAGTGGAGTCCGAGCAATGGCGTGCGATACACGACAAAGACGGGAACAACAAGACTGAGGCGAGAAGACGGACGGACCAGCAACGTATGTCTATCAGATCACGTTGGTGGGAGTCTGAACCCGATGTGGGTCGAGTGGCTAATGGGGTGGCCTCTAGGGTGGACCGTTTGCGGTGTCTCGGCAATGGACAAGTTCCAGCAGTGGCGGCGCTCGCATGGAGGGTGTTGAACGATGACACGTGACAGACTTGAAGCGATACGACAGCGGATCAAGCAGGGGCAAGACACCCCGCCGATCTTGGCTGATTGGTTGATCGGAATGGTGGACAAGCAGTCCGAATACATTCGGAGCCTTGAAACCGAACGCGCACAATTGAAGGTCCGATACAATGGGCTAAGGCGCAAAATCCAGAAGATGAACCACGCCCGCGCCACGTTGATGAAGCCATGAGCGCACGCCAAGACCTGACCCACAAAGAGCGGACGGAGATCATTGATCTCTTGATCCAGATGAGCCACCTCACGACACATATCAGCGACACAAAAACAATGATCGCTCTGTGTGATTGGACCACAAGCACCGCGCCGGAAAGGGGCGGCATGTTAATTGCGTTTGCAAGAGACACCGACCCCGGATGGTTCCGGCGCACCCTGATCGGCGTGCTGAAACACAGACATCAGAGAGCGCCAAGACCGGGGATCCGGATCCTGAAATGACCAACACAAAACCAATGCCGGAACACCTACCCGTCCAAATGA
>Ga0209434_1001604_pt1 | contig 10168 bp, 1 predicted proteins | sample ETNvirnome_2_300_FD_184068 | JGI IMG/M metagenome (GOLD analysis project Ga0209434, IMG submission 184068) | Marine viral communities from the Pacific Ocean - ETNP_2_300 (SPAdes) (version 2) | ecosystem: Environmental > Aquatic > Marine > Oceanic | place: Pacific Ocean | collected 2013-06-22 | reverse complement strand
CGTTAGCCGAGAGCGATGCTAAGGCCGATGCGCGGGAGATCCTCGCCGACAGCGGACCTGGGGTAACTGCCAAGGTCGTGCGGACGGCCTGGGACCCTGGAGCTCGAGCTCGGCTCATGGCCCAGCACCAGATGGGGATGCTCACGCGAAACCGCGCCTATCCTGGCCTCGGGTCGTCTCTTGCTGCCAACTGGCCGGCGGATGCTCCGCTCGCGGACGACGAGAAGCTCGCTTTCCTCCGTTCGTCGGACGCCCAGGGGCTTCTCCGGCTCTACCGCACCAGGCGCACCCAGGTCGCGAGCTCACACCGCGCCAGTCGCCAGGTGAGCGACTACGTGCTCGGAGACATCAACGCTGTGCTCCAGGTCATGGCCGAGCGCCTCGGGATGCGCGGAACCGAGGACGACATTGTGGCTGCCTTTCGGGCCTCTCCCGCTGGACCCAACGGGGCCGGAGGAAACGGCTTCGCCACGCCCTACGCCCACGAGCTCGAGCGGAACCCTGGCGGATACACGGGGTACGCGAGTACAGCGACCCGGAGCTATCTGGAACCGGCAGGCCGCACCAGAAAGTTCGACGGCAAGACCTACGGCCTATGGAGCCGAGTCCTCTACAAGTCGATGGCCGAGGCGGTAGCCCGTCGCCTTCGAGAAGAGGACGGCCGTTCCGCTCGGGTCACCAAGGAAGTCGGGGAATACACGGTCTGGAGGGGGCCGAAGCTGAAGCGGACCAGAAACCCGCCCCCTCCCGAGCTCAAGGAATACCAGCTCGAGGTGGAGGGGCCTCCGGTTGTGGCCGAGTCGCTCGCGGAGCAGCTCCGGGAGGCAATCGAGCGCACCTCCGACCTTTGCGAAATCACCCCACCCGTCTGCACGGACAACCTGGGCATCCCGCGCTCGGATATGCCTCAGTTTTCGGACGCGGTAGCCATGAAATTTGTGGACTCGCTGGATGAACGGGGAGACTCCGTGTTTCATACGGCCATCCCGGTGGGCCTACTGAAAGCCACCCAAAAAGAAATCAACGCGGAGAAAACCCTCAATATGCTCGAGAGCTACCGGAGGGGGACCTTCCCCAAGATCGACGCGCCTGTGATCGTGTCGAACGACAACTACATCCTGGACGGCCACCACAGGTGGTCGGCTTTGATCGTAGACGACCCCGCCAACATGATGCAGGTCCACCAGGTGAACATCCCGATCTGCAACTTGCTCACGGCCGCCAACGCCTTTCCTGGGGTGACACAGAGGGGCTTCGGCGAAGCTCTTGGTCCCCGCGCAGAGAACCCGAGGCCCCACGGTTCTGGGATTATCTACAGTCTTTCTGACTTCAACAAGCTGGTGAAAGAGGGAGCTGAGCCGCTCAGTCTTTCCCCGAGCTCCGGGTACTTCCACGGCGGGGAAAACATCTATTTTCGCGATGTCTACGACAGAGAATACATGTTCAAGGTGAGCGAGTTCTCCCCTCGCGCGCTCGCAAAGATGGCTCGCTCCATCGAAGACCTGGAATACCGAGACGGAGACCTCTTCGACGGGGGTGCGTGGGCCGGGCCCTCGGAAAGAACAAAGTGGGCGGACTACATGATCGCAAGGCAACGCCTCATAAAAAGGTGCGAGGACATACCCCCTGCCCTTCCGAGGCCGAACCCCATGGACACAATCTGGGGTGACACTATCGAAAACCTCCCGGTGGGGTCCGTAGTGACGGGGGGCACCTCGTCAAAATACGTCGCTCTGAAGGTGCGACCCGAGGCCTGGAACGTCCATTTTAGGGACGACCTCACCCCCATCCTGGAAGGCCGGGGCGTGCGGGGCGTGGACGAAGGGAAGTTCTTTGGAGACTTTGAGAGCGGCTACGCACGGCGCCTCTTCCCTGAGCTCGTGATCCGCCGGATCGGATGGGACTCCGAGACAACGGACTACTTCCGCAACCCTCCCCTCCGCCAAAACACCCACCTCAAGCTCGACGAAGAGGCCAAGCTCTCCGAGCGCGGGATGGCGGCCTTGTACCGGCCGCCCTGGAACCAACACGCGCCCCATTGGCGTGGGGTGGTGATCGAGGTCTACGACCACGGATACACGATGGACGACGGCTCGGGAATTTATGGCTTTTTCGACGACTCCCATGTCGTGTCGGCGGACAGCTCCACCCGTCGATGGCCTGGCGACCGCTACCAGGGGATCGACCCGCTCGAGAACCCCGATTGGAAGGCCCTGGCGAAAAAGGCCAAGGAGCTCGCGGAGAGCGCGGTGAGCGCTGGCAAAGAAGGCGCCACCAGGATCAAAGAAGAGGCCCAGCTCGTGGGCGCCAAGGCGCGCATCGCCAAAATCAAGTCGGAACTCGGCTCCCTCGAGAAGTGCGCCAAGAGCTTGGGGAACGTCCACCGTCCCGCGATACCCGAGCGGTACGAGGTCGAAGAGGTAGAAGGGAAGATCCACCTGGTGCCCGGCATCACCGAATTCTCACTCATGGGAGGGCTACCCCAGGACTACACCCCTGGGAAAAAGGAGGGGTACGAGGGCCTGTTCGAGAAACGGGAGCAGCTCGTGGACGCCGAAACCACCCTTGCACAAATCAAAGAGGCGGTCGCGAAGGCCCGAAAGGTACGAGCATGAGCTACAAGGTCGTCGCCAAGTCCGCCATTGAGATCGTCGCTGAGTTCGGCCCCTACGACACGCTCGAGGACGCCAAGGCCGACGCCCAGGAGCTCGCCGACAAGATGGAGGAACGGGAGGACGTAGACGTCTACGTGCTCCCCCCGGAAGCCCAGGCCGAACTCGGCCTTGAGGGGCCGGTGGCCGCATTTGAGGGGCCAGAGCTCGTCATCGAAGAGGGCGGCTTCTCTCGAGCTCCGCTTTTGAACCCACACGGAAGACCGGAGCCCCTTCCCTACGGCCACACCCGTCGTCCCCAAAGGCAGTTCATCGAAAAAATCTACACCTGGGACGTCGGGGGCCCCACGCTCCTGTTTTCTGCTGCATGGCCCGGCCCCTTGGGCTTCAAGGAGATTTTCGCCGCGCAGAAGGCGATGGAAGACCACGGCATCGACTTCGACGGCCTTGACTGGACCACGAGCGGAACCGGAAAGAAGACCCTCGACGGCTATTCTTTCGCGGTCCAGCTCCAACAGGAATTCGGTCCCTACCAGGCGGGTCCGGTGGACAAGCTCGGGCTCCGGTACAGGAACCCCAATCCGGTCCGACGCCCCGGCGTTACGAGGCCGTTTTACGAGCTGGAAGGCGGCTCTCTCGACGAAGCCATAGCTACAGCGGAATACGTGGTGAAGGACGCGACCGAGGCGGGCCAGCTCGCGTTCTCTATGGGAGACACAGAGGGAGCTGGGAAATACGTCCGGCAGGTCGAAAAAGCCAAGAGAGATTTATCAAAGCTCCAAGCTGCGAGGCATTCAGTGGGGCATAGATCGTATCTCGGCTCTACCGAGGGACGTGGGAGATACGGCGCCGAACGGAGGTGGCGACAAAGGATGGGAAGGGAAGCGGCAGAGGTGATCGCCGCGCAACGAGCGGGTGGCCGTTACGTCAACCCCGAACGAGGGCCATCAGCTTCCGGGGCAAACTGGAACCGACTGTCCTGGGGATGGCTCTACGACAACGAAAACGACGGAGTAGCGTTCAAGGTGACCGAAAAGCCCGGTCCCGGAATCCCTCTCTATACTCTCACGGCCCTGACTGACCAGGGAGTTTTCAAACACAAGGAGCCTTACCAGTGGAAACACCCGGAGGACGCGTTTCTCGCTGCTAAAGAGTGGTTTCCGGCGATGGCGGGACACACAGCCTTTTCCGACCTTACCTCTAACTGGCTAAAACTAAACCCCGAACAGTGGCTCCAGGAGGCGGACGAAGAGATTGAAGAGGCTGGAACCGAAGGCGCCTTCACAAAGCAAGCTCGCAGAGCTGGCTACAAGAACACGATGCAGTTCGCAAGAGCGGTGATGAAAGGGTGGCGCAGCGGAAAGAAGACGGTTCTCAACAAGAAGACCAGGAAGCAGCAGGGGATCACAAAGAAGACCATGAACAGGGCAAACTTCGCCATCAACGCTCAGAAGCGGCGGCGGAACCCTCCAAAAAAGAATTCTTTTTTGACCGACGACCAATTTGAAGCCAAGTACGGCGTGCGTCCCGGCGACAGGTTCACGGACGAACACGGAGAATGGGTCGTCGATTATGCCGAGTCCTATATTACCGACCCACCAATCGTCGGGATTTACAGAGCCGACCGGGGAAAAGGTCACGCGATATCAATGGGCGTGTCCCGGCTTCTCGACCCTCATTTTTTCGCGCATAAGCGACAACGGAATCCGGAACCAGAGCACCGATTCCAAGTCGGCGACAGAGTGCGGTTCGGCGAAGACGAGAAATGGCAAACGCTGTTCGAGCTCGAGAGCGACACTGGCTACGACGAAGACGAGCTCAAGGAGCTGGGTCTGGTCGGCGCGTTCGACAATTGGCGCGGGACAGTCACAGCTCGCGGCCCGTTCCACCGGAGCCACATCGAAGGAGGCCATTTAGGTCCTGAGTACCTCAAGGTCGAATCAGACCCGACGACGGTAAAACTGGTCCGGCACCAGAAGCCGATGTTCCTTGAGGACTGGCAGCTCGAATCGGGGTACTGAATCGTGCTGGATGGGATTCGCAAAGAGCTCGCCAAGGTGAAGACTGAGGTCGCTGAGAAGAACGCGGTAGCTCGAGCTCTGCGCGCCCAAGGACACCGCCGAGCTCCAGAGGTCACCTATGGGAAGACACCGGACCGGCGGGTGGTTCGCATGTACCTGTGGCGGGACACCCCGCTTGGGAATCTCTGCCTGGTCACTGGGCCATCGGTAGAGGGAAATCTCTACGAGCTCCACCCGCACACTGGGGGAGCCAAGGGAGACGTGTACTTTCCTCGGAAGGGGAACGCGCCAGCCCTGAGCACCAGGCGCACCCGAAACACCGCCTACGACTACGGAGAGGTACCCAACGAGGAATACGCAGCCTACAGAATGGGGCTTATGCGTATGTTGGTGAACGCCATCCTCTCTATCGAATACGAAATCGAGAGAGGGTTCACTCCTCAAGGGAGACCGGTGGTCGGCGAGAAGGACCTAATGGACGATATTGCGGAGTTCCGCGAGATGTTGGACCAGGAGACCTTCGCACTAGGGACGCTCATCGGAGACCAAGAAGCCGCCGACTTCAGGGGGAGCCTGGAAAACGATCAAGCTCTGCGAGCTGCCGTTCGCAAGGTCGGAGCCGACTTCTTCCAGAAGGGCACCCAGATCCCTCTGCTCGGTAATCCAAAGGAAGTCAGGGGTAAGGTTTACGTCCATAAGAGCGCAGTAAAGGACCTCGGTCCAAAGAGCGAGAAAAGAGCTCAACGGGCCGCTCGGGTCGCAGGAAACCCCGACTTCGATGTGGTTCGTATCGACCCAGACGGCGCGGTGATGCTCGGTAGGACGTCCACCTGGGAGCGGAGCAATCCGGAGCTCCTGGAAAGCTGGCTCGTTCGCGATGGGAAGGTGGCTGCCCATCGCACCTACTCCCCAGGAAAACGTCCTCGGTACCACAAGACCGCTCTGATGAAGAAGAACCCGGCTCCAGGCGCGGGAGGAACCGCCATTGTCCGGAACGGCCCGAGCGCGCCCGTGCGCTGGCTCGAGGAACGGGACCTCATCCGTTCGCCCGTGCTCGACTTCGGGTCGGGCCACGGAGAAGACGCCGCGTGGCTTCGTGCCAAGGGGTACCAGGTCCGCGAGTACGACCCCAATTTCGAGGGAGTCTCCAGGCTCCCGACAGGTACCTACAACACGGTCCTTGCCATCTACGTTTTGAACGTGCTCCCCAAATCCAAGGAGTCCTCGCTGCTCAAGCAGATCCGGGCGACGACCAGGAAAGGGGGAACGGCCTATATCGCGGTCCGTTCCGACGTCAGACGGGCCGGAAAGACCTCCAGGGGCTACCAGCGGCCAGTGAAACTGGACATGGACGTCGAGGGGTCCCCTTCGGGAGCTCGCATCTACGCCATGGAGAAGGGGCCCAAGAGGAACCCACAATCGGTGGAGGCCCACCTGCGCTGGGTGATTGGACACGACTGGGTGGGAGAAGGCCACGACCCAGACTTCGCTGCTCAATTGGTCGAGGGTGCTCGACGCGACCTCCTGCGACTTGAATCGACCCCCGCCGTTCGGGCGCGGCTGGATAGTGCCCTCGATGCGCGGGAGCAAGCTCGGTTCGGACGCCGGTATCGGGCCGGATTCAGCCGGGAGAATCCCCGAGCTCCGAAGCCGCCCATCTTCGAGTCTCCCATGATTTCGCTCCTCAATATGAAGGTCCACGGGTGGGGACACCCGGACCCGCGCCTCCGCTCTCCCCGCGACTATCGGCCGGGACAAAGTTCGAGCTGGCTCCTAGACGACATCATCGCCGGAAAGAAGCCGTCGGGATGGGTGGGGATTGGAGGAAATTGGTCGGCACCCGGCGTTTCCTGGGGTGACCCCACCCTCCACGCCCTCAAAGAAGAACACGCTCGGAAGATGTGGCAAAAGGCAAAGGACGCGGGGCTAACTGTCTCCCCCCTGGTCGCGGACGATTTCGAGCCCCCGGAAACGGGCCCCTGGAGGTGGTCCTTCACCGCTGCCTACGAAACCCCGGTTGCCGAGGCGTTCGACCTCGACGCCTGGGAAAGAACCTGGGTGGCCCACTACGGCCTCCCGTTGCTCACCGCCCGCAAAATGCGGAAGGCGGTGGAAAGGTCGGGGACGCTGTTCGGCCTCGCGGAGCTGGCAGAGGAATACGAGGACAATGACCCCCTCTGGCCCCACAAACTCCCCGTGATCGGGCTCGCTCTAGGATTCCCCCTGGAAGAGACGGCGAAAATCCTCATGGGCCACCGACTGTTGAATCGCGGCCTTCCGATGATGCGACCGGCACGGTCCAACCCCCATCGACCTGCTACGGCCCTCAAGCGGATCAAGGCCGCCCTCCGCCAAGTCCCACGGCGGAAGGGCCAACACCCAGCCGACGACCTGTGCTACCCGGCCTCCGAGGCCTTCTACCACGCCGTCGGTGGAAAGAAGGCAGGATACACCCCGATGCAGATTCGACACGAGGGAGAGAGCCATTGGTGGGTCCGGGGCCCAGAGGGAGAGGTCTACGACCTCACCGAGGGCCAGTTTCGGACGGCAGTCCCGCACGAACGCTCGAGGGGGAGAGGGTTCCTCACCGCGAAACCGTCGGAGCGAGCTCAGGACCTCCTGGCGCTCGCCCAGCTCCGGACCAATCCCCAGGCAAAGGTCGGGCGTGTCCGGAAAGACAAGGAGGGAAAGAAATACGTCCTTTGGCGCCCCGTGCTTCCGGACGGAAGCCGGCCCCGTATCTACCTCTCGGCCGAAGAGCCGATGGACGCCGAGCTCATTGAGGTAACCGAGGCCGCAGCCGAGCTCCAGCACGCCAAGAAGGTGGTGGACAAGAGGGAGAAGGAGGCCAAGAAAAAGGGACTGCGGGGAATCTGGAAGGGCGGTTCCAAGCGAAAGATCGTCTACTCCAAGCCCAAGGCGAAGCCGATGCTCCGCTCTGGCACCAAGACCCCGCTCTTCGACTCCGAAGGCAAGGAGTACCGCGTCACCTACGCGGCTGTCCCGACGCAGCTCGACGGGATGGGGCCCGTCCTGGCCTCGAGTCTACCTGAGACATTCGAGGAAACCCCCGGATATCCAACAGTTTTTCAGGCACGTAGCCTCCAACGAACGGGGGAGGCGTCCAAGATCCGCAAGATCGCCCGTGGCCTCGATCCGGACAAGCTCCTGCTCCCCAATGCCGACGCCACCCTGGGAGCTCCCGTTGTCTGGGAGGGCGACGGCAAGAGCCACCGGAGCGGAGACACCTCCGTCAAAACCGAGAAGGGGGTTTACTACGTCCTGGGCGGAAATGGCCGGGTGCTTGCCATCCTCATGGCGCCTACGGACCGCTACCAGAGCTATGTCCAGCGAGCTCGGTCGTTGTGGCCCGACGTCTGGCCCCCAGGTGGCTCACCAGAGGGGGACAGGAACGTCCTGGTTCGCGTCGTCACCAAACCGGACGGCTCTCCCCTCACCTTCGCGCAGGCGCGCACCCTCGCGGGTCGCACCCAGAAGAGCGCGGCCGGGGAAGAGTCTCCTATCGGTCGAGCTCTGAGCCTCATCCGCTCCCTCGGAATCGAGCGCGTCTCGGACCTTCCCTCCTTCAAGTGGGACGGAATCATCATCCAGGACAACGTCAAAGACTTCACCGCCGCCAACCCGGCCTTCACCGCTGCGGTGCTCGACTCGTTGGGTGGAGCCCGAGCGAAGACCTACGCGGAGGATACCGCGCTCTCTTCAGAACTTTTCAACAACCTCATGGTGGGGTATCTGCCCCGTCGCTTCCAGCTTCAAGGGTTCGTCGGAGAAAAGCAGGAGCGGGCGCTCCTAACGGCCCTCCCCATCATTGTGTCTCTCCACCAGGGCGTGCTTCAGAACGAAGTCGCCAAAAAGTGGGACCTCCTTCCCCTTCTGGATTCCGCCTCCAGGTTCGCCCAGATGGTGAAACCGCTGTCGGACAAAAAGACCGTCGCGCTGGTGGAAGCAGCGGCGGCTCAGGTGCAGCTCGGGGAAGGCACCGAAATGGCTGAGAAGTTCAAAAGCCTATTTGACGAGCTCCCCCTTCTCGCAGTGATGTTCGGGGTGGTGCTCAAGAAGGGGGAGAGAGCCCGCGACCCAGCGATCACGGTGGAGAAGTACCTCGTGCCCTACGCCGTCCAGGCCAGCGTTCCGGAGGAATCTCCCAAGTACATGGAGCTGTCGATGGGGCAAAAGGCGCCGGGGGAAAACCCGGCCCTGGTCCTCGCCGGCCTGTTGGGGATGCAGATCCCCGGAGCTGTACGCCCAACCTCGGTTTCGCAGATGGCGCTCGTGGCGAACCCCCGGCCGCGGTACGAAATCGGAGACACCGTCTTTTTCCATCAATGGTCCGACTCCAAAGGATGGCAGAAAACCGAAGGGACGGTGGTCGCGGAGCGCGAGCATCCGCGGCCCAAGATGTCGTTGCGGAGCGGGACACCGATGCAGTACCGCGTCCGGTCCCACGCCACCAATCGCAAACGGTGGATAAACGACCGCGACATGAGGCCCGCCCCGCTTGCACAGCAAAGGCTACTAAACCGAAAAGGGCAGCTCCGTCTTCGGGTCGCGGCCAGCCGTATCCTCGAGCGGCTCTACCTCCGGGGCACCACCGGCTACGCGGCCAACAGAGAGGGGCGCTTCCCGCCAGGCGTGGACGAGCTGCTGGAGAAGGGCCTCGCGGAGCGCGTGAGATGCCTCCCCGGCACCCAGACCCTCTACGGTACGGACACCTGTACCGTGGCACTCACAGCTCGAGGCTACAGTTTCGCAAAGAACAGACGGCGAGCGGAACGGACTCACGCGGAAGCTCGCCAGGGCCGGATGTGGAACCCCAAGCGGAAGCGCAAGGCCCGCGACGCGCCGGCCCCGTTTCAGCCCCGGCTGTTTGAGGCGCCCCCGTCTGTCGTCGCAGCCCGAAGCTACGCCGATTCGCTCGAGGCGCCCCCGGGCCGAATCGTGATTCTGAACATGGGGCTCGGCCGGGATTCAATGACGATGTTGTGTCTCCTGTCCGACGGCGAGCTGGTGGCGGAGGGGAGGAAGCTGGGGCCCGAGGACGTCGATGCGGTGGTCTTCTCCGACACCGGGATCGAATGGAAACATACCTACGCCCTCATTCCGCGGGTTCGGGACTTCGCTGAGAAGCACGGTATCCGGTTTATCCATCTCAGGAAGCCCGCGGCCGGCACGGAGCAGGGCAAGGTCATGGCTCAATGGCTCGAGGCCATGAAAGAGGAACGCGCAGAACGCGAGGTCGGGTGGGAGGAAGAATACAAGCGGTCGGTTCAGCCCGTGCTCAACGAGAAAAGCCGGGTCATGGACGGGATACGCGCCACAAAGAAGGCGGAACTCCAAGCGGCGCGAAACGAGTACAAGGCCGCCGGAATGAGCGCGGAGGAATACGACCCGGAGCTGAAGAAAATCCGGGAGCGTTACAACGACGACCTCAAGGAGACCGATAAGGCATTCGACCGGAAGACGACCAAGATTAAAGAGGATTTCGGTGCGGCCGGGAAGGCAGAACGGGCATGG
>Ga0209434_1001603_pt1 | contig 10168 bp, 25 predicted proteins | sample ETNvirnome_2_300_FD_184068 | JGI IMG/M metagenome (GOLD analysis project Ga0209434, IMG submission 184068) | Marine viral communities from the Pacific Ocean - ETNP_2_300 (SPAdes) (version 2) | ecosystem: Environmental > Aquatic > Marine > Oceanic | place: Pacific Ocean | collected 2013-06-22 | reverse complement strand
AAGGTCGGGGATGATTAATTTTAGTACGTTGGGGCGCAACGCGTCTGCCAATCTTCGAGAGGCTTATTATAACTGGGATCTCCATAGCGGGGAACGCCAAGATATAGTTGAATATATTACCCACTTATATCCGGAATTTGAAGTTTCTATTGGTGGAAGAATCTCAGTCGATATTTATCCGACGGGCAAAAATAAAGCCCAGGTGGTCGACCATATTCACCGCGCACACGGGAATAAGGTACCAATTATTTTTGTGGGCGACAGGAATGTGCCAGGAGGAAACGACTGGCCCTTAGCACAGCGCCTTGAGAAGTTGGAGGGATGTCATTGGTTTCAAGTTGAGTCTTACATGGAAACCAAGGCTTTAATAGAGCACAACGAACTATTTAGTTAGATGAAGAACTATTTACGATCATTCGACGCCTTCTTGCGCGAGGCTGTTGATCCTAGTTACTATCAAGAGACATTTTATTTTAATGTACTCCTTTCGCTCCTTAAAGATAAGGGAGGATCCCGTGATGAAACCAAAAATGATATTCGGGCCCTTCCCGAAGTATTAACTGTTACTTTGATTGAGCCCGAGAAGGGTGGCATCCAGCGCGACATTGGCACTAAATATTTAACATCTTTGAAGTTGCACGTTCGTCTTCCGCGCCACGTTGATAAAAAAATGATGATGAAAACCCTGGTTAATAAAATTGACGGTTTTAAGGGAATTAGCGTGCTGCGCTATAAAGAGCGAAAGCCCACACGGCGACGCGCTCCGTTCCATGGAACTCTTAGCATTACAGAGCGCGACTACTATCAATCGCCCGAGCATGCAAAGGACGTCGTGGACGATGCATCTGAGTTAATAGGCCACGGGCCACAAAAGAAAGGTGGCGCGCCCTTCAGTCGTAAAAATAAAAAGAAAAAGTGGAAATCGGCGCCTCCCGACGCGCCAGGAGGAGGACCACCTCCCATTGCTGGGCTGGAAGAAGAAATTAAGATTAGACTCCAACCACATTTACACAAGATGCTGGCTTTTGATATTCAGCCTGAATTAAATCAGCGGATCTGGGAGGAGGACAAGCGTTTACAGCCAGATGTACGTGCCGCTCTCTTAGATATTGCTCAGCAGTTTATTGACGAGACCGAGTTGGAGGAGGACGTGAAAGATATTACTTTCACCGGCTCACTAGCGAACTATAACTGGTCTAAATTTTCTGATCTTGACATGCATCTTATTGTAGATTTCACGGAGATTAGTGACAACACTTCTCTCGTGCGCAAATTTTTTGATGCAGTTAAGTCTAATTGGAATAAACTTCACGACATCACGGTTAAAGATCACGAAGTGGAGATCTATGTGCAAGATGATGACGAGGCTCACGTTTCAACGGGAGTATATTCTATTCTTAAGGATAAGTGGATTGTTAAGCCTAAGCGAGTCGAACCGAAGATAGATCAGGCCACGGCTATGAAAAAAGCACATCAATTGAAAAGAGAGATTGACAAAATTGATTCGTTGTATTATACTAGGAGATATGATGAAGTATTGGAAAGATCTTACATGCTTAAAGAGAAAATAAAGAAAATGCGTCGCGCCGGGCTCGATCGCTCGGGCCTTTTTGCACCGGAAAATTTAGCCTTTAAAATGCTACGTCGGTCAGGTCATATTGAGAAATTGTTCGCGGCCTATACTGGGGCGTACGATGCATCTTTAAGCTTGGACGAGGTTGATGCCAATAAAGATAAGGATTAGGAAACGCGGCATGCTACACGGAGCCGTAGTTGTTTTGCGTGACGAAGAGGGAAAAATGCTCTTGTTGAAGCGTCACGAAAGCTCTAAATGGGCCCCCAACAAGTGGGGCTTTCCGGGGGGCAAGATCGATGCCGGGGAATCTCCCCGACACGCCGCTGAAAGGGAACTGAACGAAGAGACGGGCTTAACAGTAGGTGCCCTCAGGTCTGTTGGAACGATCGAGGGGGTCGCGGTGTTTACGGCGCCCTCCTATGAAGGCACGGTTCAGATTGATCATGAGCACACCGATTTTCGATGGGTCCCGCGCGAAGACCTAGAATCTAAAGAACTTGATGCCGCGCCCAATGTTCGTACTATTTATGATGCGGCGGTTGCTTCCAACTAGGAAGCAAGAGAAATATAAAAACAGATGAGGGCTTACTAATGGAACCCAACGAAGAAAATCAGGAAGAACAAGCCGAGGAACTTAAGCCTAAGAAGCCTCCTCGCTTGGCTCCTGAAGGAATTAGAACATTTACAGTTGCGCGTCAATATGACGAAACTGGAATCTCCGGCGAAGGAGTGGTAATTGAGGGGGTGACCCTCGCTACGGGGCAGTGTGTAGTACATTGGCTTTACCCTCCCCCACGCGGCGGCATCGCAATATTCGATTCTATGAATGACTTTGTTAAGGTTCATATTAGGCCCCACCCCTCTAATCGCACTATTATTACCTACGATGATGGTGAACAAGAGCGATTTGGACTATTTAGTGATGAGGAAAAGCCCGAAGATGAAGCTATCAATGCTCACGATTAGAGAGATTGTAAAAAAAGAACTAGTCGAACAGTCGAAAGAAAATGGTAAGTGGGGTCGCTATAAGCATGGTCCGAAGGTGGGACAGGTTCGCACCGAGCCGCCCACGGTTGATATGCATGCAGTCCAGGCCGGCGAGAAGAAGAAGGCACAGCGAGGCAGCGAAGAAGAGTTTTTTGGCCGCGGAGACCCTCTTTTAACACGCACCCAGGATCTCCCCGAACTCCCGTCTTCTGCGGTTAGGCCGGTTGGTATTACGCCGGACGACGAATCGGATGAAGAACTAGCGAAGCTGCGTAGTGACCCGCAAGCTGCCGAACGCGCACAGGAGCCCGTCACGCCCCCAGGAGGAAGAACCACAGCATCCCGTCCCGGGGTGGAGGGGCCCGACGTTACTGCGCCGACCCCCACCAGCCCAAGCCGATATAAAGAATCAGAACGACTCTTTCGTCATTTCTTTGGAGATTATGACGATGACGCCCTAGAACTACTTTTACATAACGAGCCTGATTTAGAAGACATCGTAAAACAGTTATACGGCTGGCAGCTGCCCGAGTATCGCCGCCACTTTGACGCCCCTGGTACCGATATAGTGAAAATTGCTCAAGAGTTTGAAAAGGAAGAAAAGTCTATAATTGATAACGAAGAGGAATTTATGGAACGGCTCCAGGCGTATCAATTCAAAAGCGGCAAGGAGGAGTTCGAAAAAATTAGGATAACTCCGGAAGAAGAAGCAGAGCAGTGGGCCATCCAAAAGTTGGTGAGCCAGTCAAATTTACCCACCCCCGATTCAGTTCGCCGCGACTTGATTCCCCAATACATTGAGTATGTTAAGTCCAAGCATGGGGATGAATACCAGAAGCTCTACGACCTGGCTCTTTACAATTTTAAAAAGTTCCGTGAGGAAAAAAATGCTTAACTTTTTCTTGACTTTTGTAAAAAGGAATGCTATTCTAAATGAGAGTGGAGGTTGATGATGGTTTTTCACGGAGACTACGAGATAGAGTTTGAGATATACAAGACGAGAGAAGATACTATTCAGTCTGAGCTTCTTGGCCATATGGTTGGAATCAGTGCTGACGATGCGAAAACACGGTGGGCTGAGGCACGCCGTCTTTCCCGCGAAGAAGAAGCCCTAATCATTGCTGTGGTGCCTTTAAATTTATGATGGCACTCATTGAGGTGGGGGATCTGGTGCGCGTACGAGGAGTTGATTGGCTTGGGAAGCCACTGGGGCTTGTGACCGAAGTTAGGGAACTAGTCCACGATCAAAGCGGTCAACGCTATACTGCTATCACAGCATTGGTGGGAGAAAAGTCGTTTACCTTTTCTGAGAGAGACTTTGAATTGGTAAAGAAAGTAAAAAATGAATAAAATTATAGTAATGGCTCTTTTATTAGGTGGCTGCGCCCACGTGGCGCTCCCTTCTGCTGGAGGCCAGTGTTCCCCAGACTTCCCCATTAAGGGAAATGCCGATTCTTCTTTATATCACACGCCCGAGAGTCCTTATTATGCTAAGACTTATGCCGAAGTTTGCTTCGCCTCAGAAGAATCCGCACGGCAACATGGCTTCGCGGCCCTAAAAAGGTAATTTTTTCTGTTGACTTCCACTGTGCACTTTGCTATAGTAGGAGAGTAGGAGGCTATACTATGGATAGTCATAAGACCGACGCACTCTACGAAAGGTTCCCGCACCTGTATAGAGAAAGAACGGCCCCCCTTAAAAGCTCTAAAATGGGTTGGGGGTTTCAATGTGAAGACGGGTGGCACAAAATAATTTATGAAATGTCAAAAAAGATCGAGAAAATCTCTAATGATGGGGAATTTGCCCCAGCGATTACGGAAGTAACCAAAAACGAAGACGGGACACTTCACGTGGAGGCGCGAAACATAACGCCCCCCATCGCAGATCTCATTACAGCCGCGCAGGAGGCCTCCCGGCTCACCTGTGAGTTGTGTAGTTATTCACCGGCCTATTTGCGCGGCCCAGGCAGCAGCCAAGAGGGCCACATCGCCTGTGGGCGCTGCGTGGGGAAAGCCGAGGGGCAGCACACGCCCCGTAAGTCTCGGCGTCCCAAAAAGCCTCTCAGGGCCCCCGACACAATTATTATAAAACGCTAATGGAAGAACTAAAGGTTGGAGATTTGGTGCGCGACAAATTAAATGAGGGCGACGGCGCTTATGGATTAGGAGTAGTAGTTGCAACAGACAGCAGTGGCCTGTTAGAAGAAGAGGTCCTCACGTTGGGCAATGAGCAGGTTTACGCAGACCAGGACATTCCTGGCAAACGTTATGACGTTTATTTTAATAAATTTGAGAGAACAATAACATTTCACGGAGATTACCTTGAAAAAGTTTGATATGGATGCTTACACAAAGCGAAGAATGAAAGAGTTGCGGGGCGAAAAGGTTTATAGCGAAGACCCGGGAGGCGAGGTGGCGCGGTATATACAGCGTCGCATGCGGGAGCTGCGAGAAACCGCCGAAGCTCAGAGAGAGCTTGACAAGAGCGTCCTGGGGTGCTACACTGTAGGTACGATGGGAGATCGTGATGGCGAGACGTAAGTATGTAGCGGGTGCTCTGGTTGAGGCTCGAAACTCAAAATATGGAAGGGGGTTCGGCATTATTGTCAGCGGCCCTAAAATGGATACAAAGGCGGCGTCGATGTACACCGATCTTGTCAATCCACAGGAATGGTTTAAGGTCCACTGGTTTGAGAAGCCAGGGAATGTAGATTCGTATTATTTGCGGCGCGGAAACGGCCAAGTAGAGATGACAAAGAACCAAATTAAATTGGTGAGGAAGCGATGACAAAGCTTTGGGAAATGAAAAGCGGCCATCTTGACCCTTACCCGACCCGGGAGGGGTTTAGGAACTTTACCTGGACCAATGCGGCGATTAGCGATTGGGAAACCGCGTGGAATGCACTCTGGCATATTGGTGTCAAGTGGGAGTGGCAGAACTCCGATCGTTATGCCCGACGCTATGGGGATACATACAATCTTTTTGCCTGTCACAATGACGCGGTGCGTCTAGATATGGCAATTCCGCTGCCCGGCACCGACGCTGTTTTGAAAATGCACGAATATCTCTTAGACCTTCCCACCGATGATCACAAGGTGGACGAGGCGACGAATTTAATTAGGAAATGGATTAGGGATTATGTGGGATAAGGGACGTCAACTTTTACACCACTTTCTAAACCTCTTGCTGGCAGGCATCCTCCTATTGGGGTGTCTCTCCTACGTTGCCATTAACAGTATTTTATTGACGGCAGTACTCAATGAGTTGCGCCTGGATTCTTACATCACTATTCAGACAGGATTTGGGATTGTCTCCCTCATCCTTCTATTGGGATGGATGCCTTGGTACCTCATCCGGAGATTTGGCGATAGGGCTTGACAAGCACCCCGCGCCGTGCTATGCTATAAGCACGATGGAGGTTGACACGGGCCGTTAGCTCAACGGGTAGAGCAAAAGACTTTTAATCTTTAGGTTCAGGGTTCGAGTCCCTGGCGGCTCACCAGCTAGAATACTATGATTGATGTGGTTGAAATTATTGGACTTTTGCTGTGTCTCTTTGGAGGCGCAGCTTATATATATTTTTCGATTCAGCGGGGAATCGATACTTACGATGACGACTGAGGCGTGGTGGTGGAATCGGTATACACAGCAGACTTAAAATCTGCCGCCCATGGGGCTTGCGAGTTCGAGTCTCGCCCGCGCTACCAAATATTATGAGAATACAAATAGGCGATCTAGTAAAATACAGGCACACGACGAGAGGCGTCCGCGTTCATCTTGTAACCGAGGCGTGGGAATCCAAAGACGGCGATGGATATGGCGGTCCTTCGGGCCATATTGTCCTTTTGAGCCAACAGAATATCGAACACCGTGCTGACAACTTTATGGTGATTTCAAGGGGAAGAAAATGAGTGTAATGGGACCAGACGGAAAAATCTTTCAACCCGACGGCAGTTGGTGGTCGCCCTACGGGAGTACCGACGAAGAAATTCAAGAAAATCTTAAGACAGGAAGTATGCCAAACGCACCCGACGCGATGCGTGTGGGACCCTCTCGTTATTTCACGGGTACCCAGCAAGGTGATGAAAAACTCTCAGATTTTCTTGGGGACATTGGTGCGCTGGGAGGGCAAGCCTTGGAGTCTTATCAGAAAAGGAAGGACCTTAAAAAAATTCCATGAAAGGAATGACCTTTGCAGAGGCGCGAGATATCGCTGAGGGCACTATTGAGTACGAAGACCATCGTATCATTAGAGCAGCTTGGCAATTTTTGATTGATCGTCACCACATTTCCAGAATGGATGAGTGGTTTCAAAAAACTGCTCAAGAATTAATTGATTTACAGATTTGTTGGCCCGCCCCTCCAAGGCGCGGGCCCAAATCATATCACAAGAAATGAGTTAGACGGTGCTTACGAACCTAGGAGAATATTCACAATGACCGACGACCCCGCGCGGGGCAGTAACTCAGTAGGTCAGAGTAGCGTTCTTATAAAGCGCCGGTCCCGGGTTCAAGTCCCGGCTGCCCTACCAATATCAGATGAGCTTACCGACGAGCAACTGGAGCACGTTATCGGTGGCGCTTCGCGGCTTACCTTTTTAGAGTGGGCCGCAAACACCTACAACGACCACCGAAGGAATTTATTAGATGAGCCACAAAAGATATAAGCAGGTAGTTTGTGCGGACGGCTTTAGGATGTCCGTCCAAGCACACGACGGGGCTTATTGCGCTCCTCGCGCCGATGCCCAGAGGAAGTATACTCTGGTGGAGATCGGCTTTCCCTCCACAGAGGAAGCCCTGATTATGCCGTGGTGTGAGGATGATAGCAGGCCAACCGATACAGTATATGGTTATGTTCCTGTGGACGTTGTTACAAATGTTATTGTAAAGCACGGCGGAATGGTGGAGGGAGAAGTTCCGCCGGGAGTAATCGCAATCCCCGGCGACTTCTCATGAAGGCTATTACCTTTTTATTTTTTTTGGTAATGGTGCAGTCACACTGTGATGTGCATCGGCCTGCTATTTGTGAGTGTCTAAAGACAGAAATAGAGACTAGTTACAAAAAGGACGTTCCTTCGCAGAAAAGAATGAAAATGTTACTACGATATGATGAACTAGATTGCGATGAAGTGGCTCCTCTTGGACCGCCGTGAAGCTACAGGTAGGAGACTTGGTTCACTATCGACAGGGACCCGACAGACTAGGAACCGTGGTGATGACCCACACAACCATAACTGGCGCGGATATTTGCGAAGTAATAATAGTCTGCGATAAAGATCATCCCAACACTGTGGGGCAAAAAAGGTATTCTAACCAAGACTATTGGAAAAAGTTAACTCCGCCCGGTCTTTCCATCGATGATGCGATCGTCGACCAGGAAGCTGAGTACGAAGAAATCATAGGACTTCATGAAACGTGGGGGGACGGGTAGTGTCCTGCTGAAACGATGTGGTTTATACTGGTTATGCTTGGCTGGGCTCTTATGTGCGGGTACATCCTTAGCGCAGGCGCAAGAAAACCATACAAATAAGTGTTTGGAATACTTTACCGAGATTGCTGAGATTGAACAGTTGCGTGAAATGTTGCGAATTGTTGTTGGGGAAGTGGAACGAAGATACGACGCTGGAATTCTTACCAAAGAACAGCTTGACACCACGCTAGCGGTGTGGTATAGTACAGAGAATGAGTTGGCGCAGAAGGTCGCCAAGATTCAGACGGTAGCTCAGGCACAAAGGTGCCTAGAAAAACCGTCAAGAAAGGAAGAAAAATGAAGAAATTTTTAATAGCCACTGCGTTAGGAGGGCTATTGTGGGCCGCGGCTCCCGCGGCAGAAGCACATGATGTTTGGTATCCACAACAGACGGAAGCACATAGGGTGTGGGAATTCCACGCTGGAGTGTGGAGGTTCTTTGTTGGTCCCCCCGCTCACTGGGGTGACCGGAGTTACTCCCCTCGCCACTACCATACGCATCGGAGTTCGCACTATTCTTGTCACTCGTCTAGGTCTTTGACGAGGGCATGTATCAACCATCGTCAACCCCGCAATAGGGCTCACTCGCGATCGCGGCGGAGTCATCGTCGTCACCACCGGAGGTAAGGTGAAAGTAGGCGAACTGAAAGAAGGGATGCTCCTTAGATTTAAGGAAGCGCGCCTTTATAGATTTTTGTACGATAGTGTGGGTGGTCATTGGTTCGATTGTGGACAGTTTGATCCGAGTATGAGAGTGCAGGGGACGGTCGGCCAACCTCTTATGGTTTATCTGGGCCAAGAAAAAATGAAAGCTCCGAGCCATTACGGCGGCTACTGGAATGTAAGAAAAGTATCTGTTGAGGGTCGAGTCGCCTGGGTGTTCCCAGATGCTTGGAAAAGTATGGAAGCGGTATGAGTTTCAAGTTTAGGTGCGGCGATAAAGTAAAGGCGCGACAGGATATTCCGATGGTGCTGGAGACGCAGGACCAGTTGGATTTCTTGAATAAGGTAGGGACAGTGAGAGCCTATCAGTTAGGCGGCTACATGCTTGTCGAATTTAAAGACAGCATTCGGCGTCTACTAGTAAACGAAAAATATTATGAGCTCTGGACTCAAGAAAAAGATCGGTGACCTTGTTCACTGGATTCTGAAACACCTTCCTGGCGGCGAACTTAGGCGCTGCCCAAACATCAGTCGTCAGTGCAGCGATTGTATACGCCACTTGAACCACTACGGAAAGTGTGAAGATGCGTGGCGACACAGATGGAAAAAAGAGGACAGCCTGTAGGTCCAGATATAAAAGCTTTTCTTGACACGGAGCCCCTTCTGTGCTATCCTATACGTATGATGAAGGTAGGAGATCTGGTGCGCTTCGAAGCGCCCGACGATGTGTTCCACGGCAAAAAGGGCATAATCGTCCGGTTTGTCGAAAGCAGCACTTATAGACAGGGCTTTCATTATGAAATACAAACCTTTTGCGGGTACACTATTATAGCCCTCAGCTTTGAGATCCAGCGGCTTGAAAACGAATATCACATCCCGGCTTAAGAATTGGGCAGAAGAGGGCATCATGATTGGTGTCGCCCTTATTGCTATCGCAATCCTTGAATATGAATCTATAATCCGGAGACGAAATGAGCGTCGGTGATTTGGTAAGATATAAGAACGAAAGGGACGGCCCGGCTAGCCCCGAGCTGGGAATCATCACGGAGACTGCCATCCGCTCCGGCGAGTGCCATGTTGTATGGTATACCTGCAACAACGAGGGCTGGTGGAAGAGCGAAAACCTAGAGGTTGTAAGTGAAAATCGGTGACTTGGTAAGATTTAATGACGCGACGGCGGGGGTGAAGGCAATGAACCGGAAGAAGCTTTGCCCCGAGTTGGGAATCATTACTAAAACCGACCCAGGCATGCCTAAACGCTGTCATGTTGAATGGTTCACCTGTGACAACCGAGGCTGGTGGAGCTACAAGAATCTGGAGTTGGCAAATGAAAGTCGCTGACCTGAATGTTGGCGACCTTGTGACCTGGGTAGATCCTTGCTTCCCACAGATCGCTAGTGATATGGGTATCGTGGTGGAAGTGGAGCCCTGTATATCGGTGAAGGATCGGATTGCCCTAGCAGTTATATATT
>Ga0209434_1001602_pt1 | contig 10175 bp, 10 predicted proteins | sample ETNvirnome_2_300_FD_184068 | JGI IMG/M metagenome (GOLD analysis project Ga0209434, IMG submission 184068) | Marine viral communities from the Pacific Ocean - ETNP_2_300 (SPAdes) (version 2) | ecosystem: Environmental > Aquatic > Marine > Oceanic | place: Pacific Ocean | collected 2013-06-22 | reverse complement strand
AATAAAGGCATTGAAACTACTCAATATATAAAATCGTGGGAGATGAATTGGAACCAAGCTAATGTTGTTAAGTATATTAGTAGGTATAATTTAAAAAGTACTGATTTAACTCTTCAGCTTCAGGATTTACAAAAGGCTCAATGGTATTTAAACGATTTAGTTAAAGATATAGAAGATAAAATAAATGAAAGTTAAATTAGTTGGAGTCACAAAACCCATAAATCAAGACTATGGAGAAACTACCGAAGATATCGTTTCTTATTGTGCAAGAGTATCTAATCCAAAAAATCAAAAGAATTTTACTACGAGTTCTAAACTTTTAAGTTATATGATTCGTGAAGGGCATTGGAGTCCTTTTGAGATGGTGCATCTTACGATAGAAATTGAAACTACCAGAGATATTGCGAGACAGATATTACGTCACCGTTCGTTTGCATTTCAAGAATTTTCTCAACGTTATGCTGATCCTACAAAAGAATTAAAATTTGTAGATAGAGAAGCTAGATTACAAGACCCAAAAAATAGACAAAATTCAATACAGGTTGATACAGATTCAGATTTACACCATGCTTGGAAACAGGAACAATTAAATGTAATTTCTTCAGCTATGGACACTTATAATTGGGCAATAAAAAATGATATTGCTAAAGAACAAGCTCGCGCGGTTCTGCCCGAGGGTTTAATAGAGAGTAGATTATATATGTCAGGAAATTTACGTTCATGGATTCATTATTGTCAACTTAGAATGGGACACGGAACCCAATTAGAACATATTAAAATTGCTAAAAAGTGTTGGAAGATTTTAGAAGAAGAATTTCCCGAGGTTACGGATGCGGTAAATAATTTATGAAAAACGCAATGATTTATCTTAAAACAACGGAGACTTGTCAATTAGACTGTTCCCATTGTTTTACTTCCGGTAGTCGTGGAAGAAAAATCTATTTTGATGTTGATAAAACTATAAACTGGTTTAGGAGATTAAAAAATGATATTACAGAAATCGAAAGTATCCATATTGAATTTCATGGAGGTGAGCCGTTTTTGGCTCCTCTTGTTGATATGTGGAGTGTTTGGAGAAACACTTGTGATCTGTGGACTAATTCTTCTTATGGTGTTTGCACAAATTTAGTATTTACATTAGATGATGCAAAATTAGAATTTATTGAAACAGCCTTACAAGGGCAAATTGGAACCAGTTGGGATCCCTCAATTCGATTTGCTAATTCTCAACAATATGATTTATGGTATAAAAATATTAATATTTTAACAAGTAACCCTAAGAATTATGTTTCTTTATTTGTTTCTCTTAGTAAGAATGTTATAGAAAAAAGACCTATTGAACTTCTACAATTTGCTCATTCTTTAAATATTGACGCATTACATTTGGAAAGAATTACAATTAATGGAAGTGCTCGTCAGAATAATAGTATTATTCCTTCTAATAAAGATTTAGATAATTGGTTTGTACAACTATATGAAGATACTGTAACTTATAAGGCTCATGACTGGTTTGATAATGTTTTTTTAAACTCTATTCTTCGTAAGTTTACTCATGGTACCAAAGACGCAACTTTTTGTAGAAATTGTGAACAAAAAATATTTACTATTAACGCTGATGGAACCATAGGAGGGTGCCCTAATTCAGCCCCAGAAGATTTTTATGGACATATTGATGAAAATATTGTAGAATTATTACAGAAACCAAAAAGACAATATGTTATAGCGTGTGAACTTTCTCGAGACCCTCGTTGCTATGAATGTCCTGTTTTTATGTATTGTGGTGGTGATTGTCATCAATTACAATGGGAAGACAATCAATGCGGGTCGGCCAGAAGTTTAATGATAAATTTAAAAAATAAAAATACTACTAATTCTTTAGTAACGTAGGAGATAAAAATGTCCGATACCCCCACTGCTGGTGAAGCAGCTACTAAAACTCGTATGTTAAATAGTTTTTTAGACAATGTAAAAACTAATATTCAAAATTCTATTGTTTGGGACACAGGTAATAGACCTGCTGATGGTACTACTCAAACTATGCAAAGTGCTGTTCCAGGAGCTATTACTACTGCAAGTCCTGGAGGCAGTATATCTACTGTAGCATTAGGAAGCGGAACATTAGGGGCACCAGGAACTGATAAGGTTACTGATTCTGTTATTACTGCAGCTCAACTTGCTACAGTTTTAGTTAACTATACAAGTATTTGGACCTCAATTCGTAAAGTTAATTTAAAAGTTTATATAGATAACTCTACTTTAATAAGTGATGACACTCAGATAGCTCATCTTACCTCTAATAGTTACGAACAGAGCAATACGTTATCTAGTTTGGCGGTTGCAGATGACGTAGAGAGCGATGAAATTATTGATGCATCTAATTTTAATGATTTTACTGCCGCTCTTTATAGTCAATGGAGTACTTTAAAAAATAATACGATATATGTTCAAGAATATTTTTGCCATTCTTCTTGCCATTCTTCTTGCCATTCTTCTTGCCATTGGGCGTGTTTTATAAGGGGAACTCAAATTAGAATGAATGATCAGTCAGTCAAAAATATAGAAGATATAGTAGTGGACGATAAACTTTTAAGATTAGATGGTGGGACAAATAAAGTACTAAAACTGCAAGAAAATATATTTACTGGAGGGCGTAAATTAGGTTCCATCAACAATGGACCTTATTTCTTTACTGAAGATCATCCAATAAATACAACTAATGGTTGGAAATCTCTTAATGCTTCTATGTCAAAAGAAAAGTACAAACATATTTTAGATGTTACTGAACTTAAAGTTGGTGATATAATTCTTGGACATAATGGTGAAAATACTGAAATTGAAACAATAAATTTAAAAGAAGTAGATTCTAATACCCCAATCTATAATTTTGAATTAGATGGGGATCATTTATATTTTGCAAATGATTTTTGTGTTCATAATAAATGTTTTAAGAATAATATTGAAGTTTTATTAGCTGATGGTTCAGCTAAACAAATTAGTGAAATTATAATAGGTGATGTATTAATAGGGGGAAATGGAGAACCTAATACTGTTACTAAGGATGATTCGGTTCCTATTGGCTCCTATGGACGTCAGCCTACTTGGTATGGTTTTAACGGAAAAGAAAGAATGGTAACAGCGGAACATCCCTTAATGACTCAAGACGGTTGGAAAGCTATTGATCCTAAAGAAATTAAACGCCTTAAGATTTTACCTGGAGTAAAAATTACTAAATTAAAGATTGGTGATACTATTCAAGGATATGATAATACCTTTACAATTGAATCTATTGAGAAATATAAAGCTCAAAGTGAAGAAATAGGTTATAATTATGGTTTAGATGGGGATCATACTTATTACGTTAAAGTACCTGAAACCAATAACTGGTTACTTGCTCATAATAGATGTTTTAAAAATATTACTCAGGTAATAATGAAAGATGGAACTACAAGAAATATAAAAGACCTTATAATAGGAGATAAAATTTTAGGTAGAAATGGTTATAATACTGTTATTGATAATTATTCTTGTGCATTACATATACAAGATAGAAAACCTTCCTTCTTTGGTTTTAACGAAGAATTTCCTTTTGTTACTGAAGCACACCCTTTAATGACTGATAGTGGTTGGAAAGTAATTAATCTTGAGGAATTTAAAAGAGTCCATAATAATTTTACAGAGCCTTGTGCACAATTAGAAATAGGGGATGTATTAATTCTTTATAATAGAGATGAGAACAGTGAGCTTGGTCAAAAACTAGTAATAGAATCCATAAATGAGAAAAAAGAAAATCCTAATACTATAGGATATGATTATATACTCACCGGTGACCATACATACTATGTTAATATACCAGGAACAGATAACTGGTTACTAGCTCATACTAGAAGATAAGAGATAATAATGTTAGATATTAAACCATTAAGCACCGATAAAGTAATATATTGTACTGCTCCTATTGAAGTTACTAAACTACAAAATTATTTTAGTGACAAAGAATTCAGATTTGAGATTGATTATGGCAATAGTTTTTTGCAAAGAAAAGAACTTCTTACATATCTGTCTAACTTAGCTATCCCATCAGATTTAGTATTACCAATTACATTAGATTATGAAGATAAATCTTCACTACTATATGAATACATGGTTTTGCCTACTATTTCCCTTATACCCAGCCTAAATTTAGCAACTTCTTCTGTAATTTTTCGGGCAAAAGGATATGATCTTAAAAAAGCTTACCCCAATCCTTATTTTTCGGAAGAGGAAGCCGATTTTTTTATTGAACAAAATAATGAGGTAATTCAAAAATGGATAACTTTTTTAGATTCCTGTACTATATATGCTCAAAAAAATATTCCAGAACTAAATGAAATGGATTTTTTGACTGGAGGAATCGAAATTATTGAAGATAGAAATTATGTAGGTCATAACGTAGTTAATTTATTTTCTTTAGATTTCTTTTTTCACAATTATTATAGTAAAGAGTTAGGTACTCTTTATTATTTTAAATATCAATTTGATGATCGTATGTTTGGAGGAGTCGACTTAAATTATTATTTTTTTACTAAACATAATTTTCTTATTGGCATGTTTGGAGCGTTAGGAGCTGATTATTCCTTAGCTCCTTAAGGATTAATTATGGATTTAATAATAAAACCTACTGAACTATGTAATTTTAAATGTTCATTTTGTTCATCTACTCACATTGCTAAAAAAAAGTCAGATGTTTTATCTCATGATTACATATTTCAATTTCTAAAAAGATTTCCTAATACCCGTACTATTATCGTAAATGGAGGAGACCCTTTAATGATGGAACCCTCTTATTATGGAGCTATTTTAGATTATTTGGATGAAAATAAAATAGATTGTATATTATCTCTTACGACTAACTTATGGCCGTTTTATAAAAATCCAAACAAGTGGAAATCTATATTCCAACATCCTAAAGTCGGAATTATAACTTCTTTTAATTATGGAGATGGAAGGTTAAAAGGAGATTTTAGTCTTTTTAGTGAGGATGATTTTTGGAAGTGTTCTGATGCTATGTTAGAACATATTGGATATAGACCTGATTTTATCTCTGTTATTACAGACCAAAATGAAAAATATGCTATTAAAAATGTTCAACTAGCTAAAGAAATGAGTAAGGGGATAGAGCCAGTAAGAAGTAAGCATAATTACGCTCGAATTAATATAGAGAGTATTGAGTGTAAATTAAATTATGCAATGGCATCAGGCGATCAAAAAAATCCTTATCTTCTATCTAAGATATACGAAATCTATGTTGAAATATATAAACAAGAATTGGCTCCTTGGGAATTTAATACTAAACAAATGATGGAAAGATTAACTACGGGGGCAACTTTATGCCCACAAAGTCGTGCTTGCGACGAAGGAATAAGAGCTTTAAATCCAGGAGGTGATTATTATAGTTGTGGGTCCTTTGCTGATGATATGGATGAATCTATAGATTTTGATTTAGAAATGAAAGGTCAATTTTTTACCCCCCTTCAAGATAATGTTAATTTAGTAAGTTTAAAAGAAGAGTGCTTGACTTGTCCAATGTTTTCTATTTGTAATGGATGTCATAAAACTATAAAAGATTTAAAAGAAGCTGATGTAGTAGAAGAACATTGCGTCAGAATGAAAAGACTAGCTCCTACTATAATAGAAATAAATAATAATGCTAACACTTAAAGATAATAAATTAACTTCTATAAAATCAATTAATCATTCATATATTGAGTGGCATCTTACTTATGCTTGCCCTTTTAAGTGTTGGTACTGTCCAGAACCTGTATGGAATGGACCTTTATTAGCTAGATATGATTGGGAAGTTTATTCTAATTTTTTAGATGAAGTATTAGAAAGATACGAAAAAGGTTATTTTCTTTTAAGTGGTGGTGAACCGACTAACTGGCCTTATTTTACTAATATTCTAGATAAATTGCATAATAATCCAAATTGGAATGTAATGACTTTAACAAATTTATCTAGATCAAAAGATTTTATTGATCAATGGGTACATAAAACAGATTGGATAGTTACGAGTTTTCATCCTAATGTTATTAAAACTCAAGCTCAACGAGATAAATGGTTTGAAAAAGCTTTAAGTTATAAAAAGAAAACATTATTGAACATTAAAATTCTGATGGACCCCCTTCATTGGGATTATTGTTTAGATAAATATAATAGTTTAAATGATGAAGATATTAGTCTTACTCCTGTTAGAATACATAATGTGGCGGAGGCTACCAGACCTCAAACTTACATTCATTATACGCCTGAACAGGAAAAAATATTATCAAATCTTAAAGCTAAGATGGGGAATAATCTGAGAAAAGAAGCATCTCCTATACCTGAACGAGAAACTACGTTAAAATACGATGATGGAGAAGAGCAAACTTCCATAGGAGCATTTGATGCTTGGCATATAACTTCCCAAATAATGAGGCATGATCGAAATAAATTTAAAGGATGGCTTTGTAATATGGGGATGGATAATTTATTTATAGATGAAAAAGGAAACATTTCTAGAGGGATTTGTACAGGTAGGAATCAGAACTTTGTAGGACATTTAAATAATCTTAGTAAAATAAAATGGCCTGTAACTCCAACTATTTGTCCTAAAATTTATTGTTATTGTGAAGGAGAGGTTGGTATTACTAAGAGAAAGTTAAAACCAGCAGAAATTAAATTATTAAGAGATAAAATAAAACAAGGTAACATGAGTGTTAGAACATAATCCTCATATTGTAATTTTTTCGGACGTTACTTCCGAAGGATTTGGAAGATATGCTGGTCCTTATAAAATAGCTTCAGATCTCAGATCTAGTGGGTTTATTGTTCAAGTTATTGAGTATTTTACACGATGGTCAACGCGAGATTTAAAAATTATTATTAAAAAATTTGTTACTCAAGATACTTTATGGGTTGGAATAAGTACTACGTTTCTTGCTCCGAGTGACGATACCAGTGCTTTTGCATATATTAAAAGAGATGAATTAAGCTATCGAGATGCATCTTTTTATGATAAGTTTAAATTATTTCCTTATCAGGAGGTAGTAGGAAGAAATGACTGGCCTGAAATAGCTGATTTTATTAGAACTATTAATGAAAATTGTAAGTTGGTTATGGGAGGGTATCGAGTTAGTAGTTTGTCCCGTGATACAATAGACCCATATATAGATTATATTATTTCGGGAGAGGGAGAGTCTAGTGCTCTCTTTCTTTCGTTAGAGTTACAAAAAAATAAAACCTTACCTAAAATTTTATCAGAACCTTATAATGGTTATTCTCATTCTGTATTAAGATATGAAGATAATGATTTAATATTTAAAAAGGAACATCTTCCTATTGAAATAGCACGAGGATGTATATTTAAATGTGCATTTTGTTCCTATGCTCTGAATGGAAAAAAATTATGGGAATTTAATCGAAAACCTAATTTAGTAAGAGAAGATATTGAATATATTTACGAAAAATTCGGTAGTACTGGATTTATGTTTTGTGATGATACTTATAATGATAGTCCCGAAAAGGTAATTCGTTTTCACCAAGAATTTCAAAAATTAAATCATAAAATTGAATTTAGTAGTTATCTTAGACTAGATTTAATAATTTCTCATTGGGAAACTGCTCAGTTACTGTATGAAAGTGGGTTACGAAGTGTGTATTTTGGAGTGGAATCTTTAAACCATGAATCTGCTAAATCTGTAGGAAAAGGAATGCACCCTCAAAAATTAAAAGAAGGGTTGTATAGATTAAAAGAATTATGTCCTGATTTAGTTATTTCTCTCGGAATGATATTAGGACTTCCTTATGATACTGAAGAAACTTTACGAAAAAACCATTCATGGTTTTTAGAATCTGATTGCCCAGTAGATTGTGTTTCTTATTCTCCTTTTTATATAGAATTTAATTCTCCGTTTCATCCTAATAATAGTAAAATTAGTAAAAATCCTGATAAGTATGGTTATAAAGTTCATTCTCATAATAAATGGACAAGAAATGACGGAATTACTTTTGATGATATGTTGAAATTGGACAGTGATATTGGTAATTATAATAGATCATATAAAGGTAATTTTACTTATTTCAATCGTTTACAAAATATTGGATATACCTATGAAGATATGAGTAATGATAGAATAAATACCGAAGATATTATACGAAGAGAGAATCTGCTATTCAAGAAATACAGAAGCAGATTAGCATCTTTGTAAAAATAAATCTTGTAAAATAACCCATAATATGTTATTATTATATAATGAAAAAACAAATTAACAATTTTACTACTAATCCTACTTGTTCTTCCTGTGAAGAAAATTACCACATTAAAAGGTATGAATTAGGATATTCTACTTGTTTATCTTGTGGTAGTAAAAAAAATACTTATACTGTAGCCCCTGCCTATAACAAAGGGGCTTATCAATTAATTACTATTAGTTCTGTTCGAGATATCGGTAGATAAGAAAGAGTTTAATGACTAACATTATATATTTAGATCACAAAAGTTATTGGGATACTCAAGCGGAAGATTTTATACATCAAATTGAAAAATGGTTACAGAAATCTTCTGTCTACGAAAGCATGCGTACATTTAGCCTTATTCATAGTCGTTTAGATTGGAGTCCTCGTCGAAGAATGTCACGAGGGGGCTGGTATAAAGGTAAGGGAGGTGCTGGCGTATCTATTGCTATGTGGCCTTTATGTGGACGTAAAGAACCAAAAGACAGAGTTCCTATGAAAGTCTATGAGTATAAAGCTTATGAAAATGACTCCGAAATTGGTAATTTTTATACTGATGATAATCATCATAAAGTTTTAATGGTTGTTTGTCATGAAATGGCTCACGCGGCTCAGTATTTTCATAAAAGATTTCATAAAATGGGTAGAATTAAACCACATGGAGACGAGTTTAAAATGTTTTACCGTGAAATTCGAAATCATTGGTTAAACTCTCTTATTCCTGATCAGGAAGAAATGGAAATTAACTTTCGGGAACATAAAAAGATGAGTGTTATACAGGAATACGCAGCATAATTAAGTTATGTCAAAAAGTATAGTAGCAATTAAACCTAAAGGATATAATACTATTTGCTGGGAAGTAAGTGATATTTGTCCATTTAAGTGTTGGTATTGTCCTGAGAATACGTGGGGAGGTAACACAAAAACTCCTTTTACGTGGGATCAGTGTTCTGATTTCTTAGATATGCTTGTTGAACGAACACCTGCTTGTAGTTTTGTTATTACTGGTGGAGAACCAACTGATTGGCCTTTATTTCCTAAGTTATTAAATAAAATTTATGTACCTGATTCAGTTTTTAGGGATGACTTTGGTTGGTATATTTATGTTCAAAGTAATATGTCAAAGTCAAAAGAATTTATTGATGAATGGATTGATAATACTCATTATGTTATAGCAAGTTATCATCCAAACGTAATAAATACCTCTAAAAAAAGAAATAAATGGTTTGAAAAAGTCCTAAGTTTTAAACATAGAACCCGTATACAACTTAGAATATTGATGGATCCTCGACACTGGGATCATTGTCTTGAAATATTTCATAATTTAAATACTGATAATATTATATTAGAACCACTGACTATTTTAAATTATCATGAGGGAAAAGATAATCCGATTCCTGGCGCAGTGGGTGAAGAAATAACTAGTGATTTTACAAAAGAATATACCCCAGAACAAATAGAAATACTTAATGAACTAAAAATTAAAATTGGAAATACGGTTTATAAAACATCGCCAATCCCAGGTTATCGTCTAAATGAAATAATGTTAAAATTTAATAATGGTGATACACGAATACTAAAAGACCAATCTCCGGCTCATGTATATCAACAATTAGTATCTAAAAAGTTAAATAGGTTTAAAGGATGGCATTGTGAAATTGGTTTTAAAGATTTATTTGTTCGCCCTACAGGTGATATTGCTGGTTCGATTTGTATGTCCTATAAAGGTAGTTATATAGGAAATATAACTAATATAGATCAAATAAAATGGCCGACAAAAGCTACAATTTGTCCATATAAGTGGTGTTTATGTCAATCTGATGTAATGATTCCAAAATATAAAGTTTCGCAGGAGAACACAACATAATGGATTTTATTTTAGGACTTGTTGTTGCCTTTTTTATTATTCTTTTAATTCTTCCAAT